>Ga0316205_10001058_pt1 | contig 38758 bp, 32 predicted proteins | sample 3monthpyrite_MG_FD_204941 | JGI IMG/M metagenome (GOLD analysis project Ga0316205, IMG submission 204941) | Microbial mat bacterial communities from mineral coupon in-situ incubated in ocean water Damariscotta River, Maine, United States -... | ecosystem: Environmental > Aquatic > Marine >...
AGTAATCGTATCCGTTGTAGTGACAACTTTGGTGTAATTACCAGAAGCCTCTAGATATATAATTGATTTTATGTCTACTTGAATGTAGCTTTTGTTTTGTCTTAAAAATATTTTACTCGTAGTAGTCACATTTTCTTCGGAAGATGATTGTCTATTTGTCACCGGAGTGCTAATCACTTTGTTTATTGCTTTTAAAAAGCGCTCAAAACCAAAGGGCTTTAATAAGTAGTCCACTACACTAAGTTCATAGCTTTCTAGGGCGAACTCACTATAGGCCGTGGTTACTATTACCTTTGGAGGAGCGGAGAGGGTTTTCAAAAACTCAAATCCTTTTAATTTAGGCATGTTAAGATCTAAAAAGATAAGATCTACCTTGTTTTTACTCAAGTATTCTAAGGCTTCAATAGCATCATAACAATGGGCCATGAGTTGCATATTAGGGAGTATGTCACAATACCCTTTAATGATATCATGTGCGATATGTTCGTCATCAATAATTAGATACTTGATCATAGCGTATTAATATTCAGTTGTACTTTATAGACATCCTCCGTTTTTGAAAAGGATAATGTATGTTTTTTGGGGTATACCAATTCTAGTCTGCGTTTTAAATTATTTAGACCAATACCTCCTGATTCATCTTCAAGTGTATTGTCAAAGTTGTTCTCAATACCAAAATTTACTTGCTTGTTTTTTGCGGTCATGGTAATATAAACATACGCATTCTCTCTTAAATTCTCCACTCCATGTTTAAAAGCATTCTCCAGAAGAATAATGTAGAGCAATGGCATGATCTTATAATCATTATCGGTAATCTCATGATTAAATACAATATCAATTGCCTTGTGATACCGCATTTTATGTAGCTCAATATAGTTTTGTAAATAGTTTATTTCTTCAGATAATAGGACGGTTTCCTTTTGCCCATCATAGATACTATAACGCATCATATCTGAGAGTTTTAATATTAACTCTTGGGCTTTTTCCGAATCTTTACCTACTAAACCATATAAGTTGTTTAGCATATTGAAAAAGAAGTGTGGGTTTACCTGACTCTTTAAATGCAATAGTTCTGTTTTTGCCTTTTCATTTTTCAGTTTGAGGACAGCCCTAGCTTGTTTAAATATCCATCGTATTAATAGAAAGAATACAAGGATAAAATATAGAAATGCAGGAATACCAAACAACTCGCTTTCTCCAAAAAAGTCGTTGAATGCAATAATCACTACACCTATTCCTACAAACCCCGTCCAGAGTAACCACATAGGAATAAAACGTACAAGCTTTTTCATTTTCAAAATTATGAATCAATATTAATCATTATACCGCCATCAAACAAAATAGTTGACAAACCATTCGATAAAACCTATAAACGGGCCTTAAACTGTGATAAAGACACTTTAAAGTAGTTAAAGAGACTTGTATCACACCCACAGATACTTATGTCCCGTTTTCTTTTTAAAAAAGGGCGCTAAGAATATGTTTGTGGCATCAATTAAAAAACGAACCTTATGGAACTCATTATTGACAACCTATCCAAAACCTATTCAAATGGTGTTAAAGCATTACAGAACATTTCTTTAGAAATTCCGAAGGGAATGTTTGGATTGTTAGGACCCAACGGAGCCGGAAAATCTACCTTAATGCGCACTATTGCAACCTTGCAGGAAGCAGACCAGGGCGCTGTTCTATTTGGCGAATTGGACGTGTTAAAGCAAAAGAATGAAGTCAGAAAGATGTTGGGTTATTTACCGCAACAATTTGGGTTGTATCCTAAAATCTCTGCTGAGGTCCTATTAAATCATTTTGCGATCCTTAAAGGAATTACAAACAAATCCGAACGCAAAGATGTAGTAAGTGCATTGCTACACAAAACAAACCTGTATGATGTTAGAAGGCAAAACTTAGGCGGCTATTCTGGGGGAATGAAACAACGTTTTGGCATTGCTCAGGCCTTACTCAATAATCCAAAGCTTCTTATTGTAGACGAACCAACGGCAGGTCTAGATCCTGTTGAAAGAAATCGATTTTATAATATTTTGAGCGAATTGGGTGAAAACACCATTGTTATTCTATCTACACATATTGTGGAAGATGTCAAAGAGCTTTGCACCAGTATGGCCATTATCAATGAGGGTAAAGTACTACTTAAAGGCAATCCGCTAAAAATAATAGAAGACCTTGAAGGAAAAGTATATCAAAAAACAATTGAAAAACCTCAACTAGAAAGTTATAAGAAAGAGTATCAAGTTATAAGTGAAAGGCTATTTCTCGGGAAACCAATCATTCATATCCTAAGTGATGTGAATCCCGGAAATGGCTTCTCACTCGTCAATGCAGATTTAGAAGATGTGTATTTCTCACAAATTTTTGGCAACAGTACAAACCTTAAATCAGCGATATAATGATGTGGTATAACATATTCAAATTCGAAATAAAGTACAGAATAAAGCGACCTGACACCTATGTGTTTTTCATATTTCTCTTTCTCTTTTCCATTGTAGGAGTTGATTTTGTATTCCAAGGAGTAGAGTTGGGGGGTGTCAAAAAAAACTCGTCATTGGTGATTGCTAAGACTATGGGGGCCATTACAGGAATTTTTATGATTTTGGCTTCTATGATCATGGGTGTTTCGGTGCTACGAGATTTTACCTATCAAATTGAATCACTCATGTTTGTTAACCCAATTAAAAAGAGGGATTATTTATTGGGCCGATTCTTAGGATCATTTGCAGTACTATTTTTCGTGTTCAGCGGAGTTTTCTTCGGAATGGTCTTAGGTGAATTCATGCCTTGGCACGATCCAAATGATTATGTAGATTTTAATCTATTTGCCTATCTCAAATCCTTTATCACGATAACCCTACCCGTTTTATTTTTTGGCGCGAGTTTATTTTTTGTTAGCGGAGCATTGAGCAAAAACCTTGTAGTAGTATATACCCAAGGTGTTGTCTTCTTTGTGATATTCATATTGACGAAATCCATTTCAAACGAATTCTTGCAGGCGATTTTAGATCCGTTTTCGTTAACAACACTATCCTTAGCAACAGAGTCTTGGTCCGTGGTTGAAAAAAATGGACAACTTATTCCGCTTAGCAATGTGCTACTGTACAACAAACTGTTTTGGTCAATACTTGGAGTGCTCATCTTAGCAATAGGCTATAAACGATTCAATTTCAATGTTATAAAAAGCAAACGATTTAGAAGAAGGAAACACCAAGTCATAGATATTCAGGACAATGCAGCCCGTATCACCGCCATCCCAGAATTTAAATTGCAAGAAAGCTGGATGTCAAAATGGACACAATTAAAACAGTTTACATGGTTTTATTTCATCGGTATCTGTAAACAGGCTTCATTTTGGGGCATAGTAATTTGCGGAATGATCATCATATTGATCAACTCTGTAAGCTTAGGAACCGTCTATGGTGTTGATAGCTATCCAGCTACCTACTTTATTGTAGAAGAATTGCAGGAAACATCCATATACTTTTTTATAATCATTGTGCTTTTCTATTCGGGAGAACTTGTTTGGAAAGAACGCACAGTCAAATTGCATCTTATTTACGACGCAACGCCTATGTCAAGCTTTGTAAATTTGCTTGGCAAGTATTTAGGTCTTATGCTTATTTGTATCGTCCTTATGGTCTCATTGATCGTTTCGGGTGTAATTTTTCAAACCCTAAGTGGCTATTACAACTATGAATTTCATGTGTATTTATATGGTTTCTTTTTGGAAATTCTTCCGTTTCTTGGGTTGTACTCACTTGTAGCATTTTTTGTTCAATCCCTCATAAACAATAAGTTTATTGCCATAATGGTTATGTTAGTGTTGTTCATTTCTGTGATCGCCTTGGGGCTATTCGGATTTGATCACGACCTGTACTTTTTTGGCGGAGCTTCGTTACATACTTACTCAGACATGAATGGTTATGGACACTTTTTAGCCCCTTATTTGCTTATTAAAAGCTATTGGTTTCTCTTCGGAATGTTCTTGCTCATATTGGGCTCACTTCTTTTAGCAAGGGGCACAGAGACATCATTTATAACACGATTGCGAATGATCCGAAGCCGTATGAGTAAACCACTTTTAGCGTGCACTGGAGGAATGCTCGTTTTATTTATTCTCTTCGGAAGCTATATTTTTTATAATACCAATATCTTAAATGTTTATTGGACAGCTTCTGAGGTTACTCAATTTCGAGCTGGGTATGAAAAAACGCTCAAGAAGCTCGAATATGTGCCTCAACCAAAAATTGTGGATGTTAACCTGACCGTTGAGTTGTATCCTTCAGAAAGAAATTATACAGCTGAAGGATATTATATACTTAAGAATACTACAGAAAGCGCCATTGGTGAAGTTCATATTCAGAAACTAATAGAATCTAACGTCTCGCTCACCAACGTTACTTTCGAAGGCGGCGCAACACCGAACACACAATATAGTACCTACAATTACACTATCTATAAGTTAAACAGGGCCTTACAGCCTAATGACACAATTACGATGCGTTTCAAACAAACCTTCACTACAAATGGTTTCACTACATCTGGGTCCAATGTAAATATTGTTGAAAATGGCACCTTTTTTAATAATAAAGATTTTCCAACCATAGGTTATAACAGAAAATATGAACTTCAAGACAGTGACGAGCGCGCTGATTTTCAACTACCTGAAAGATCAAACAGGGCTTCAATAGATGACGAGATTGAGCTTCAAAGTGCACGGTCTGGAGGTGATTCTGATGGTATCAATTTTGAAATCATTATTGGTACAGCTATGGATCAAACGGCCATTGCTCCAGGAGTGCTACTAAAGCAGTGGGAAGAAGGCAATCGCTGGTATTTTCAGTATAAAATGAATCAACCCATGATTGATTTTTATTCCATTGTTTCGGCGAGATATGAAGTAAAAGAAGATAGATGGTTGTCGAAAACGGATGCAACATCTCACCCTGTTGATTTGGAGATCTATTATCATGCAGACCATCACTATAATATTGATAGAATGATGACTTCCATGAAAGCTTCACTTGACTACTACAGTGCTAATTTTAGCCCCTATCAATATGAGCAAATACGTATAATGGAGTTTCCGCGGTATGCACAATTTGCGCAATCATTTCCGGGTACCGTACCGTTTTCTGAAGCCATCGGATTTGTATTGGACATTGATGATGAAAAAGATGTGGATATGGCTTTTTATGTGACGGCTCACGAATTGGCGCATCAATGGTTTGGTATGCAGGTTGAAGCAGCAAATGTTCAAGGACGACATTTGATTTTAGAAACACTCTCCCAATATGCTGCCATTATGGTTTTAAAGCAACATTATTCCGAAGAAAAAGTTCAACAGTTTTTAGCTCTGCAGTACAAAAAATACAGAGAAGGGCAGGGTAAGGATGCTTCACAAGAACCCTCTTTGGCACTCGTAGAAAACCAAGACTATATTTATTATGCGAAAGGTGCCATTGCTATGCATACATTACAGGAAACTATAGGGGAAGAGGCCGTAAATAATGCCTTAAAACAGTTTTTGGAAGATTGGAACTCCTTAGACGGAACATTAAAAACACTCACGAAAAGATATGCCACCACGAAAGATTTATTAGGCTACTTTAGAGATGTTACGCCAAATGATTTGCAACACATTATTACAGAGCTTTTTGAATCCGTTGAAGAATTAAAAGGAAATGAATAGAAGTACTGGAAAATCAAGTATTTGCACTGCATACTTTGCCACAAATTAATAGGACGTAGCCTATCTTTTCTTCAAATGCAAAAAAGAACACTTGTTAAAACTATGTAACTAAAGTTGCTGGAGTATTCAAAACTTCCTCTTACTTTTGTCTCCGATTAACTAACAATAGGAATGGAATTAGCAGAAATTTTTGGATATGCCTGTGCCTTAATTATTGGAGTTTCACTTGGACTTATAGGCGGTGGTGGGTCTATATTAGCGGTTCCCGTATTGGCATATTTGTTTTCTGTAAATGAAAAAGTGGCAACGGCCTATTCCTTGTTTATTGTTGGAACGAGTGCCTTGGTGGGCGGACTTAAGCAACATTTTAAAGGGTATGTAGATTGGCGTACTGCAATTGTCTTTGGGATTCCTGCTATTATAGGTGTAACCTTGGTAAGGTATTATGTGGTCCCAGCACTCCCTGATGTCTTGTTTACGGTGAATGATTTTCAATTCACACGACGAATGGGAATGTTTGGTCTGTTTGCCGCCTTAATGATTCCAGCGGCATTTTCTATGCTTAGAGAGAGAAAAGAAAACAGGAAAGCAGATGATGACGTAAAATACAACTATCCGCTTATTCTCATAGAAGGACTCATCGTTGGAGCAGTTACAGGAGTGATAGGTGCTGGTGGCGGTTTCCTGATTATTCCGGCCCTCGTAATACTAACCAATGTAAGGATGAAGGTGGCCGTGGCAACTTCATTAATAATTATTGCATTTAAATCTTTGTTAGGTTTTTTCTTAGGAGATGCCCTTACTATGGATATTGATTGGCAGTTTTTAGCATTCTTTACAGGGCTTTCTTTAATAGGTATTTTTATTGGGAGCTACGTGGGAAGTTTTATTGATGGGAAGAAGCTAAAAAAGGGGTTTGGCTATTTCATTTTCGTTATGGCGGTCTTTATTTTTTACATGGAATTCTTTGTGAAACAATAAGATCCAGCTGTGTAACCGATGTTAGCGCAGACTTATATCTTCGCTTTCAAAGAGGGCGAATATTCAACAATGAATGTAATAGGTGAGAAGGTGCACGGCGTGGCTATTCGAGCCTAAATTTATCCTAAGCTATTTAATTACAACCAATTTCTGACCAATGCTAAGCGTACTCGTTTTCCTGATAGCATTAGATTTACATAGCGAAGTTATTGAGACACCATACTTATTTGAAATTTTAGAAAGTGTGTCCCCTCGTTTTACAACATAGATTTGCTTCTTCTTTTTTTCACTTTCTAGTGCTTCTTCGTAGGTTGTACAAACCAAAATATCACTTTGCCGTTTGGAACTATGAATGTAAGGAGTAATCCAATTTTTGGTGATCCAAACATTTTGAGATCGAATGCTGTTTTCTTCTCCAAAGTCAAATAGGTATTCTGGATGTATAAAAGTTCCCTTAAAACTAACCTCAAGGTGTAGATGACTGCCTCTCGCGTTTCCAGTAGTACCCCCTTTGCCAATAACTTGGCCTTTAGTAAGAGTGTCGTTTACTTTTACTAGTTGTTTGGACAAATGAGAGTAGGATGTTTCTAATCCATTATAATGTCTCACTACTACCGTTTTTCCATGTCCAGAATGGTAACCTACATAGCGTACTTTCCCATCCAGCATTACTTTGACGTCATCTCCAGTTATTAAATCGATGTCAATTCCCTTATGTGGCCTTCTATTACGCCAACCATAGCGTGAGGTTATTACTTTTTTACGTTCAATGGGAGAACTGTAGACACTATCTGTAAAAATCAAATTAAAGGGAGATGTGTATTTTTCTTTTTTATACGGATTGTAGGTGGCCGTATCCCAATGTTCTTGGAGCCAAACATTGGATAAACTATCTTTATTTTGTAGGGCTATTTGACTAATAAAGTCGTCATTAATCTTAAAATGGGCATTAATCTGTCCGTAACTAATCGTACAGACATAAAACAAACAAAAGAATAGGGGAAATGATTTCATACTATGGGGATGTTCTATTTTAGATAATCTATCGGGTTTAAGCGTTTTCCATTTTGTTTTACCTCATAATGTAAGTGTGGCCCATTTGAAAGCCCAGTGTTTCCAAGGTATCCAATAATATCACCTTTTTTTACTTCTTGGTTTTCGCTTGTATTGAATCCGTTTAAATGTGCATACCAAGTTTCATAGCCATCGGCATGTGTAATAACAATTAGATTTCCCCAATTACCTTCTAGGGAAGCTTTGTTAACAACCCCGTCTGCTGTGGCCAACACTGGCGTTCCAACTTTCCCCTTTATATCAATACCTCTATGAATAGTTCCCTTGTTTGTCCGGCCTTTCCGTACAGCTAAGTAAAAAGAAGAGATATCCTCTTTGGTGCCGTTTTGTACTGGAAATAGGGAAGGAGGACTAGGAGTTACAAACTCAGAAACTTTCAATGTCTTCACAAACAAATTCTCTTCAATTATTGGCTTGGTAAATGCCGAAATGAGCAGTACGCAAACTGGTAAAAGCAGCACATATGTAAATCTTGCAAGACGGCTAGACTTTGGCTTCGTCATCATAGTAACTCGTTTTTTAAGCATGGGTTGATTAAAATAGTTATATAAATTATTAGGTTTTTGAATCTCAAGACTTTGCATTAATAGCTGCATATATTGAGAAGTTTTTACACCGTTTGTAATCACACCCTTATCTGCTTGAAATTCGTGTATAGATTTCAGAGACTTTCTATAAAAATAGAGTAACGGATTAAACCAAAAGAACGCAATATATACCTCCGTTAGTATGACATCCCAAGAATGTTTTAATCGAATATGCATCTTTTCGTGCTCCAAAATATTTGAATTGCACTGCTCAGACTTGTGTTTAGGAATGAAAACCCAATGGAAGTATGAGAAAATTTCAGGAACATCAGCAACAAGGAGTTGGTATCCAGCTTTTTGCTCAATAATGGCGTTTTTTCGCAGTATAGACAGTTGTCTCGCATTCAGTAAAATTCTGAAGAGGCAAACAGAAAATCCCAACCAATAAATAGCCAGTAATAGGGTAGAATAACTAAAAGAAGCGTCCAATACCGGTTGCTCTATGCCGCCTAATTGCTTATTAATAGCTTCAAAGGTAATATGCTCAAGCAATGGAACCTCTATAATCTTTGATGACACTGAAGGGAATATAGTATTTGAAAATGGTACGAGAATAGAAAGCGGTAGCAGTAATAATAATACAAGCCTATTCATATTGTGAAAGGTCAGTTTCTCTAAAAACAGTATGTATAAAAGATAAAGCACTGCAAAAACACAAGCCGCCTGTATTAGATATAGGGCTAGATTATTCATTTTTTGTTTTTAATTTTTCAATTTTGGTTTCCAGCATGCTTTTCATTTTTTCCAATTCAGTAAGGTTTAAATCTTCATTATTTGTAAAAAACAAGGCAAACTTGCTCGGAGAACCGGCAAAAAAATTACCAATAACGGTTTTCATATGTTTTCTAAAATAGGTGTCTTTAGAAACCTCTGGATAGTACTGTCGAATCTTGCCGTATGTTTCAAATTTTAAAAACTCTTTCTTCACTAAAACCCTTACTACCGTTGATATCGTTGTGTAAGCGGGTCTAGGCTCCGGAAACTGTTCTACAATATCTTTCAGGAAAGCTTTTTCAAGTTTCCATACGTATTGCATGACCTGTTCTTCGGCTTTTGTTAACTCATTCATGCGGCAAATATATAATTAATTTTTAAAGTATGACTATAAACATAGTCGTATTACTATATTTATAGTTAATAGATAAATTTAAGTGGTATTGAATCCGAATAGGAGGGCGTGTTTTCCATGAATGGATATATGGATATTATGTGTGCCGGTTGGGCCATGAGTATCTTGTAGAAATTTTGCATAAAATGTAACAAAGCCGCTTAAAAGACATCATTAAAGTGAAACCAAAAAAATTATGGAAGTATTTCTCTATTTATTTATTCATTACGCCGCACCTGTACTTTTATTGCTTTATTTTCTGTTGCACAAATTTAATAGCAGCATTGGTCTAATAGTAACAACATTGCTATCCATTTCCACTGTGTTTTTTCTCTATTTATGGGGGCAATGGGCCATCGTTGGAAGCTTGTATATAAAATATGTCATGATTGCGGTGATATTGTTTTTTATCTATTTATTTGTTGTTAAGAATAGATCCATAACATCTTCTAAAGGCACTATGAGGTTATTTCTGAAAATACGAGTTGCATTGACCTTGTTGATCTCAGTTCTCGTTATATTCGTTTGTGTAAAAATTCTTACTGAAGTTGATAGCTATGAACTCGAGGCAGTTGATTTGGAATTTCCATTAAAAGGAAGCGAATTTTATGTATCCTCTGGGGGAGGATCCAAATTGGTAAATAATCATTTCAAGGATTACCCAAATTCGCAGCAATACGCCATTGATATTAATAAATTAAGTGGAGCAAAATTTATTTCAAAGAAGATATTGTCCAGGAATAATGAAGACCATTATGTCTTTTCAGATACAGTGTATTGTCCATGTAAGGGTGTTATCGAAAAGATAAAAGAAGGTGTAGAGGACAATCGCCAGAGTAGCATGAATGTTAGTAATAAGGATGGAACTGGCAACTACATTAGTTTGAAATGTGATACCACATTTGTCAAGATGTATCATCTTAAAAAAGGAAGTATTCTCGTGTCAGAGGGAGAAAAGGTTCGACTAGGGTTTCCTTTGGCGCTCGTAGGGAATTCAGGGTTTTCTCAAGAGCCGCATTTACATATACAAGCTTCAATATATACCGAAGATAGCACTTCAGTAGGAGTGCCTATGCGATTTAATGGAAAAATATTGTCTAGAAATGATACATATAAGAACTAGATTAATGTAAATCGGCAATGATTTTAGTAGATTTTTACTGCTATTACTGAACGAGTTGGAACCATACTCACCGAAAGGTAGAAAAGGGGCTTATCATGTCTTACATGGCTTATCTATTAAAAAACGCTTTCGGCCTACTGTTATATTCCACAGAGCGAATAGTTTTTAGTATCACGAACCTTTATGATTACTTTATTAAAAAGTAAATCATATAAAAATGAAAAAGTATTGTGTCCTTCCCTTATTGATATGCCTAATTTTTTCTTGTAACTCTCAAGAAGTAGTAGATAATCAATACGCAAAGAAAAATATAAATTGCAAGTCAATAAAACTGATTAATGGACATTGGTTTAATGGAGAGGCATTTGAAAATAAAACTGTTTGGCTGAAAAATGGTTTAATCAATTTCGAAAATAATGAAGACGAAGTTGACACTATCATAGATTTGTTAGGTAACTATGTAATTCCTCCTTTTGCCGATGCTCATAATCACAATCTTGAAAGTAAGCATGAATTGGAAAAACGGATTGAATCTTATTTGAACAATGGAGTATTTTATGTTAAGCTTTTATCTACTATCAAAAGACGGATGGCTCCTATAATGCATAATTATAACAAACCCACCGGTATAGATATAACTATGGCACATGCTCCGCTAACAGGAAAAGATGGGCACCCACTGGGAGTACGAAAAAGATATTTAGACTATGGCTATTATAGTGGCATGTTTAATTCTATGGAAGAAATCGAATATCATGGTTATACACTAATCAATACCGTGGAAGACTTAGAGAATAAATGGAGCAAAATCTTGTCCTTTTCTCCCGACTTTATTAAGCTTAATCTTTTGTATTCCGAAGAATATGAAAAACGTAAGAATGACACCCTCTATTTTGGCAAGAAAGGATTGAATCCCGCATTGGTTTCAGAAATTGTTAAGAAAGCCAAAGCGTCTAATTTAAGGGTAAGCGCACATGTGGAAACCGCCTACGATTTCCATATCGCCGTCACTGCTGGTGTTAACGAGATAGCCCATCTTCCTGAAATATCAAATGGCAAACCAATCGATTTAAAAGATATTACCTTGGCTCGTGAGAAAGGAATAGTTATTGTTACAACGGTATCTTTAGTACTTAAAAGACAAGAGAATCCAAGCTATGAAGATTTAGTTTATAATATAACATCAAATTTAAAGCTCTTTAAGCAGGAAGGAGTAACGATAGCTGTTGGTTCTGATCAATACAATGGTAATTCGGTAGGTGAGTTTAACTTTTTATATGAACTAAATGTTTTCAGCAATTTAGAATTACTCAAAATGTGGACAACGAATGCAACGAAAACAATTTTTCCCAATCGTAAAATAGGAGTCCTAAAGGAAGGCTATGAGGCCAGTTTTTTAGTGTTATCTAAAAACCCACTCGTTGATATTTCTAACATTAATGAAAGCATAACCCTTAGGGTGAAGCAAGGTGTAATACTAGAATAATTTTTGCGTCTTTTGATTGCTAAAACTGACTTATTGCAAATGGCATACCTTTAGATTTAATAATTAAAGATGAAGTTACCTAAAGTTATTAAGCATGGTATTTTTTGGGTTTTGTTTCTCCTTTTGTGGAGTGTACATGATCTAAACTACCATAGAAATGTGTTTGAAAATATAGAAAATAATATTTTCACATTTATCCCTTATATCATTTTAGTGTATTTCAACTTATACTTTTTAGTGCCAAGATTTCTATTGAAAAAACAAATTATAGAGTATGTACCATTACTTCTAGTAAGCATCGTGGTAGTTACTTTCTTTTCTTCGAACTACCTGTCTTTTTATTTTAAACATATAAATGTCTATGTACCAACATCAGATTTTTTTGCAAGTATTCCAGGTAAAATTGCCATTGTCACTGAGGTTATTTTATCCTTGTGCCTATCAATGACTTTGTTTTTAACCGATGAATGGTATAGAAAAGATCAATCCTTTAAGGAAATAGAACAAAAACAATTAGAGACAGAGTTAAGTTTGTTAAAGAATCAGACAAACCCTCATTTTCTTTTCAACTCACTAAATAGTATTTATGTGATGTTGGGTAAGAATTTGAATAATGGTAAGGAGATGCTATTGCAGTTTTCAGAAATACTAAGTCATCAGCTCTATGAGGCAAATAAAAAAAGTACTGCCTTAGATCGCGAGTTTGAAAACTTAACAAATTATATAGGTATCGAAAAGGTTAGACATGAAGATTTAGTAAAGGTGAATTATTCTTTTCCTACTTCTCGAAAAGAGCTTACTATTTCGCCAATGCTTCTATTGCCCTTAGTTGAAAATGCTTTTAAACATGGACAGAGTAGCAAGGGGTATTGGATACATATAGATTCGGAAATATTACATCATAGTATCTTAAGTTTTAAGGTTGTGAATTCTGTTTCGCCTAAAAAAGTGACTAAATCCTATAAAGAGAATGGGGGTATAGGTTTGGCAAATGTTAAAAGAAGGTTGGAATTAATTTACCCGAATAGACATGTATTTCATGTAGAGAGTCGCGATTCCAAGTTTACCGTGTTTTTAAAAATTCAGTTAAATGAAAATGAAATGTTTAATAGTTGATGATGAACCTCTTGCTAGGAAGGGATTGGAGGATTTTGTAAATCAAACGCCCTTTTTAGAACATATAGCGTCATTGTCTTCAGCAATAGAAGCCGTGGAATTCTTAAAACAGAACGTAATAGATATTATGTTTTTAGATATCCAGATGCCAGATATGACGGGTATAGACCTTATGAAGGTTATTTCAGATCCGCCGATGGTAATATTCACTACGGCACATCGTGAATTTGCCTTGGATGGATTCGATTTAAATGTGGTAGACTTTTTATTGAAACCCTTTTCTTATAGTAGATTTCTAAAGGCTGTAAACAAAACAATTGTTGCCGATGACAGGGAAAATAAACCCAAGACCGAGAAAAGCCATATTTTCATTAAATCTGATGGAATGATTGTCAAGGTTTTTATAGACGACATAACTTTTATAGAAACTGCCAACGACTATATATACATAAACACACTTAATGATAGGTATCTTACACTGGTGTCTTTAAAACATATAGAAGAAGAATTACCTAAAGACAAATTTATACGAGTACATCGGTATTATTTTATTGGATTAGGGCACGTTAGAAAGCTAGAAGGGAATTTAATTTATATAGGTGATACCAAAATTAAAATCAGTAGAACGCTACGTCACCAAGTGTATAAATCCATTATAGGCAATAAACTTATAGAGCGCTCGTAGGCTTGTCTATTTTCAATAGTCTAAATTAAAAGAATAACAAACCAAAATTGACGTGATTCCCCGCGAAAGTGTGGTTATCTTTGCCAAAAATTATTTCATGTCAAAACTCTTTTCTGATTTAGGGATTAATCAGTCACTACAACAAGGTTTAACCGATGTACAAATTTCTGTTCCCACAGATATTCAGGAGAAAATCATTCCTGTTGTGCTCGATCAAAAAGAAGACCTTGTCGCTTTAGCAAAAACAGGAACGGGTAAAACCGCAGCCTTCGGATTACCTTTGCTGCAGCTAATAAATATAGAAGATAGTGCGGTGCAAGTCTTGATATTGGCGCCTACCAGAGAGTTAGGGCAACAAATTCATGCCAATTTACTATCATTTGCCGCTCATAGCACTACTATTTCAGTGGCGGCTGTATGCGGAGGCATTCCTATAAAACCTCAAATAGAACGTTTAAAAACTCCAACACATATGGTTGTAGCTACGCCAGGGCGTTTGGTCGATTTAATTAAACGTGGTGCTATTAATATTAAAAGCCTAAAGTACTTAGTGTTAGATGAAGCCGATGAAATGGTGAGTGCTTTAAAAGAGGATTTAGATCTTATTGTCAAAGAAATCCCGAAATCTAGACGCACTTTATTGTTTACGGCTACCATGCCCGGAACTATAAAACAACTGATTCAAAATTACATGTCCAAACATGTAATCCAGATAGAAGCAGATATGGCAACTGTGGGGCATCAAGGAATCGATCATCAATATGTCGTGGTGGAGCCCATAGAAAAGCTAGAAGTATTACTTCATTTTTTAAACACCAAAGAGGGCCAAAGAGGGATTATTTTTTGTAAAACCAAAGCAGCGGTTAATAAACTAGGGAAAAACTTAGCCATCAACAAATTCTCATCAGGTGCTATTCACGGTAGTATGTCTCAAGGCGTACGAGACCGAATTATGGGACAGTTTAGAGAAGGTCATATTGATATTTTGGTGGCAACCGATTTAGCCGCGCGTGGTATTGATGTGAAAGAGATAACCTATGTTGTTAATTATCATTTGCCAGATACGTATGATGCCTATGTGCATAGAAGTGGACGTACGGCCAGGGCAGGAGCAGAGGGGCTTTCGTTAACGGTAATACAACAGGAAGAGGTTGAAGATATAACCGATTTTGAACAAGAACTGGGAATTTCATTTAAGGCATTTGAAAAGGCAGACGCGCAGAGCATAGAAGAAAACAATGGTTTGCTTTGGGCGAAAAAGATATTCAAAACGAAGCCAAATCGTAGTATTTCAGAAGAATTTAGACAGAATGTGAGTACGGTATTTCATCATTTAACGAAAGAAGAGCTGATAGAAAAAGTGTTGGCCAATTATTTGGCACAAACAAAAACGAGTCATCAGAAAACCGAGGACTCTAAAAAGGGGAAACAGTAACAATCATTATGGCAAATACGATTAAAGAACAACAAGATATTCTGGCAAAATTGAATATCCATGCGTTAAACCCCATGCAAGAGGAGGCTATTTCTGTTATTGAAACAACTACAAATACCATTCTTCTGTCTCCAACAGGCACGGGTAAAACCTTGGCCTTTTTACTGCCCGTGATTAAGACTTTAGATCCTGACTGTAAAGATGTTCAGGCACTTATTTTAGTACCTTCAAGAGAATTGGCCATACAAATTGAGCAGGTGATGCGCAGTATGGGTTCTGGCTTTAAGGTAAATGCAGTTTATGGTGGCCGTCCTATGTCAAAAGATAAAATAGAGATTAAACATGTGCCTGCTGTTTTAATAGGAACACCGGGTAGAATTGTCGATCATTTTAGTAACGATCGTTTTTCTAGAGATGGCATTAAAACCTTGATTCTAGACGAGTTTGATAAGTCTTTAGAAATTGGTTTTGAGTCAGAAATGAGGCACATTATTGGTCAATTGCCCCAGATCAGTAAGCGGATACTAACATCGGCAACACAAGGCGTTGACGTACCAGGTTTTGTGCGTTTGGATAAACCAACCACGATTAATTATCTAAAAGAAAAAGCAGGGTCAAAACTGGAGATTAAAACAGTGATGTCTCCAGCAAAAAATAAATTACCAACGCTACTAGATTTATTAGAACATATTGGAAATCAACAAGGCATTGTATTCTGTAATTTAAGAGATAGTATTAATCATGTGAGTGGGTTTTTAGAAAAAAACAAGATGCCTCACAGTTGTTTTTCAGGAGGCATGGAACAAAAAGATAGAGAGCGTTCTTTAATTAAATTTAGAAACGGAACGAGTCAGATTCTAGTGGCAACCGATTTGGCAGCTAGAGGTATAGATATTCCGGAGATGGAATATATTATTCATTTTGAATTACCGCTACATGAAGAAGAGTTTATTCATAGAAACGGTAGAACCGCTAGAGTAGCGGCCAAAGGTACTGCCTATGTGTTGAAATGGGAAAAGGAATACTTGCCAGCGTTTATTAAGAATGCCGCCGTTAAAAACATCTCTAAAAAGGCCGTTCGTAAGCCACAGTTCTGGGAAACGCTATTTATTTCTGGCGGAAGAAAAGATAAAATTTCCAAAGGTGACATTGCCGGTCTGTTTTTTAAACAGGGTAATATTACCAAAGACCAATTAGGAAACATTGAATTAAAACAAGATTGTGCCTTTGTAGCTGTTCCTTTAACGATAGCACATGACCTAGCTTCAAGATTAAACAATTCGCGGTTAAAAAAGAAAAAAGTACGGGTTACGGTGTTGTAGAGGCACACTTTCGAGAACATCTTTATCATTATCCTTTTTTTAAACCGTTCTGGTTCACGCGTTACGTTGTTTTAACCAAGAGAGGGATGAGCAATGCGAGCAGAATGGGATTATTTCTTTAAATTCACACTTTCGAACCAAATACTGAAAACCTATTAATTACAAATACTTTCATTGGTTATACGTTGTAAAGCATAAGAGGCTACTTTTTAGTGCCATCTTATCCCTTTTCTTTTGGTTGTTCTTAAGTATAGCCCAGCCCTTTGGTGTGAATAGCGAGGGATTCTTGGGTTTTTTAACACTAACACTATGGTTATTGCCTGTGGGAGTGATATGGGTGGTGTCAATATATCTTGGAGATATTCTAGTACGGATTTTTACCAAAGGAAAAAACAAAGACGAGTATAAATTAGATCGTTACGGATGGATTATCAAACTTTTCTTAATAGTACATTTAATCCTATTGTTTAGAGGATACTCTTGCAATTGGAATTGCTTTGATCTACCGGAATACTTTCAGTTATGGATGGCCTGTATCTTACTATTTTTGCTAGTATATATTCCTTTTTCAATATATGCTAAACTACAATATTATAAAGCTGCTTTTACAAATTCCGAAACTAGTTTAGAAGAGCACGAGGTCGAACTTATATCGGACGGTAAACAGAATCTTGTCGTTAACACTCAAAACCTTGCCTATTTTAAATCTGACGACAACTATATAGATGTCTTTATTGTTAATGACTCGAAATTGACAACAAAGACGTTTAGGGCTACTATGAAATCCTTAGAGCATATTTTGGGACAGCACCCTCAATTTGTTCGAGTGCATAGGTCATATATAGTTAATCTTAATTATTACAATTCTTTCAAAGGAGGAGCCAATCCTCAAGTCGCATTGCACTTCGATAATGAGGAAATCTTAATTCCTGTATCCAGAAAGTACAAACCGAGGCTTGCTCAAATGTTAAAGTAGGTTGATTACCCCAAAAGCGGTTCCATTCTCCCCAGAGCCATTGTAACAATAATAGGGCCTGGTGTCAAATACCACAAAACCAACATCGTTTACCCCAAAGAGCTTCCGAAGCCAAACTCCCATTCTTTGGGGTGTTACTTTTGAATTAAGTAACCAGTAAAACTTGTAGTATGCACACCCGAATTATACTAATAGTATTCGTTCTATTTTCAAAATTTATAATAGCTCAGGAAACAATAACAGATTACTTCATTGTAACTAGTGATAAAGATTCTTTGGCTACTGATATCTATATTCCCAAAGGAGCGGGACCATTTCCTGTAATTTTAATGAGAACACCGTATGATAAACGCCAAAGGAAGTATGGGAAAATATTTAATGACAATGGCTATGTATACATTGTTCAAGATGTTAGAGGCCGTGTAAAATCTAGTGGACCATTTAAAGGCTGGATAGATGAAGAACTGGATGGCTTTGAAACCATAGAGTGGATTATTAAACAAAATTGGAGCGATGGAAACGTTGGTTTAATAGGATCTTCGTATTCTGCCTATGCCGCCATGCAAATAGCAAGTACAAATCATCCTGCCATAAAAGCAGTGGTAAATAATTCTGGCCCAATAGATTTATACAATGTTATCTTTCCAGGTGGCGTATTTCATAATACGGCCCTGTTGCCTTGGACAATGGCCTTTACACAGCATAGAGGTTTTAACTTTCCACCCTACGAATCAGGTTTGTCAATGGATCAATTAGCAAGGCAGAAACCTTTAAATGATGCTTTCACTAAGAATAATTATACCGGTACCTTTTGGAACTATCTCGTAAATCATCAAACAAGGGATGGGTACTGGAGAATGTTAAACGTAAGCGATACAGATCAAATAGACATTCCTATTTTACATGTCACGGGTTGGTTCGACTTTATAGCCTCATCTGCTATTGACGGCTATTTAAACATCGCAGAGGGCCAGAAAAGACGCAATATGCCAGTCAATCAAGAAATACAAATTGGTCCATGGATTCATGATGATATGATGAATGGTAGAACTGAGGTTGGGGAAATAGATTACGGCGACAATGTTAAAGTGGGACGAGATCCGTTTTTAGAAATGTCAATCAACTATTTTGATAGGTATTTAAAACCGAAGGTAAAACTTGAAAATGAAACGTCAAAAGTCACCTATTTTGATATTGGTTCAAAACAATGGATTGAAGCAAATGAATGGCCTAGTACTAACGAAAAGGTATATTATCTAAATTCTGAAGGAAACGCTGAAAGCAGAACTTTAAGTCCAAGATCATCCTCGTCGTATCATATGGATAGCTTTACATTCAATCCAAATGATCCCGTAAATACATTAGGGGGTGCAAATATACACTTCCCCTTTTTCGGAGAAACCAATGGGATACGTACACAAAACTCGCTAGAAAACCGTGCAGATATACTCTTTTATACCAGTGACCCTTTAACCGAGGATATGTATATTTTTGGTAAGATTAAAGCTAATTTATTCGTTTCAACTTCGGCAGAGGACGCTGATTTCACGGTGAAAATAAATCAAATACATCCGGATGGTACAATTACCAATATAAGAGACGGGATTCAACGCCTCAGTCTTTCGAAATCGTTATCATATAGGTCATTTGTTGCTTCTGGGACTGTTAACGCGTTGGAAGTAGACTTAGGCTATATAAGTGCGATGATTCCGAAAGGTTCGAAAATAAACATTCAAGTATCGAGTAGTAATTATCCAAAGTTCAGCTTAAACCCAGGGACAGTAGATAATCCCTTGACCACAGATGAATTTATTTCAGCAAAACAAACCTTACATCTGTCACCTCAGTATAAAAGTGCGATACACATTCCCGTTCGAAAACGCTAAGTAGATGATGAGAATGAAATATTTGTACAAGTTTTCTTCTATACTACGATGCATAGAAACCAAACATAATCCCTTGCTTATCAAAAGGTGGCACGACCTTTGCCTTTCACAGTGTATTATAAATTTAATTACATTACAATGAGTAAAGGAACAGTAAAATTTTTCAACGAATCCAAAGGATTTGGATTTATCACCGAAGAAGGTGTTGAAAAAGACCACTTTGTACACATTTCAGGATTAGTAGACCAAATACGCGAAGGCGACGAGGTCGAATTTAATCTTCAAGAAGGAAACAAAGGATTAAACGCGGTAAACGTTAAAGTTATTTAATATATACTACAAGTTTTATAAAAGCCCATCTATTTAGTTAGATGGGCTTTTTTTGTGGGGTAATCAAGTCTTAGGTCAAGCCAAAGGGTGGGAGAGTCGCACTACCCAACAGCTTTGTTTCTAGAACCTACGTAAACGTATAGCGTTGCTCAGCCGTTGAAGACGCGTTTAGCAATTGGTTAAATGTTCTTATCGTATTAAAATCACGGGTGATTTCTCCGGAAACGGCAATTCCGGAAATACCAGTTTCTAATATTCCAGTAACATCTTTTGTGGTTATACCCCCAACACCAAGTATTGGTGTTTCGGTCTTTAGCGCTTCGATAACTGCGGTATAACCGTTTAAGCCTAAGGTAGGAGGCAGGTTGTCTTTGGTTGTTGTAAACCGAAAAGGGCCTAAACTAATATAATCGACCTCTTTATCAAGTAATGCCTCGCAATCTTGCAAGGTATTAGCTGTTCCGCCAATAATTTGCCAAGTGTATAAATATTCCCTAGCTATAGTAGGACACGCATCTGTTTTTCCTAAATGAACACCATCTGCTTTAACCTCTTTGGCTATTTTATATTGATCGTTAATTAATAATCTTGTTTGAAAATGAGACGTTATTTCTCGGGCGGCCATGGCTAATTTCAAATATTTCTTTTCAGAAACATTTTTCAAACGTAATTGCACTAATTCGGCACCAGATGTACATGCTTTTTGAATGTTATCCAGATGGTCTTTTGGAGAATTTCCTTGTGATATATAATGCAGCTTAGGTATCATCTGTCTTGGTATTTGGTTAGGAGATCAATACTATTATTCGTTGTCTGTCATAAACCCATTGAAGTTTCTATCCCGCGACCGTTTTAGCGTATTCCATAAAGTAGGATTCGAAACGCTGTAGCATTGGATGCATTTTTTCGGAGTATATAACGTACTGACTCTTTTTAATACTTTGGGTAATGGACATCACAGCCGTATAAGCGGATTTTTGAGTTAGAAAATCTGCATCGTCTATACTAAATATTTTCAATTGCGAAGTGCTAAATCCATTTAGCAAAAACAACTTGTTCATTGATTTCGGTGTAGAAATAAGAATGTCTACCCCCATAAAGATTTCTGATTTCTGTACATCAACATGAAGCTGTTCATACCCTACATACACTCGTAACGAAGTATGTCTAACGTATGCAAAAAAAGCATCATATAACTCCATGGCTCTTTCCTTATTTTCAACAAGAATTATAGCCCTTGGCGTCATTCCTACAGCCTCACACTTTAACTTCTGCAAGGTAGTAAGTATAAGAGTGGTGGTTTTTCCGCTACCTTTTGCCGCCGTGCAAAATACATTCGCGCCACTTTTTATTACAGGAATGCTTTTGCTCTGAAAAGATGTAGGCTCGGTTATTTCAAGATATGCTAACTTCTCTTGTATCTCTGGATGTAATTTTTTGAAAGGCATAATAAGTAAAGAAATAACTGTTTGGCAACAAATTTATAATGAACGGCAAATATACTACCTGCAAATGGAATAATTGAAAGTAAGTAGTTTTTCTATTTCGAAACAATTGACAAGATGGGATTGGACGTAGAAGAGTTTTTATTCTGAATAATTTTTGCTCTGACGGAATTATCATTTCGACAGATTTAATCAGAAATATCCTCGTGATTTGCTACCATAATCTAAATTCATAGTTATGCTTAAAAGATATCCAATTCTAAAATGGAGCCTAATAGTTCTTACGAGTCTCATTATCGTACTAGCTGTTTTCGGTTGGTGGTTTATTAATTTATTGCCCTCGCTGGATAACGATGTGTCGATATCACAGGTGTCAGACATTCCTTATTTATCTGAAGACATTCAGCCTTATCGAGGTAGAGTCCTTGCGGTAGTTACGAGCGCCAACACCATGGGTTCAAGCGGGAAAGCTACCGGGTATGAGTTAACCGAATTAGCCAGGGCTTATTATGTGTTTCAGGCCAATGGTTTTGAAGTTGATGTTGCAAGTCCGCAAGGCGGAAAACCAACTGTCGTTATTGATGATGACGATTTGGGTATCTACGACTTCGCATTTTTAAATGACAGCATCGCTCAGTATAAAACGAGTCATACCCTCGCCATGGAAGATGTTATAGCAGAAGATTATGAGGCAGTGTTTTTCGTTGGTGGAAAAGGAGCCATGTTCGATTTTCCTAACAATAAACACATCCAATCTCTTGTTAAAAAGCTTTATCAAGCAGATAAGGTAATTGGTGCTGTATGTCATGGACCGGCCGCTTTGGTAAATGTTACCTTAGACAATGGGCGTTCACTGCTTGAAAACAAGGAAGTAAGTGGCTTTACCAATGATGAAGAGTTACTGCTAATACCAGATGCCGAAACCATTTTTCCGTTTCTATTGCAAGACAAGCTAAGTGCGCAAGGGGCTCGTTTTAATGAAGGGGCCATGTACTTAGAGCAAGTAAGTCATGACAAAAATTTAGTCACAGGCCAAAACCCTTGGTCCACATGGAAAATGGCAGAGACCATGATCACTCAAATGGGCTATACACCAAAACATAGAGAACGTACGGCAGAAGAGAACGCGGTTGAGGTATTGGCCATGTATGAACACCACGGATCTCAAAAAGCAAAAGAATTGATTGTCGATATGTACAAAGCAGAAAATAAGCCCATTGCTAGAGAACTCATTGCCATCCATAGCGTCATGGCAGCAATGCGAGGAGAACTGGGTAGATTTTTTTCCATCGTAGGACTAACATCGTATGCAAAAAAAATAGCAACCGAATACAAATGATAATCATTGGATATTTATTTCATGCGAAGAGCCATCGTTTGGCAAAGAAGTTTTAAATTATCGGCCTATCTAATAATCTATTTTTAACCAATATCAGCGAGTGGATTTTTTTGAGATTCTACTTATTATTGTCAGTAGTGCAGGGCTTCTGCATGGGATATTATTTGCTACTTATCTTGGTATTTTTAAAAAGAAGAAAACAGCTACCAATCTCTTATTGGGCTTGATTCTTATATTCATGGCATTTCGAATTGGGAAATCAGTGATGCTTAATTTTGGCGATGACTTAGAACCGATTTTTATTTTTATTGGTGTCGCTTTTTTATTGTTAATTGGCCCCCTGTTGAGATGGTATGTATTAGGAATGACAAGGCCTAACTTTAAACTGCCAAGGTTTTACTTTTATGAGTTAGTTCCCTTCGTAATGGTTTTTATTGCCAGTCTGTTTGTAACCAAAGAATGGTTTGAAAACAGTAGAGTAGTCATCATTATTTTTGCCAGTGGACTTATTTTTATTTACCTGCATTTGGCTTTTTATATCATGTTATCATGGCGCATCATTAGGAAAGTACGGCTGGAGTACCCAAAAGCATCGCAAACAAAATCTCAAAAAGCAATTTTAGATTGGTTAGCGTTTCTAATCGTTGGCTTTGTAGTCATTTGGATAACCTATGTGTTAAATATTTTAGATGACGCCGTACCTTATGTTGTTGGGCCTATTGTGTATTCTTTGACCATCTATTTTTTAAGCTTTACCGCCTTTCGGCTAAAAGCTACAGATATTGATGGAAATGCGTTTAAAATAAATGACAATGCCGTTTTATTTAATAAGATCAATACACTAGTTGTAAGTGATAAATGGTACCTCGAACCCGACCTTTCACTATCAAAGTTGAGTGACAATTTGGAAAGGAGTACGCAACTTATATCTTCAGTAATTAATCAATACGGAAGACGAAACTTCAATGATTATATTAACTACTATCGCATCCAAGATGCAAAGGCAGTACTTTCAAGCGATGAAGGTGATAAATTCACCATTTCGTCTATTGCATTCGATACGGGGTTTAGTAGTTTGTCTTCATTTAATAGTGCTTTCAAGAAATTTGAAGGAACAACACCGTCAGCTTATAGAAAAGGACGCTGATGATTATATTCTAGATATCGGTTTGTTCATAGAAGCCTCATAAGTAATATGTTAGGAAAACGAACGTTTTTTTCTTAAGGATTAAACACTGAAATTTGAGACTAAACACATCAACTATGAGAACCTTCATTTCATTATTACTAACCATATCCTTGTTTTCTTGTTCCTTTGGACAAACAGAACCAGCCAATACTATAAATAAAACGATTCCAGAGTTACAGGAATCCAATTTGGAAGCTTCTAGTTTCCATAAAGATTCGATCAACAATATCTTGAATCTCATCAGTACAACTCCGCATAAGGACTTTAGAGGCCTCGTCGTTATAGAGAAGAATAAAATTGTCATTGAAAGTTATTACAATACCTTCTGGCGAGTATCAATCCATGATATCCGATCTGCAGGCAAAAGTATCACGGCAATGCTATTGGGTATTGCCATGAAGGAAGGATTAGTGCAAAATTTAGAACAAGATGTGTATTCCTTTTTTCCGAAGAATAAATATCCTAACATCAATGAAGACTATAAAAATGTAAAGCTAAAGCATTTATTAGATATGTCTTCTGGCTTGGATGCAGACACGGACAACACCGAAACACCTGGCCATGCAGTACACTGGATAGCACAAGATGATTGGAAAGAATACCTGCTTAGTGTTCCACAAACCTCCAAACCCGGCGAGCGATGGGTGTATGCAGATATTAATGCCGTGCTTATTGGCGCCATTATTGAGGAAACATCAGGTCTCAGTCTTAAAGATTATGCACAAAAGAATCTATTTGATCCATTGGGTATCAAACAGGTGTATTGGTATACCAATGCTGCCAACCAAACTGGAGCTGCGGGTAATTTGTATATATCAACACTCGATTTTGCAAAACTAGGTTTATTGGTAAGTAATCAAGGAAGAATAGGTAATACACAAATCATTAGACCCAATTATATTGATAAATTATCTAATAAAACCTTGGACTTAACCGAGGAATTTGGAACCCCTACACAGTATGGAATGATGTGGTATAAATCAAGCAAAGAGTATAAGGGTGAGACAATAGATTATCTATATGCCTCTGGAAATGGAGGAAATCATGTGGTAGTAATTCCTGACAGAGAAATAGTGATTGCCGTAACATCCAGTGCGTATGGACCAGGATACGGTCAAGGGCGATCCTATGCAATTTGGGGCAAGATTTTGGAAGCACTTAAATAGTAAGAGAACAACTAACAGTATTACAACTAAAGATTTATGAAGTTCCAAATGTATATCCTGTTGCCATTGCTTTTATCTTTCTGCGGAAAAATAGTCGATACAGAACTCAAATACCTCCAACAAAAACCGCCATCGATGGTTCCAGAAATTTTTGCCCTAGGTTTTATTTCAAAAACCGACGAATATGAGTTTGGGTCTGTCTTCAATGAAGATGCCACCGAATTCTTCTATGGCGCAGCCGTTAATGGGAAAGAAGAGATTCGATATACTAAACTTATTGGAACTTATTGGAACTTATTGGAGCAAACCCAAAACAATCTTTTGGCTAAGTAAAGATTTTTTTAACAGTTATCGAACTTGCTCGTACTGAGGTTTTAGAAGTATTGAAGAGTAACAGTGGGTAAGGGCAAAGCGTCATAAAGTTTATAGCTCAGTTTCAAGCCATTTAAAAATTTCATCCCAATATTGAATTGCCTCTGACCTATCCCAACTGCCCGGATGATGTCCTTGATTGGCAAAGATTAGTAATCTTGATTTTTTCTTCAAGCGCCTTAGGCCAATAAATAGTTCTTCAGCTTCTGAGGTCAAGACTGTAGGGTCACTACCGCCGTGCAGGATTAGTACAGAGCTAGAAACATTGTCTAAATAGAAAAAAGGTGAATTTCTTTTATATTGATCAAAATATTCCCAGGGATGCCCCATCATTTTACCTTGTGAGTTTTCCGACCAATGTATACCAATTGCAGCACCATTTTCTCTCATTTTTGTATAATGAGTAAAAAGATTACTAAAACCACCGCTGCAAATAACAGTTTTAAATTTAGAATAATTTACGGCAGTTGATATGGCCGAGTACCCTCCATAACTATGCCCAAAAACAGCCATTCTTTCAGGATCAGCGTATCCTAACGCTACGGCGCGCATAGCACCTAAATAGACAGCATCTGCAATATTTTCCATAGGAGTTCCTTTGGAGGTAGGCGCATCTACAAGTAGTACAGCATAACCTCTTGTAGCCAATAACTGTAAGTTGTCTATACCGCCTTGGAGTCCAAACTTGTTAACTGTATTGGATAACATAGACCCACCATATACTTTAACCACTAGCGGATATTTCTTTTTTGAAATATAACCTGAAGGTAACAGTAATGCACCCTGTAATGTTTTACCATTTTCCATCTCCCAATCAATCAAAACCGATTTCCCCAGTTTTAATTGTAAAGTAATGGGATTGTTCTTAGTGATTCTCTTTACTTCTTTAAATTGGTAATCCGCTCTCCAAATGTCTTGAGGATGTGTGGCACTTTCGGCTAAAAAATAAATATGATTTCTTGTACTACTAGAATAATACGTTAGGTCCGTATCTATATATGCGTTGTTAAAATATTTCTGATTAACTTTTTTAGAGGCCATATGAATGAACTTTACCCCCATGGACTTATCTAAAGGATTAATTGTTGCAATGGCAATTCTATCGCCCGCTATGGCCTGAATATGTGCTTCCATTATAAAACCTATCATTTTATCCCGATCTGAGCTTATAAACAGCGCTACTTGTCCATTTTCTAAGCTTAGTTCATAGAGGTTATTCTTCGCAATGACCATTAAAGACTTATTTCCTTTCCATAGGGGAGGTCTGTAATCATGACTGAGGTTTAGGGTTTCATTTCCAAACATCATTACTTCTTTACCACTTTTTAGATCCAAAACATGAACATTGTGATGAGACGTGTAGGCTACCATCCGATCATCTGGAGACAACGAAAACCCTAATCCATAATTCTGTGATATTTTACTTGCAATATTCTTCAATTTTTTTGTTTCAAGATCTATTGTCCATAAATCATATAACCCATATACTAGTGCTCCATTTCCTCCATCTGGTTGACGCGTTGAAAAGGCTATCTTTTTGCCACTATTAGAAAATACATAATTCATCGCTCTCACATTTTTGGCAATTCTCTCTACATGACTCGTCTTCACATTGATCAACGTTAAATCACCATATTGAACATTTAAAAATGATGGTGTTTTATCAAAATCAATATTCATTTTAGAAGGCTCTTTATGGGTTGACTTTTCATCATCGAAATTAGATTCATGCTTTCGTATTGAAGGAGATGCGTTGTTAGTAAGCGTGTTCTTTTTAAAACGATCTGGGTATCGTTTTTTTAATTCCGAAAGAGAAATATCTTCAGGCAATAATTTTACCAAAATACTCCGCCCATCCGCTGACCATTGTATTTTTTCAAACCCCCAAAAAGGTCTTACCTGGGCCTCTGAAACCTTCCGAATAGTGTCTTTCTCCAAATCCCATAGCCATATCTTAGAATATCCGTCTATGTTTGCATAGAATGCAAGAAGCTTCCCATCAGGTGACCAGGAGGGACCCCATGAAACGAATGTGCTATCCACAAGGCGCTGTGTTTTATGGGTCAATTGATTAACAATATAAATGGCACTATTTTTTTGTGAACGTGGCACGCCTTGTGCGTCAAAATATTCATTAGCCCCTCTTTTGTTTTTAGAAGTTGAAGTATAAGCTAGATACTTTTCATCTGGCGATATGGCTATCGGAACTCTATCCGCAAAACTGTTTAATGCTAGAACGTCTGAAACATTTAGAAGCGCATCTTGTTGCCCCTGAAACGCGAATGAAAACTGTGAAAAAACAACTCCAATTAATAAAAGATAATGTTTCATAATTTATTATTTCTCTGTGACTAATTACTATGCCACAAATAAAATAACTTACTTTACCACTACAGTTAACCAGAAGTCATTTATAGTAAATGAAGGGTTAAAAAAGTTATTGAAAAGTTATTATAGACGAAAACCTCGTTTTCTTAGTTAATTTTACTCCTATGAAGGAAAAGATTAATAAGTATGTAATAATTGTGGTTATTGTTCTTTCATCGTTAATTGGATTGGGTGTCATACAGATTAATTGGCTCAATAAAGCGGTAACTACAAACCAACAATTATATAAACAAAAGATTGACCTTGTTGCTGAACACGTGGGCGATTTGTATCGAGAAAACTCGGACATCCCTGATGTAGTACATCAAACTATTCTCAATAATGATGATTCCAAGGAGATTGTCCATCGAATCACTTCTCTAATTAATAAATCCTTAGCTGAAGATAGCCTTCGAATAAACTATAGGTTTGGTATTTATAAACATGAGAATGATTCAAGTGTTAGAAAGATCTTAACCCTTGGTAATATTCAGAAGAGCGAATATGATAGTTTTCAATGCATTAATGATGTTAAAAGAACCTATGGTTGGGCGTCATTGACATGTAATAAGGGATATGGAGCCGCAAACTCGTATCATTTGGCCATATTTCCTTCCTATGGAACACTAGTGGCCAACGAGTTTAGAGGAACACTAATCTCTTCTGTACTCTTTCTAGTTCTCATATTACTCGCATTTTTCTTTGCAATGAAAACAATCAGGAACTTAAAAAATGCTTCAAACTATAAAAACAACTATATAAATAACCTTACTCATGAGTTTAATACACCAATATTCACAATCAGTTTAGCTACAAAGGGACTAAGTCAAATGAACTCAGAGATGAATAATAATAAACTACAATCGTTTATAGATGTAATTCATAATGAAAATAAAAGGCTAAAAAACCATGTGAATAAATTACTACAACTCTCATCTCTTGACTCAGGTAAATTACTACTTAATAAAGAATCTATGAGTATTCATGACCAAATTATTGAGACAGCAAATAACTTTAATTTAATTGTAGAAGAGAGAGGCGGTTATATTCATTTAGATTTAAAAGCAAAAGAACATGCAATACTAGCCGATCAAATGTATTTAAAAGATATTTGGTATAATTTGATTGACAACGCTATAAAGTACAATGATTCAAAACCATATATTGAAATAAACACATTAAACAGCAACGGGCACATTGAAATTTATATTAAAGACAATGGAATTGGAATAGCCAAAGAGCATCAGCAGCTCATTTTTGACAAACATTATCGCATTCCAACAGGTTATACGCAAAATGTAGAAGGATATGGGATAGGCCTTAGTTATATTAAACGAATACTGAAAATGCACGAAGGAGCTATAGAGGTGTTTAGTGCAAAAAACGAGGGAAGTACATTTAAAATTAAATTGCCAATATCATGAGTAGTATTCCTACCATATTAATTGCAGAAGATGATAAGAACTTGGGATATATGCTTTCAGAATATTTGAAGATCAATGGCTTTTTAGTCGAGGTGGTAGAAAATGGTCTAGAAGTACTGCGATTAATTGAAAAACGATCGTTTGATCTGTGTGTACTTGATGTCATGATGCCAGAAATGGATGGCTTTTCCGTAGCATCAAAATTAAAAGAGATTAATACTGAGATGCCTATTATCTTTTTAACAGCTAGGTATATGAAGGTCGATAAACTAAAAGGGTTTAAGCTTGGAGCCGATGATTACATTGTTAAACCTGTTGATGAAGAAGAGCTCATAGCACGCATTAAGGCAGTACTTAAACGGTCATTGTATCAAAGAACAGTAGAGCTCGAAGAAACAAGTTTTCGCATTGGCGCGTACGCTTTTGATTATAAAAATCAATTATTAGTTATTGGAGACAAAAAAAAGACATTGACGGTAATGGAAGCGGATATTTTGAAAATTTTTGCAGAGCATAAAAATAATATTGTGACACGTAGTTTCGTCTTGAAAAAACTCTGGGGTATAAATGATTACTTTAATCGAAAGAGTATGGATGTCTTTGTATATAAACTGAGAAAAATGTTATCCGAAGATCCTTCAGTATCAATTAAGAACATTCACGGAAAAGGATTTAAGCTCATAATCAATAAAGCCGTTGACAACTAAAAGCATCAAGTTTAAAGATCTGGAGCGTAGTCCAAGACATTGGTTTAAGCTTTAAGTAAAAGCGTAATCACCATTGACCTTTTTCTCCTTAAAAGATATTTTCACAAAGACGTGATTACGGTAAGTGCGGAAGTATTAGGAAGGAAGATTCCTGTAAATCGATGGAAAGCGGTTAAATACTCCCTCCAAAGGTTTTATCCATTATCATACAGCCTGCAATGAGTTTGATATAATCATTAGTCAATTATTTTGTACTTTTAATATCGCGCAATACAATGTCATCATACTCCCCCTTTTTATTGCCATAAACACAATAATACCCTTGTTTGGGTATTATTTGGTTCTTAATAAATTAGGAATTTAGTATCCACAAAATAAAAACTTAGAAAATGACGGGAATTATAGCTTTGGATGTTGTGATCGGGCTCGTGTTTATATATCTACTATACAGCTTGTTTGCTACTGTAATTATGGAGATCCTAAATACCTTTTTGGGACTTCGCGCCAGAAACTTACGATATGCGCTTCGTCGTATGTTGATGGATGAAGAAAACCTTCCGAAGGTAAAAGAATATGTAGAAAAATCTAGTTGGATGTCTAAGGCTAAGAACGAAGTGAATACCGTTCTCAAAGCCATAATGAAGATTATAAATACATTCATCAAGATATCGGGACGTTCTGGAAATTTAAGCGACCCGGGCTTATTCCATAAGTTCTATGAGCAGCCCTCCATTAAGTATCTAAGTGGTGGAGGTATTGCTAACAAACCCTCCTATATAGCGGCCCATAATTTCTCTAAAACCATTTTAGATGCTATCAAACTCAATTATAATAGTGATGATGTTATAAAAAGAATTGAGGAGGAGTTAGAAACCTTGAAGTCTGCCTTTGCAAAACTTGAAGATTCATCTCAAATAAAAATTGACTATACCAATAGAGAAAATCAACAACAGGATTTTGAGCAATGGTTTACAGAAAGGTCTCCTTTGAAGAAAATTAAATATGCAGCCTATCTGTTACCCGAAACTAAGAAAATCACACCCTACTTACAGTCCATTGAAAAGTTGGCCGGAGACGACCCGGATCAAACGAAAGAGTACCTTGCACAATCCCTAGAGGGGAAAAGTATTATAGAAAAAATTAAAGCAGGAATTGATGCATTGCCAGAGGGGTCAGACACCAAAAAACACCTAGAATCCCTAATGGCCGATGCCAATGACAACCTCCAAAAATTTAATTCGTTTTTGGAGCAGTGGTTTAATGATACCATGGAACGGGCTACAGGCTGGTATAAGAGAAGAATACAGTACTTTCTGTTAATTATCGGATTTGTACTGGCAGTAAGTTTCAACGCAAACACTATAGATATTGTTAAGAGGTTATCAGACGATCCAGACGCTCGGTCACAGATGGTTGAACTCGCCATCGAATATTCCAAGGAAAACAAATCTCCTAGGCCGGCGGAAGTGGATGCACCGGTGGCTGATACAAAGAAAGATACGACACAAGCCAATGCAGAAGATAATTTTAGAAAGGCAAATGATTCGTTGCATGAGGTCGCAGCTATGATTCGTGCAGACATTGAGGAAGCCCAGAATATTATAACCACTAATTGGTATATACCAGATAGCATTAAGATTACCAAAATTACTAGCTATGACGAAGGTTTAAAATCTACAAAAGGAAAAGATTCCACCACCCACGTCTTTCAAACCAGAATCAAGGAAAAAGGAAAGAAGAAAGAAGATTATTCGCTGGCATATGTGAGTGTCAAAGTCCATAACTCGGTGGATATATGGGCATTTAAAAAAGCAATCCTTCCCATTACTCAAAAAGCGCTCAACAAAGGATACACCAAGGTAAAAACAGGCAAATACAAAAGGAAGTTTGTTTTTAAAAGAGACGGCTGGAGGTTCAACAACCTATGGGGATATATATTGACGGCACTCGCGATTTCTATGGGGTCTCCCTTTTGGTTTGATTTGCTCAATCGACTTATAAAACTTCGAAGTACGATAAAACCCCGTACAGATAGCTCGGACACAAATACCGAGAATAAATGAGGGAATGGAGTTTCTACAAAAAAGAGTGTGCGTTAATTTAGATCACATTTCAAAATATCTCAATGACAAGTAGGTGTTCCTGCTGTGAATAAGTTTTGCTACTCATTTTAAATAGTATCTTTAGCTACGATTTATATCTATTCATCAATTAAATACTAATCACCTTGAGAAAATCACTCATTATCCTACTTGCCATTGCTTTGTTTTCATGCAAAGAATCCGAAGAAAATAGTCACCAAGAAAACACGGCGCAAGATCCTTCCATAACACATCGAGAAGCCGTAGTCAATAATCTAAAGCCCTTTTATTACCTAAAGGGGAAAGCCAACATACAAAGCGTTGAAGACCTAATGCTGGAATACAAGGTACCTGGACTTCGTATGGTGTTTGTAGACAAAGGCGAAATTTCGTGGTCAAAGAGTTATGGCTATGCAAATCTTCAAGATTCAATCAAAGTTGATGACAAAACGGTATTTACGGGCGCTTCCTTGGGGAAGCCCATAACTACGATGGCTGCTTTAAAACTGGTAGAACAAGGCGTTTTAGACTTAGATGAAGACGTTAATAACAAACTCAAAGGATGGAAGGTACCCACCAACGAATTCACCGAAACAGAAAAAGTGACGCTTCGAAGACTTATTGGCCATACCTCTGGCTTTAATCGATATTATGGCGCTAATTATATGCCCTATGAAGCTTTGCCTACCATAGAGCAAACACTACGGGGAGAAAAGCCTTCTAAACATCCAGCGGTAAAGTTAGTTGCTGTGCCTGGTACCACTTATAAATATTCGAACCCCGGCTATTTAATTCTGGAAAAATTGATGGAAGATGTGACCAATGACAAATTTGAAAACATCATAGATGAATTGGTTTTTCAGCCCTGTGAAATGAAAACCAGCTCCTTTGAACAACCCATTCCTGAGCGCCTTTTGGCAACGAAAGCCACGGGATATTCAGAAAATGTACAACCCCATCCGTATAACATCATCACGTTTAAATCGGCGGGAGGTATCTGGACTACGCCAGACGACTTGGCTCGATTCACTTATACACTGCTCGACGATCATCACAAAGGGACTCAAACACTCATCTCTCAAGAAATGACCCAGCGCGTATTTAATAGGGGAGGGAACCTCGAGAAACTAGGGTTTACGGTAATGAACTGGAACAATGAGGTAGATGATATCGCTTTTAGACATACCGGGCAAAACTATGGGTTTACCTCTGTCATTTTTGGGTCTGTAAACAAGGAACAGGCTATTGTTATTATGGCCAATGGCGTGAATACACAGAAATTGTTTGATCATATCATAAGAGCCGTTGCTGAGGAGTATGATTGGGATTATTTCAGATCCACCGAATATGAACCCTTCGATATTGGCGACACCGATTTAAATCCACATGCTGGGCAGTATGATTGGCAAGATCGGTTTGTGGTTGTTACGAACGAGCACAATGTGTTGTTTATTCAGATTGATAATGAAAGGCATGAACTAATCCCCGTAGGTGTAAATGCTTTTTTAGCACCAGATATCTCGCTCTTTATTAGATTTCCAAAAGAGGTCGGTGGAAATTCAGTATTCTTAGATTCCAATGGGGATTTCTCGAGGGTGAGGAGAATGTATTAGTAAAGCGGAAGTTTAGGAGGTAAGCACAATTGATTGCACGCCGAAGTCTTGGCGAAGGTGAGTGTGGAATGAATCACAACTCCAAAAAATCTTCCTCAAAACTTGAGATGAAATCGTGGATGTATTTTTTATTTCTATGTTTCTTTTTTACCACTAAGTAATGGTCTCGTTTTAGACCGTTTTTCCCAACACGTTTAAACATTAGGTCTTTTGATAGTTTAAAAGGCCTTAATTGCCATTTCGGAGCACACATAATGCCCATATTGGCAGCAATCATGGACAATGTAATCTCGGTAAAGGGAATGGCAGAAATCTTCTTAGGATGTATTTTATTGGGTTTTAAAAAGTGTTCATAGACCGCTACACCGTCTAACGGAAAAGAGTTTATTAATAAATGTACATTTCCAAAATGACTGGCTTCCAGATATTCCAAGCCACTGAGCGGGTTTTCTTTATGTATCACTGCAAAGATTTCGTCTTCAAAAACTTTAATACTTTCCAACTCTTCAGAAGCAGGTCTCGCGGTTACAATAGCAATGTCTATCTCTTCAGATAGTACTTGTGAGATGGTTTGATGTGTGGCACCAAGACTTACATCGATGTCAATCTCTGGATACAACAGACCCATTTTTTGGATAAAGGATGGAATGGAATGAAAAAAGGACTGACATTCTGCACTTAACTTAATAGCGCCCTTTGAGCCTTCTTTTATATGCCTAATAGCACTAAAACCTTCATCAATAGAGTCGAATAGCTTATTGGCCAATGTATAGAGTTCTGAACCTTCTTGGGTCAATTCCCATTTATTTCGTGTTCTAAGGAAGACCTTAAAGCCCAATCGCTCTTCTAATTCCCGCAATTGATGACTTAAGGCCGACTGTGTTAAAAAGAGTCGTTCGGTTGAGTTGGCAATACTACCTTCTTCAGCAATTGTTTTTATTAATCTGAAATATTTTAGTTCCATACCTACAAAGATAAGAGGCTTGTGCATAAGTTATCGTTGAGAATTTTTCAATTAGGGCCACAAAACCTCTCATTGAAGTTTCTAGTACCTAACCGAAGTCCAGCGTAGTTTTATCAGAATAAAACAACACAGTAGATACAATGAACATAAATCTTCAATTAAAAAACATGAAAATAGGGAGGCTTTCAGTGATAGCGGGCGTATTCCTTTTACTACTTAGCACGAGCGCTTGTTCGCAACAGAAACAACTAAAAAACCATGTGCTTTTTTATAGTTCTTTTGACGGAACAGTAACTGCAGACATATCTATGGGTGACGCCATGCTGTATACCGCTGAAAATTATAAAAAAGCGGCTAGCGCCAAACCTGGTTTGCACAATCCTGATGTTGTACTAGCCAACGGCAAAGGCCTTACGGGGGATGCCCTTCATTTTAAGAAGGCAAATACGTCGGCTATCTTTTATAAGGCCTATGAAAACGTTGGGTACAGCAATGTATCATGGAGCGGCACCATATCTTTTTGGTTGCGATTAGATCCTAACAAAGATTTAGCACCCGGCTATTGCGATCCAATATGCATTACCGATGTTCGATATAATGACGCCGCCATGTGGGTAGATTTCACCGATCATAACCCAAGAGAGTTTCGATTAGGAGCTTTGGGAGATCTAGACGTTTGGAATCCGGAAAACATAAATGATGAAGCCAAGTGGAATAAACGCACTGTTACCGTAAAACAACCTCCGTTTGCCCGCGATGAATGGACACACATTGCCATTGCTTTTTCAGAAGTAAACACTACAAATTCTTCCTTCAAGTTATATTTAAATGGAAAATACAATGGAGTCATAAAAGATGTCAATGACCCTTTTACATGGGAAGCTGAAAACGGAAAAATCATGTTAGGCCTAGGTTATATTGGCTTAATGGACGAGTTAACCGTTTTTGATAAACCACTAGAAGCTCATGAAGTGAATATAGTCTACGAACTTAAAACAGGTATAAAATCGCTATTCGACTAGCGTTTTTCAGCATGATCTCGTATTTTAAACTTCGGAATGGCTGTAACGAATAGCTGTAGCGATCGTCATATATACTATGATTTTTAGGCCATTAGACGAAACCATTTCAAGGCATATAGATTACTATTGGATTGTAGAAGACAGCAATGCCTTATTTGGCGCTTCAACGAGCCTGCATGCGTACCCTGGGATAACCCCCGATATGATTATTGTGCTTGACGGGTTTTATACTTATAACTATTTTGGCACTAAAATGAAGCAAAGCAAGAGCATGTTGTTTAGCTTTATTCAGAGGGACATTCAATTAGACCTTTCGTCATTACGTTCGTTTATACTGATAAAATTCAAATCGAGAGCCTTGAGTTCTTTGCAACCTTTTGTGGAGTATTCTTCCAAAGAAATCATGGAAAACCCCGTTCATTTTAGCGATACGGCCTTTGATGGTAGCATTTCTCAACTTCACAAACGATTGAAAAATTTTTCAGAAACAGAAATAGTTCCCTTTTTAGATGATTGGTTTTTATCCTATTATAAAAAGGAAAGGGAAGGGTTTGTGGTTGAAATGGCTGAAGAAATATGCCCCGATTTTAATCTTCAGAAAATCATGGAGGCGACCAACTATTCTTATTCAACGATAGAGCGTTATTTTAAAAGGGAAACAGGGCTTACTCCAAAGAAATTTCAAACCTTAAAACGTTTTAAATCGGCGGTGACAGAAATTTGTGCCACAAAAAATAATGATTGGATGAAGTATGTGTCTGATTATAAGTACTATGATCAAGCGCATTTTATTAAAGACATCAAGAAACATGCGCGTATTACTCCAAATCAATTGCTGGAAACCCCAAGCTTTTTATCCTTTAGACCGAAAGTCTGACGAATTTTTACAATGGCAATCTGTTGCTCTCGATCTATCTTTGTAGCAAATCAAATAAAATGAACAATTATTTCACCATAATCCTTGCCTTTTTCCTATCAGTTAGTGGGTATGCACAGGATACTAAGACAACAAATGCTGAAGCAGCGTTTCAGCAAATAATAGATGACAAAACACCCAATGCCACAGGAATTTTATTGGCTGTATATGCACCAGACTTGGGCATAGAATGGCAAGGTGCCTCTGGTTTTGACAGTAAACCGAAAGAACACAAGTTAACCCCTGAGCAGCCTTTTAGAATCGCGAGTATTACCAAAACATACACTGCAGTTTCTATCTTACGACTATCAGAAATGGGGAAATTAGATATCAATAATCCTATCGGGGACTATATTTCTGAAGCACATAAAACCATTTTAAAACAAGATAATTACAATCCGGATGTGATTACAATAAAACAGTGCTTGCAACATACAAGCGGAATTTATGATTATGCAGAAGGAGGTGATGACTATGTGATGACCGCAATGAAGGATCCTAATAAACAATGGACCCGTACAGAGCAAATTCAGTTTGCCATAGATCATGGCGATCCAGTGGGTGTTCCCGGTGAAGTTTATCACTATAGCGATACTGGGTATGTATTGTTAGGAGAAATCATAGAACGTTTAACAGGGAAAGGTCTTGCCGAAGCCAACCGAGCACTCATCAACTTTGATAAACTCGGACTCACCCAAACGTGGTTGCAAGAGCTCGAGTCAGCACCCAAGGGAATGGGAAAAATGGCGAGTAGCTATTTGGAGGAGTTGGATGCTACGCGTTGGCATAATTCGGTGGATCTATACGGAGGTGGAGGCTATGTTTCTACTACCGAAGATTTAGCGAAGTTCTATCATCATTTATTTAATAACAACGTTTTTGACACCTCAGAAACTTTAAAAACAATGTTGACCTCCAATGGAATTACCAATCAAGGAAGATCGGCCCAAGCCTATAAAATGGGTATTTGGGAGATTAACACCCACCATGGAAAAGGGTATATGCACAATGGTTTTTGGGGAAGCGCGGTAATACACTTTCCAGATTATAATGCCACCGTAGCCTTATATCATGTAGATAATTTTAATAATGACGTTATGAGAGGCGCTCTTATGGAAATTGTAAAACAATCTAAAAAGAAATAACGCTTTCAGAATATCCCTTAATTACTAAAACAATTATCTAGAGCGATGTACACTTTAGTATTTTAAACTCGTACTAAAAATTGCACGAACCAAATAAAGAGGAACGCCAAGAAATTTGTTCCTTTGTGGTATGGAAACCAATACGCAACTATTTCAGCATATAGAACTGTTAATCGGTAGTATTGGGGTAATGCTAAGCCTTTTTTTTGCCACCTTTCTTATTATAAGCCATAAGAGACAACCAAAAGCAAACATCTTTTTAACCATTTACCTGCTTGCGTTTAGTCTGCGCATTGGGAAGTCCTTATTTTTTAATTATTTCCCTATAGATCCCGTAATTCGAAACGTCTTTTTAGGTGTTTTATTAACCATAGGCCCCTCTGTTTGGTTTTACACAAACTATCTCTCTAAAACCAACGCTCCCTTTAAACGTTCAAAGATCTTAATTCAATATGTACCAGCGATGCTGTATGTATTGTTCTGTTGGGCCATACCTAATGATGGCTCTACCGTTGCAGAGTTCTTCTACACCTTTCTAATTTTACATATGGCGTGTTACACCTTGTTTTCGTTGATTTGGTTGTCGAAACGACCAGAAGAGGCGTCAATAAACGAATCGGTTAAAAGGTGGCTGTATTACTTTCTAAGTGTTACCTTATTTATGGTGGTCATTTATTTCATGATCAGCAATGGAATCATTCCTTATTATTTAGGAACGGCCTTTTTGTTTTCAGGGGTTATTATTTTCTTCGGAATCTGGGCACTAAAAAATCCTTTCTTGTTTAAAATCAATAAAGAAAAATATTCTAATTCTTCGTTAAGCTATGAGGAGTCCATTCAACACGTGGATCAATTAGATAGGTTAATGACAGATGAAAAATTATTTCTAGATCCAGATTTGACAATTTCAAAGACAAGTGCTCGCTTGAATATTACGACCAAACAGGTATCACAGGCCATCAATCAGGTGTATAAAAAAAACTATTCCCAGTACATCGCCGACTTCAGAGTGGAGGAAGCAAAAAGGCTTTTGCATTCCGCAGAATATGCCCATTATAAGATTTCAGCAATTGCCTATGATAGTGGTTTTAATAGCATATCGTCTTTCAATACAACCTTCAAGAAACTGACCCAAAGAACGGCTATTGAATATCGCCAATCCCATTTGTCTTAAAAAGATCTGAAAAAACTCTTTTTT
>Ga0316205_10001059_pt1 | contig 38757 bp, 31 predicted proteins | sample 3monthpyrite_MG_FD_204941 | JGI IMG/M metagenome (GOLD analysis project Ga0316205, IMG submission 204941) | Microbial mat bacterial communities from mineral coupon in-situ incubated in ocean water Damariscotta River, Maine, United States -... | ecosystem: Environmental > Aquatic > Marine >...
TCTATAAATTTTAATGAAAAAAATTGCCGTATACCTACTTATTTTCAATAATCCATTCTCTTATTATTACAACTCATGAAAAACACCATGAAGTCCTTGGCCATTAACCTACGTCCTGAATATGAATGGCTGATACAGGCCATGCTGGTAGAAGAGAAAGATTTATCGTTTGAACAACTTTCTAACGACATCGATTGGTCGCTTCTGGTTGAGCTATCTGAAACCCATGGCATGATGCCGTTAATGTATCAGTATCTCCATCACTACCATTCTGAAAATACCCCTGAAGCTATTTTGACTGATCTTGAACACCGGTACAAAGCCAACGAACTCAGGAACCGTATCCTCACCCAGGAATTAGTAAAAATATTTGAGCACTTTGACAACCATGGTATTAGAATACTAGCGTATAAAGGCCCTACTCTAACCATTTCTTTCTATGGAGATCTTGCACTCAGACAATTTGGCGATCTTGATGTGTTGATTGATACACATGACGTTCAAGATGCATGCAAACACTTAAGTGACATGGGCTACCAACGCATCACTCCTGCACTTTCACCTGCACAAGAAAAAGATTTTATACGCACTGATCATGAACATGAATTTGTCAGCCCTGATGGATTAGTGAATATTGACCTACACTGGGCATTATCAACTCGACGCTTCCCTTTTCAGATGCAAACAGAACAATTATTTAGCCGCTCTAAATTACTTTCATTGGCTGCAGGCAAGCTGGAACACATATCTGATCAAGATTTATTATTGTTATTGTGCATGCATAGCAACAAGGATTTATGGCGGAAGCTTGTTTGGGTCTGTGACATAGACCGCTTGGTACGAACTCGAAAGGAGATTAATTGGGAATCATTAATACAGCAAGCGATATCGAGCCATTGCGAGCAGATGCTCTATGTCTCATTACTTATAACCCATTCACTAATGCAAACGCCAATCCCGGATTATATCCTGAGTACAGCTCAAGAGAAAAAATACAATCACCTTGCAAAACAAGCCATGAGCTTATGCCTGGAGGAAATCAATAAACCTACTTACAAGCAATGCCTTTCTATAGAACCTTTTATTTTATCTTTATGTGACAGTCGTGCCGACCAGATAAGTTACATCATTCGTTCATTAATTACACCGAATGAAAATGATATGGCTCAACACAATCTACCGTCTTATTTACATTTTCTATACTACTTCATCAGACCCACTCGCAAATTACTTTTCTGCTCGGCAAGAGCCATTAAACGATTTTTTATAGCTAGCTAATTAATACTAGCCAGCCATTTCCTTATCAAGTGTACTTTTCACTAATTCACAAGTTGCCTGTAATTTAGCACTTTGTAGTTCATAGCAATTACAATGCTGAGCGATTTCCAGGGCAGCGTCCAGCCCATCTGAAGGATGGGCTAGCTGATTGAGACCATTAGCATAAACACGTGCACCTGCCTCGCCTGAAGAAACAGGCTTGACCGAAGGAGAAGCTGCCTGTGAATCATAACGAACGAAAAATATAGATTGTAACTCCAGTGAATCTGTCACAAGCTGACATGGCATTGCGCTAACGGGTACATGCAATGTCCTTTCTGTATTCAACGTTTGCTCTGGCAAAGAGTACGGCTCAGGTGGCTCTGTTTTCTGACAAAGCGCATGAGGATAAACCTGCACTTTCATTGAGCTTAAATCAACTGGCGCCAGCTCATCACTGGCATAATTAAAGCCATGATGAAGCAAGGCCCAACCAGTCGTAGATTTACCACCACCAGACTCAGCTACCAATAAATGAATTTTACCCCGGTATTCTAGAGCTGCCGCATGTAAAAAATATAGATCATGGCGCATCTCTTCCAATAAAATTGTCATGTCTTTTTCAAATTGATAAATAAATAACCCAATATCTCCAGAGTAAATTGGCTCCTGTCCTACACGGTGTATACAGAACCTTTGATTTTCATCTATCCCATCTCCACGAGAAACTTTATAGTCAATATCCGGCGCCAGATCATTGGCTGCCTCCCTGCACAATAGACTACCGTAGACACCCAATAATAAACTCTCTAGCGCTGAATCAGCACAAGCTACTCGTATAGTGCGATCAAAAATGGAAAGCTGGAATACAGACAAAAATATAACCTTTTTTATGTTTTTAAGTAATGCTAGGCAGTATAAGTAAAAAGCCGGGTCTGTTACCAGACCCGGCTTTAAATTACTGCTCGATTCGAAACAATCGCTATATCATATAGTATGCACTATATCCGCGTCATCGTTATTTAGCAGTACGATCACGCATTCGACTTAAGTCTAATAGTAATAGATCTTAGAAGCCGAAAATGCTAAGGAATGACGTGATAAACTTCTGAAAACCACTCTGAGAAGTTGGAATATCAAAAGTATGAGCAACATTAGAACTCTTACAATCTATTGTATTCTTATCCTTGGAAACATCACATGACACATCACTCAAATTTGAACCTGTTTTGGCAAATGAAGGTGCCGCTTTTAGCGTCATAACAACTGGAGCCGTATAAACTGCAGCTTTAATAAATTTTCTTCTTGAATTATCGTGATTACTCATAATTACATCCTATATCTCATCTGTATTAGCAAGATTAATTACTAATAAATTAAATAACTCTGCTAACAAGTTAAATGCACCTTACCTTTGGTTATCATTCTTGTCAACAATGCAATAAACTTTCTATTGCTTAATACTAAGCAAGTAACGTGCCTTAATAAATTTTTCTAATAATATCAATAAATTATGATTTCCATCGCAGCACCTAAATCCATTTCTGTAAAAATTACTGACACTAAATCACTTAATCATTTAAGGGCTACCTTTTATTTGTAGTCCATCTACAAGCAATGTTAATGACAGCAGCACTAACTCAAGGCACCAATTAAACTGGGTCACTACAAAAGACGTTATTTATCTTTATGAATCAAAAGTTTAAGTGAAATCAATTGCTCTACAACAGCATTAACATCTGATTCTGACTGCTGCTCACTGATGCCAAACTCAGCAATTAGAGTACTTGCCACCTGGGCCACCGTTACGCCTTCGTTGAATTGATCCCAAATAAAACTTGCAGTTGGGTTTAACTGATGGACTTCACCTGTTTCCTTATCAACAATAACAGTTTCTTGGTCAACATTACGTATATTTAACCCTGGGCGCTTAACGAATGATTTTTCACACATGGTAAGTACTATTCCTTAAAAATTAAGTATATTGAAAGTGCCTCGACATACTTTTTAGACATTAAATGAAAAATAATAACATCATAACGCAAAGACTTACTTTGACCGTTAAAACCCTATTATTGTTCTCATATATTAAACATCGTCTTTTCATGACTATTTCTTGAGATAATTTAGTCTAATTGCTAATTATTAGTATTTAAAATTAAACAATTTAGATATATTATTGCGTCTAAGAAAGCGAGTATTTAATCAGTTTGTGGGCCTTAAAATAGCAGCATTAATAGAATGAATAATATGAAGGCGTATTAAAAAATATCACACCAAGATCTGTAAGATAATACAAGTATATTATTAATTTATAATAAACGATTTTCCATGTGAATAATTTTAATGTTTCTTACCATTTTGTGAACTACTTCAAATAATGACTTTTTTGCAATTAGCATAATTAACTTTAGATTATAAATAATCTCTCTGGAAATCAGGAAAGGATTCGCATGTTCGACTTAAGTAAAAACACCGCCGCCAAGTCTATGCTGTCGTCAAAAAAAAACCAATTTCTAAAGTCTGCAACTTTACCCATTATTCCAGTTTTACTTATATCAGTAAGCCTGCTTACTGCTTGCGGAGGCTCATCTAAGCCAGGTTCTTCTCAAACCAATTTAAATACCCCTTTCCAAATTACATCAATAGCAAGCCAAACAGCTCAGGAGGGCATTCCATACTCATACGATGTTAATACCACTGGCACTAATTCAGGAGACATACTCACCTACTCCCTAATTTCACCACCAACGGGTATGAGCATTAATAGTGACACGGGAATCATTGTATGGACGCCTAGTAGTAACCAAGTTGGAACAAAAAATGTGAGCGTACTGGTTACCGATAATGGCTCGCCTAAGTTATCCATTAGCCAGGATTTTTCAATCACTGTAAAACCGGTCAGTAACACAGTCTCAAAAACTTCGACAATCCGCGTTAATGCTGGTGGATCGGACCATATCGATAATAATGGCCAATTATGGACCGCTGACTACGGCTATAATACTGGTGGCGCCAGCCAGAGAAACAACACCATTGATGGAACTGGGGATGATGTTCTGTATCAAACTGAGCGCTGGCATTCTACTTGGAACGATACCTCTACACCTGAACTGGAATATCAATTTAATGTGCCTAACGGTAACTATGCCGTAAAACTCCACTTTGCCGAAATCACCACGTATGTTAATCGCATATTTGATATAGAGATAGAAGGACAGCTAAGTATCGACAACCTTAATATTGTCGATGAGGCAGGGAGAAATAACGTACTAGTCAAAAATATCGCAACGACAGTAAATGATGGCGTACTAAATATACGTTTTCCTAGAGATACCCAAAGCCCCAAAATTTCTGCTATTGAGATATTACCGTCAAATTCGCAAACAAATGCTAGCACAACAGATATCAGCCCAGTTAGCATCGAAGTGCCTGAATCTCAACAGATGAGCGGCACCCTATCTATTATTAGCCAACCATCCAACGGGACAGCTAGAATCAATGGTAATAACATAACTTATAATCCTAATACAGGATTTGGCGGTGACGATACTGTCATTTATATGCTCGTTGAAGCTGATGGATCAATCACCATATCGACTATAACCGTTAATGTTGATCCCGTTAGTGTGATTGCTGAAACAAATCCTGTCATTACTGCAAACCCAGATTCATCCAGCACTTCAACAGATACGCCAATCAATATACCCGTATTAGTTAATGACAGTGGAATTAACGACACAGCTATATTGAAAATTAATGCCAATCCAGGAAATGGCAAGGTAAAGGTATTAGCAAATAATACAATTACCTACACGCCAGACCCATCCTATAGCGGGACTGACAATTTTTCATACAGGGTAACAATTGACGGCATAATGGCTGTTGCCACTGTATCCGTCGATGTGCAAGGATCACAAGATAAAACCATAGCACTCAGCTGGAATCCAAGTGTGGATGATAACAATATAGGATACCGGGTATATTTCGGAACCAATTCGACCAATGTAAATACGCTTGCTGCAGACCTTTCAAGTAGCACAGGCTTGGATGTTAATGCCCCTTCTGTTCAATTATCGGCACAAAGGGACCTCCAATTACAAACAGGGGATAAAGTGTGCTTCCGAATTAGCGCTTACTTGTCCTCAGAAGAATCAGCACTTTCATCTCCTATTTGCGGAATTTTGTAACTTACTTTCCCACCCTTTTTTAAGCTTGATTTTACACTTACTAGATTGCATTAGTTAAGTGTCATTTATCACTCCTCATAAGCAAACTCATATCATCGGGTTGCCTGCAAATTTTTGTAATCCTAAGTAACTACTAAAACGCTTTACCTGTCATTTAACAACCAGCCATATACCAGCGCACTTAAGCTCAAAGACATTATTTAGGAACCTGCCTAGGCTTAATATCGTTTGAACCAGTTCACAAATAGGTAGGAATACCACCCTTTCCTCCAGTAGCACGAGCATTAGCGTGACTCAGGTCTCGAATTTTTCACCTCTCAGCAACGATATGTATAGGGCAGCGCAAAGAATATTGCGTTGTTAAATTTTTACACATTGAGAGGTTTATCTAGATGCTTACTGCCACACAATCTGGAATTAGAAATAAAATTTCCCACTTGGTTTCTGTTGAAATCAAACACTTCTATCAGGCAACAGCGCTACTCACTTGCCTGATAATAGCCGGATGTGGCGGCGGAGGTAGTAACGATACTGGTGGCACCAATACAAATACATTGGAAACTGTAACCCTCAAAGGCAGTGTAGGCGACGGCCCTGTGGTTGGTGCAACTGTTACGGTAAAAGATGCTAATGGCGCATTAGTAACTACTACTACCAGTAATAATGCTGCTGCCTATGAAATTGATGTACCTGGCAAAACATTATTCCCGGTCACAATAACTGCTAGCGGCGGCACTGATATTGTTTCCGGCACTGCACCTGACTTCTCAATGGTTACAGTTGCTCTTAAGAAAGCAGATTTAAACTCGAAAAAACGTACTGTTAATATTAATCCATTTTCAACGTTTATTGTTTACATGGCGCAATCCATGAACGGCGGCTTAAACGAACAAAACATATCTTCTGCCAGGCAAACATTATTTGATACGTTCAGCTTCGGCTTAGACCCAGCGTCAATCGCTGATCCTATTAGCACAGATATCGACGATACCAATATCGCTGGCGTTGTTAAAGCCAGCGAATCTATGGGAGAAATGATTCGCCGTACTCGTGATGCGATGATTTCCTCTGGCAGCAATGTCGATGGTGATTACATCCTGAATAAATTAGCCAATGACCTTGCTGATGGAAAACTGGATGCTAGTGGCAGCAATGTAGTAAGCGCGGTTTCTGCAACAGCCAAGGTCGTATCTGCCCAGGTATTAATTGAAACACTACGCAATCAATTAAAAGTAAATGGCACGTTAGCAACCAGCTTACTTGATAGTGCGATTTTAACTTCACGTTCAACGGCCACCATGACAACAAGTGATGTAACGCTTACTGAAAAAATTATTTCTCAAACAAAAACCGCCTTAGAGGCCGTAGAACGTTTTGCACCGAGTACTGATATATCCACTCTTTCCACTCTGGTATCAGGATTATCAAATACAGTTACGGTGTCAGAGGTTAATTCAACGCTTGCATCAGACGCTGAATCTATCATCACTACTGCGATTAATCTTGCACCATTAGCAACAGAGGAAGAGTTAACCAGTATCAATGACGACACCAACTCTACTACACCTATTAACGATCCTGTTGCCCCCGTTATTAATTCCAGCCCTGTACTGATGGCTACAGAAGGTGAGGTATATAGTTATGACGTTAATGCCAGTGATGCTAACTCAGGTGACACGCTGAATTACTCACTTAGTAATGCACCTGCAGGAATGAGCATTAATGCTTCAACAGGAAGCATTAGCTGGACACCTGGAAATTCTCAGGCTGGTTCTCAAAATGTAACTGTGACTGTGACTGATGACAGCTCATCTGCCCTATCAGCTAACCAGGGATTTTCCATTGCTGTCACCGCAATTAACATTATCCCAGATAATACGGCTCCTGTTATTTCATCATCTGCAGTGCTCACCGCTATAGAAGGCTTGGCTTACAGTTACGACGTGAATGCAAGCGATGCCGACTCAGGTGACACATTGAGCTATACGTTACTCACCGCACCATCAGGCATGATGATCAATACATCGACTGGTCTCATCAGCTGGATGCCATCATCATCCCATGTTGGAACACAGGACGTTAGCGTGAGTGTTTCTGATAACGGCTCGCCTGCTTTTACTGCCAACCAGGCATTTTCCATCGCAGTCACAGCGGCCAATGTGGCACCTGTTATTACTTCTAATGCAACATTATCTGCCAAGCAGGGCGAGGTCTACAGCTATAATGTAAATGCTACAGATGAAAATACTGGCGATATTATTACTTATTCATTAAGTTCAGCACCTACTGGCATGAGTATCAATGCCTCAAATGGTGTCATTAACTGGACTCCTTCATCTTCACATGTTGGCACTCAGGATGTCTCCGTGTTAGTCAGCGATAATGGAACACCTTCACTATCGAAGGCCCATAACTTCACAATCACTGTCGCCGCTAACAATGGTGTTGTGATTCGTGTTAATGCTGGAGGAGGAAACTACACCGATTCAAAAGGACAATCTTGGGTAGCAGACTATGGCTATAACATTCAAGGACAATCATCTAGGACTGACCTTATTTCAGGTACGACTGATGACGCACTCTATCAATCTGAGCATTGGCACTCAAACTGGGAAGATGTTAATGCAGCAGAACTAGAATACAATTTCTCTGTACCTAATGGTAACTACGTGGTTATTTTACATTTTGCAGAAATAACCAAATATGTAAACCGAACGTTTGATGTTGAGATCGAAGGTAGTCTGAAAATAAATAACTTTGATATTACTCAAGAAGTGGGTAGGTATACTGCAGTAAACAAAAATTTCACAACACAGGTTCAGGACAGCATACTGAATATTCGCTTCCCACGTAACACTCAAAGCCCAAAGGTTTCCGCCATCGAAATACTAGAGATCAACAACAAGACATCTGAAGCAGCTAATGACTCAACTTCGATCTCTATTCAAATACCTGAGTCCAATTTATCAACAAACTCAAGTAATACTAATTTATCTATTATCGGACACCCTGCCAATGGTTCAGTCTCAATGACTGGCAACTCTAGCATTAGCTATACAGCCAACGCAGGCTTTAGTGGGCAGGAGACTATCTACTACCAGTATATTGACAGTAATGGCACCGTATATATCTCAACAATAACTATTGATGTTACATGCAATACTTGCCTAAAAGAGTCTGTTATAAAGCTTGGTTGGAACCCAAATCCTGAATCTATATCTGGATACCGAGTATTTTATGGACCCGATGCTAATACTGCTACTGAATTGGCTGCTGATATTCCACTCATATCAGGTCTAATAGACCCTAGCTCACCATTCATTTATTTGAATGCCACGCAAGAACTTAATCTTTATCCAGGCGAACAGGTGTGCTTCAAGATCCAGTCGTATGACGAATCTCAGTCCTCTGATTTATCACAAGCCGTCTGTGGAATTATTTAACGATTAATCTTCTCTTTTTCCTGGATATGGATATCCTAGAGAAGAAAATTAAAATATACCAAAAGCTAGTAACCACTAAATTAGATCCGTGACCAAGGCAATGGAATACGGCCACATGCAGAACCATGCGAAACTGGCATGGTACCCAACCCAGTAAACTGTAAATCATTGTATAACAAGCCCTAGTTGACTCATCATTCTTGTGAATTTGTACTAATTAGTGAGGATTTTCTAATAAAGCACACATTTTAATTATTATCTATCTATAGAGATTCCACTTAATTCTTACTAGACCTATCTTTATAAATACCATGACATTAAAAGTATATTAAGACCCCAATAAAAAAATTTAATGCCAATGCGGCATCAACTTTAACTTAGAAAATCACCCTACAATTTTGTTTTATATAGATATTATTTTATTTCTGAGTGATATAAAATAACTATAATTTAATAAATATTAAAGATTTACCAATATTTTACGATAGTTACTTTGTAATATTTATAAGTAAAATTAGGATATCGATATACTTGACAATTTTTGTATGATATTTTAACTCTTAATAGTAGCCGCATAATTATGTTATCCCTAACATGGGCTTCATTTTTCCAGGTTTATGCGAAATTGGACATTCAAAAGAACAGAGGAACACACATGGAAACTGCTAATGAACAAATTGATATGCCAACTGATGTATCCATCATCACTACGTATCGCTGCCAAATGCAATGTAAAATGTGTGATATTTGGAACAACCCAACTGATAAAAATCGTGAATTAGCTGCAAAAGACTACGAGGGACTCCCAGACTTCAAGTTTGTCAACATAACGGGTGGCGAACCATTTGTAAGACGCGACCTAGAAGATATCGTTGAAGTCATGGATAAAAAATCAGATAGGATTGTTATTTCTACTTCTGGATGGCATACAGAACGTATTTTCAAGATGGCTGAACGCTTCCCAGATATTGGCATTCGAGTGAGTATTGAAGGTTTATCAAGAAAAAATGACGACCTACGTGGCAGAGATAGTAGCTTTGACCGTGGCTTAAAAGTCTTGCTTGGTCTTAAAGAGATGGGAGTCAAGGATATAGGTTTTGGTTGTACCGTATCGAACAAAAACTCTGATGACATGCTTTGGTTATATCGCCTGTCAAGAGAAATGGGGCTCGAGTTTGCTACTGCCGCCTTTCATAATTCGTACTATTTCCACCGCGATGACAACGAAATCACCAATCAAAATGAAGTCATCAATAACTTTCATAAGTTAATTGAAATGCTCATGAAAGAAAATGATCCTAAATCTTGGTACAGAGCCTTCTTTAATCTTGGGTTAATAAACTATATACGTGGCAATAAGAGAATGCTCCCCTGTCAGGCGGGTACTGTAAACTTCTTTATTGAACCATACGGTGATGTTTTCCCGTGTAACGGACTTGAAGATAGATATTGGAAAGAGTCTATGGGGAATATCAAAGATTTCCCTAAATTTGAAGACCTTTGGAAAAGCGATCAAGCAGAAAAAGTAAGAGGGCTTGTACGAAGTTGTCCAAAAAACTGCTGGATGGTAGGTACGGCCGCTCCAGTAATGAAAAAATATCTCAAGCACCCAACTAAATGGGTTGTCAAAAATAAAATAAAATCTGTCTTAGGCAAACCAATCTGTATTGATGATGTACCCAGCTTTGACGTAGGCCAGGATCCAAGACAAGGAGATCTTAGAGGGGGCAATGTTCCTATTGACGATATTCCAGTAATGATCAATGAGGAAGAAAAAGTTGTGCTCTCTGAAGATGATCTAAAAGATATGTTGGCTGACTAGGATTTTCTCAGTTTACACATCAAATGCTAGCATGCAGTATAAGCAGGCTCTTAAATGTAGTTCAAGATAAAATATAATAGATCCCACGCTGGGTTTGTAGTAAGTTCTACTTTATGAATATCCTTTCGGTTAATAAATTTTACTGGCGCAAAGGTGGCAGTGAAACTGTATTTTTTGGTGAAAAAGAGCTACTAGAGTCCAAAGGACACAAGGTAGTTCCTTTTTCAATGAAGTCTGAACAGAACCTCGACAATGAATACAGTCGATTTTTTGTAGATGAAATAGATTATGATAAAGGTGGTGCTTTATCTAAAGTAAATTCGGCGCTCACTGTTTTGTATTCTACTCAGGCCCGTAAAAAAATGAAATCTCTGCTCAGGGAATTCACCCCTGATATAGCCCACTTCCATATTTTTCAACACCAGATCTCTCCATCTGTTTTTGGCCCCTTACGCCAACAACAAATACCATTGGTATTATCTTTGCACGATCTAAAGCCTCTTTGTCCTAATTACAAAATGTACACCAATGGACAAGTATGCGAAGAATGCAAAGGTCGTAAATTTTATAAAAGCTTTACTAACACTTGCAATAAAGGCTCTAAAGTAAAAAGCTTGGTTAGCACTATTGAAATGTACCTGCACTACATGTTGGGCTATTATCAAAATGTAGACCGTTATATTGCTGTAAGTAAGTTTTATCAGCAAAAAATGCTTGAGTTCGGCTTCCCTGAACATCAAGTCTCATATTTACCTAACTATATAGATACCAGCGAAATACAATACGGTACAAAAGACGATAACTATGTACTGTCGTTTGGGCGCCTATCTGAAGAAAAGGGTATTGATATCCTTATCCGCGCCGCCGAACTTTGCCCTAACATTCCAATTATCATTGCAGGATCTGGCCCTGAAGAGCAAGCACTACATGAGTTAGTTGATGAGAAAAACATAAAAAATGTTTCATTTGTAGGCTTTCAAACAGGTAATTCACTGGAAAAATTAATCAGCCATTCATCATTTACTGTCATTACATCTCAATGGTACGAAAACTGCCCCATGTCTGTCCTGGAGTCACTGGCTTATGGAAAACCTGTTATAGGTGCAAACATCGGCGGTATTCCAGAATTAATTGATACGGATAACGATGGTTTTATTTACGAACCCGACAATCATGAGAACCTGGCTGAAAAAATCAATACGCTTTGGAAAATGAAAAAAGAACGCAAGGAGATGGGTAGAGTGGGACGGCAAAAAATAGAAGAAAAATTCAATCCAGAATTACATTATAAGCAACTCGTTACAATTTATAACGAATTGCTAACTTAATACTGAGGCATCATGAAAATTTTCGTCACTGGAACCCGAGGAGTTCCCGACATTCCCGGCGGCGTGGAAACTCACTGTGAGAAACTCTACCCTATTTTGATAAACATGGGCCACGAGGTAATCATAGCAAGAAGATCGACCTATGTTCGGGATAAACTTAATTCATGGCAAGGTATAAAGCTTGTCGATATTTTCACACCCAGAAAAAAAAGTACTGAAGCTATTATTCACACATTCCTCGCCATCATTAAGGCAAAAAAAACTAAATCGGATATTCTTCATATACATGCCATTGGTCCCTCCCTCATGGTTCCGTTTGCACGTTTGCTTGGACTTTGCGTAGTTGTCACCCATCATGGTCCAGATTATGAGCGACAAAAATGGGGCTGGCTGGCTAAACAAGTTCTCAAATTAAGTGAGTACCTTGGCTGTAAATTTGCTAATGAAGTAATCGTTATTTCTACTGTCATAGAAAATATTGTACAAACCCGCTGCAAGCGCAGTAGCAATCTCATCTACAATGGCGTCACACTTCCACCTAAAGATATAAAAAGCGACTATCTTGAAAGCCTCAATATTAAACCCGGTGGTTACATTCTTGCAGCAGCACGATTTGTCCCTGAAAAAGGGCTACATGATTTGATCGAAGCTTTCAGGGATACTAAATCAGACTATCAACTGGTCATTGCAGGCGATGCCGACCATGAAGACAAATACAGCACTGATCTCAAAGAGATGGCAAAATCCGACAGCCGAATTGTGCTGACTGGCTTTATTACAGGCAATAAATTACAACAAATATTTAAACACGCACGACTTTTTGCGCTACCCTCATATCATGAAGGCCTACCCATAGCATTACTGGAAGCTCTGAGCTATGGATTACCCGTCCTAGTTTCTGACATAGCAGCCAATTTGGAAGTTAATTTGGAAAAAGAGCGTTATTTTCAATGTGGGAATGTCGCAGACCTTACTCACAAGCTTGATCTACTTACCAAAAAGCAATTATACCCAGGCGAAAAAGAACATATTCGGGATTTGTTAGAAAATAGTTATAACTGGGAAAAGATTGCACATCAAACTATCAACGTGTATTTAAAAGCCACCAGCATTGCTAAATAACAGTTAAATATTAACAAGTAATTAATGTAGAAGGAAAATAATGGACACGTGAATGAGTGATTAATTATGTTAAACATTGCTTACTCATCAATTTCCCCCTAAAACAATACCTGCTTAATAATACGAAAATGCACGAGATTATCCAGCTTACAATGCAGTAAAATGCTTAAATCTATAAGCTTTATATAAATTGTTAATGAAATTCCAGATTATGTGAATCCGGTACGTCTTTATCATTCAATATACAATAGATACTGCCGTTACAATTTATAGTGAGTACGGTTAAAATGTTGATATTATTACTATTACACATCAGTTATTATGTGAATTAGTTATCATTATAAATTGCTTTTTTCAAATATCATTAATTAGGAATTACATATAATTCTGACTTTAAATGTAACTGATTTAAGTACCAAACCGTTACTAAATTGCAAACTTGCCTGGCATTTATATGCAAATATAATATGATAACCGGGCAATTCAAGAAAACTGATTCACGAGGTACGATATGCACATCAAGAGCCTGATAACACTATTAATTGTCTCACTCGGCGCGACAAGTGCTTTTGCAAAAAATTATTATGTAAAACCTGGCGGCAGTGACAGTAATGACGGGCTTAGCCATGCGACCGCGTGGAAATCTGTTAGCAAAGTTAACTCTTTTGGCTTTAATACAGGCGATGATGTCTACTTTCTATCCGGTGGTAAATGGATGAACCAGCAGCTCAATGTTGACTGGAGCGGAACAACTTCTAATCGTGCTGTAATTGGCGCCTATTATATGAACTCAGGTAATGAGATAGTCGGAGTACCCGCTGGTACTAAAAAACCTACGTTTGATGAGAATTGGCCTGCCTCGGGTGCAACTATTACAACAGCTGACTACTACTCAGGCCTCATCGATGTAAGAGGAGACCATGTCACTGTTCAGGATGTCCGCATATCAAACAGCATCAAGAATGGAGTAGTGCTACAAAAACCATATAACAACATTATTGTCGACGGAATAGAAACCGATGTTACTGCTGCTACTGGCGTAAGAACTTATGGAGCTAATAGCATCATTCGTAATTCCACTATAGTAAGAGCTGCATCTGGTCATGGATTAAAATACTGGAAAGGCACATGGCCTGCTTGCGTATATATAGTTGCCAAAGAAAATAACATTGTCGAAAATAACCGTATTTATGATTGTTATGGAGAAGGGATTGGCGTATATCGAAAAGGAGCCAATAATAACATCATAAGAAATAACACCGTTATAGGCGCCAAAGCTGTTGGTATCTACATTGACCAAGGGTCCTACAATATTGTAGAAAATAATATTGTCGCTGGAACTTCAGATTCTAAATATTGGAAAAAATCAACATCTGTCGGACCAGGACTGGGTGTAAATACGGAAAACATCGGCAGTAATGGAGGCGAAGCAATAGGGAATATATTTAGAAACAACCTAATCGCTTATAGCTCGACTTGTCTGTGGGTAGGCGCTCAGACTGGCAGGGATGTCGCACTTAGATCAGGCGTTGAATTTATTGGTAATACTTGTGTAGGGGCAGATTACGCCATTTCTGCTGCGGCTGCTGGAGACAGAGTTGATAAAGTAACAGTAAAAAATAATATTTTTCACCAAATCACTAATCCTGACTCTTGCCAAGTCAATGATGCAAATGCCTATACATTTAATAATAATGTTTGGCCTACTCGACAATCCAATAGCATTTGCCAAGGCAACAATGATGCCATTGGTGACCCCAAGTTAAATAAAACAAAAGGCTGGCGTGCACTCAACGTTGGAAACATGCCAAGTGAAAAGGATTTCACGCCCGCGTTTGATAGTATTTCTAAATCACTAGGCGCTAAAATTATTAATTTAACAGAAGACTTTAAGCGTGAAAAAAGACCTGATACTCCTTCTGCTGGAGCAATTGAAGTTTCACCAATTTCTATTTTACTTTCAACTCCGTCAGGAATTTCCTTTCAAGTACTTTCTAATTAATAATTAAGATGAATAACATAAATGATATGTTATTCATCTTTTTCTTTTGAATTAACTGCCATGCGCACAAAGAAATCTTTTTTCGTCACTTTTTGTACGCGAGTATACTGTGATGCTCTTGCGGCGATATAGCCTGAAAAATACCAAAATAAGTATCCAATAACATTGAATTCTAATATGTTTTTATAGGGAAGAGAAAATAACATAATCACCACGACACCAATCCACCCCGCAGCAAGACTACCTATAATACCCTCATCTTTACTTAATCTAATTGAATCTTTTAAAATAAAGATAAAGAATATAATAAATAACATCACGCCGATAAAACCAAGCTCCCATATTAGATGACTTATAACCGTTGTCCTAGCCCCTAAAAGATCCTGTAGGTGTGCATACTCTCCGCCAAAACCTGATATAAAAGATGGCGACACATTGCCTATACCCAACCCCATTATCAGCTTAAGTGGTTCTGATGACAGCAGGATAACTGGGGCAATAATTCTATCAAGTCTTCGTTGATGTTTTAGTGACTCATCAGTAGCCATTGGAGCTGCAATTTGCTCTTTCCGTGGCTTAAGTAACTTTGGGTCAATATCAATTTCACTGTATAAATACGGGATAATTGAGTCTGGATTCGTAAAAAAAGTAGTAAGGCTTATCTCGTTTTTCTGCTTGCCTTTATATAAAATATCGTACATACCTACAAAAATCGCCCCACTAACAACGCATAATATCGAGATAGTCAGGATTTTCTTGCGCATTTCCCTTGTATTCGCTAAAAACATTAAAACAGAAAACATAGCGAAGGGTAACAATATAACCGTACCTTTTGTTTCATTTATTGCAGCAGGGAAAAACAAAATAAGTGATAAAAAGATAGCTAACTTCCCACTTATTTTTTTCTTTAAATAAAATGCTAATAAAACTGTAATGATGCTAATAAGCACGATAGAAAGAATTGAAGAAATAATGAGCGTACCTGTAACTACATCACCTGTTGTCAAATGCGAGTATTGAACGAATCTTTGAAAAATCGCCACAGGGGCTTGCAAAAGAGCAAATAGAATCAGGAATTTAAATTGAAGTTTGATCTGTTCATCTGAATACTGATAAATTGCATGTAAAAGAAAGAAAGGGACAAATTTAAAGTAAAACCTGATACCTGCGAAAATCGCGCCTTCCGGAACGGCATTCATGATTATACCGCCAAGAATATGAACAATTAATAAACTAAACAATATTATATATTTTGCCTGCATGAAAAATACTTTTGTATATGCCATGCGAAGTAACACAAAAAATAACACTGCCGCTGATAATATTTCTGGCGACCAGGTGGCAAGTCTATTCAATAGATGCAAATCTTTTTCCAGGTACTCCAGGAAAAAAATTGAAATAAACAATAAATATGGCAATAAGTTCATTTAACTATTAATCAACTTATACTTACTTTCAAAAATAATAAACTGTACATTTATACCTCACAAGCCCAATAGGCATTGGTAAAAAATAATAAATCAGGACCTGTCTGACACTAGGCCTAAGTAAACATTATTGATTAAGTCTGATAATTTATCATAAGTACGGTGCTTCATGACATAATCATAGCCCTTCGCTCCCATGTCTTTAGCCATATCTGGATTCGATAGTATTTTTACAATAGCGCCAGCAAAATCATTAACATCATAAGGAACACATAGCCCACCTCCGCTCGCAGTAATGACAAGACTTTGCTCCGGGTGATCATTAGCAACAACTGCTTTTTTGAAGGCCATATATTCAATAAGCTTTGTCGGTGATGTCGAATTCAATATTGGAGTTGGAAAAAAGGGGGAAATACATACAGCCGCCGACGAGACATATGCCAATGCTTCATGCTGTGGAAGACGACCGGTAAAAATCACTTTGTCTTCAACTCCAAGGCTGATAGCCTCTTGCTTTAAAACTGCGATATCCCCTTCTTGCTCTTCTGGGCCTACCATGTATAACATAGCTTCTGGCTCTTTGAGTAGCACTTCTTTTAGCACTTTTATCGCAAATTCAAGCTTACGCGTCTTCAATAATGTACCTAGGTAAACAATGCTGGCCTTGCCAAGATTTACATTTTCAGTATTGACTGACGCTAGTTTAGAGAACATCTCTTCCGATATACCCATTGGCACTGCCGTCAATTTTTCTGGCGACACACCTTCTTTTATTACATCACGTTTCATTTGCTCACTTTGCACAAAAAAATGATCTGCCCAGCGGGCTATGACGCGATATAGCAAAAACTTGAACACAACACCTCTTATATAGTAAAGGAATGGGAAGCGTGCCACTCCTGTTTTTGCTTCATAAATCGATGCTTCAGGAAAAGGATAAGATAGCCAGTATGTGAATTTGCTACCATTTTTCCTGGCCGCAATAATTGCGAGTAATGCGGAAAGTATTTTATCCTTTATTTGAATAACGTCATAACCATTCTTTGAGGCCAAGCCAAACATTCTAAAATCATTAGCCAGCCCCTTTAAATGCTTATCGACTCTACTTAAACGCGTTGATCCTAAATTTGTTGCCCCCACATATACACGACAACCACTCCATTCAGTAGCATAAGGTTGGCGACAAGAATCTTCAGACTGCAACAACCAATCTACATCATGCCCCTTCGCCGTCATTTCCTCGGCAAAAAGCACCTTAACATCCACGCGAAAGGGGGGGTACTTGTCTTCTGCGGCCACCAGAAATTTTATCGAATTTTTAGCATCAGATGATTTATCATTCTGCATAGATATAATACATTCCTTTCATATTAATTATACACTCTACCACCTTGGTTAATGACACTCCCCACCACATTATGATTTATACTTCAACAGCCAACACCTTAAGGTTGTTGTATACCGGCTCACATAATTCATGAATCATTTTACGCTCTCGCGCAGAAAGCTTTCTTGCCTTATCAATACTACTGATTCGTATTGCATCAGAATAATCTGAATGGAAAGTATGACCAATAAAATCATAAAGCTTCGGTAGCATCACCTCTTTTTTCAATATCAAATCATCGTAGTCAACAACCATCAGCTTATCATCTCCAAGTATATTAATTAATTCTGATACTTGTGATATTTTTGCATTATATGATAAACAGGCCCTATGTAGACGGCTAACAGCTATAAGCCCAAACCGTTCGTAATATGATCGCATAGGCTCTTGCAATAGATCACGACCGCAACCAACAAACAATTCATTCAGCGCAAACCGCTTCCAATTATGCAACAACGAATAGACAACTGAATAAGGATTTCTCAATAGCCAAATAATCTTATAATCCGACTTATGCTCAAAATACTCGTGATAACATTCATTTAGATAGGTCGTTTGAAAACAATGGCGCCCTGAATGACTATAATCAACATAGCCAGACAAAATCAGCGCCGCATCTAGCTCATCATCTGAGCTCCAAGCGAAATCCACCATACCTTCACTTTTTGCGAAAATATTAGCAAGCATTGTTCCACCGGAGCGTTGACAACCACTAACCAACACTGAGTCTGGAAACTCATCAAGCCTATTCAACAGATTGCATCCATTTGACCTTACTTCTTTAGCAAATTTTTGCCAGCTTTTAATCATTGCTTTATTGTTTTTTATTGTTGGCCTCATATGAATATAAAACTTTCCTTTAAGTCACTAAACTTTTGAAGCCTAGTTTTCACTCAACTCACTACTATAAAAAACTAAACTTAATAGACGTACATCAATATACGCTTTAACAAATACATCTTGTCTATTTATAACCAAGCCCTGTACTAGTTATTCCTGCGACCCGTTCAAAAAACTTACGATCTTTCTTGCTCAAAGATGTTTCCCAGGATGTATCCAACTTTATCTCAGAGGACTCAGAAAACCTCATGTCATTACCATTGGTTATATGATGTTCGTGCCCAGTAAAATCGATCATTTCATGTTCAAAATCAAGATTTATATATTCACAAATACGCTTCAGCTCATTTGCTGTATTTTGAGCTATATCTTCATAGTGCACATGTAAGAAATGCTCCTTATCTACCAGCTTATTTAGCAACAAAAGTGCACGGGAATAATAATGCTTCCATCCGATCAAACCCTTTCTACGGCCTAATTTTCTTTTCATGTTTGAATACATGACTCCACGCCCATCACGGGATAATAAAAGAATTCGCACCTCATCAGGGTTTTGTTGGTATAAGGCTATAGCTTCAAGATAAGTTTTTGAAGAATCTACAACAACATCTACATTTTGATGTTTTCGAACCGAATCATACAACTTAAACCTAGCATCAAGACTTTCTTTGAAATCTTTTTTTAAAAAAGGAAAAAAATTAACCCCATACCTGTTCTCAAGATATACCAACCCGTGAACTATTTTTCTTTTAATTAAATACCCGGGAGTTTGGTGCTTTTTGTCCACAATAACAATAGCTTTTGGGTAGCCGGTATTTAATGCATAAGGGTCATCAATAAGATCAGCCCCAATTTCCGCTCCCAAATTTGCAATTACCGGCTTCCAGAGAGAGCAACTCTGCACAGGTTCGCGACAACTACATTCCGTATTCAATGCTATATTCTTCGGTAAATGCGCAATTTCACCAAGTGACTCAACCTTAGAATGCGACCCAAGAAGGAGATCCAACAGAGTAGAACCAGAGTGCCCAGCCGAACATATATAAACGTATTTAATCATGATGTTTTTTTATTTAGTAAATTTTTCTAGCATAACAATTATCCTGTATAGCCATATATTAACAATATGGCCATTATGCCTTGTGATCTGCTGTATCAATTACCTTACGATACAAATCAACATATTGCCTCGCGATGTTGTCCCAACTGTACTCTTTTGCAAATTCTAAAGCTCCTTTACCAAGCTTGTTTTTTTCTTCTGCATCATTCAAAAGCTGCAGTATAGCTGTCGCAAGCGCATGCTCACTTTTTGGCTCTACTAAAACTCCATTTTCTCCAGTGGTAATCACATCACGATTGCCTGAGATATTTGTTGCAATGATTGGTAACTGGGCAGCCATGCCCTCAAGTAACGCCAAAGACAGTCCTTCAGCACCTTCATCGGTACTCGCTGACACATACATCTCTGCAGACTGTAATAATGCTGATAAATAATCTTCAGACTCTTCATTATCTTTATGCCCATCATGACAACCTGGTATTGATAGAGAACCTGTCAGTACCACGCATTCATTTAAGCCCATCTCTTGAATGAGCGCCTGCAAGATAGCTGACTTACGCCCAACAATGACAAGCCGGGCCTGTGGTTGCTTTTTGATGACCTCTGGCATGGCTTTAACCAATACCTCATGTCCTTTACGAGGATGATAATTACCGACAGTCACGATTAATTTTGCATCTTTAGGAAGACTTAGCCACTGGCGTGCATCAACTTGATGACTCATGCTAAACCTATCCAAATCAACTCCATTAGGTATATTCACAATTTTTTCTTTACTAGCACCAGCCTCATTTAAAGAAATACCTATGCTATCACTAATGGATGTTGCTGCATCAGCTTGCTCCAAAGTAAAGCGTATTCTTTTTTCCAAATATGGGTTCAACCTTAGACCATGCCCCAACTCAGGAATTTTATGGATATCTTGCCCATGAGGTGTAATTACAAGCGGCACTTTCAATTTCTTTTTCAGGTGGGCAACAGCGTAACCGGTTGGGTAAGTATTATGCGCATGAACGATATCATATCCCCATTTCTTTAAATCATGATATAGCTGCCATTCTTTGAGCTTTTCCTCTAGTAATGCCGCTAACTTCGGTCGTTTTAATTGTCCGTTATCACCCATACATTCTCGCCACTTTTTTAAAGATGCAATTGATGGGAATCGATGTATGGGGAAATCTAACTTATAGTTTTTATATTTGAAATAACCACCTGGACCAATAACTCGCACCTCATGACCTTGCCTGGTTAGCGCAGAGGCCAAATGCTTCACAACAAGCTCTCGTCCACCAATGACGGGCAAGAAACTGTTAACCATCAATACTATTTTCATTAGCGCTTCTCAAATCCAGTATCTATAAAAAATATTAACTTGGACCTACTTAAAATTACTATTTTAATATTGCGTAACACGATGCGTCCTATATAACACCCGAATCAAACAACTTTTTTAATTGCATCTCAAACTTTCTAGTTAAAAAACATATTACCATAACCTTAACTGCCTGATAGAAAGCGTTAACCTCATATACCATGATGTAAACTTTATGACGTATCTCAGTACTCACTCAACATTAATCAAAAATCGTTATCGTATTCCAAGTACCTCTCCTGATACTTTATTACTCACATACACCTGCCCATCCATGTATCTTAAAATTTTTTGAATTCTGTGACGATTATTTTCATTTCAACAATTAGCAATATAATGTAATAATACCAAGCAGAGCGAGTACAATCAGAGCTAATAATGAATAAAAAACCTATATACAATGCTTTATGCTTGGAACATCCGTAGCGTCCTCATATTCACACTTAACCAAAATAAGTATATTCAATAAGTATATGATAGTAAAGAAAAAATTATGCATTATATTACCAACCCACTACGCAGCATTTATGGGTGGCGCGCAGTATCAGGCCAAATGTATTCTAGAAGGACTCTTGCCCACAGGAAAATATGAGATTTACTATCTGGCTAGACGAGTCAATGCTGAATTTATTGCAGACGGTTATGAAATTCTGAAAATTTCAGACACTGGAGGAATTAAGCAACTTGGTTTTTTCATGGATAGCTTTCGCTTGTACAACATGCTGAAGTCGATAAAACCTGACGTCATATATCAGCGTATAGCATGTTCATACACTGGCATTACCGCCTATTACGCAAAAAATCACAACTGTAAAATGATCTGGCACGTTGCTCATGTGAACGATGTCACTCCTGGCAAACACACAATCTCACAAAACCCAGTCTCTGAATATATAGATAAAAAATATGTTGAATATGGCATTAGAAATGCCTCATATATTGTCACACAAACTGAAGAGCAAAATGAGCTACTGCAAAAGCACTACAAAAGATCTGCAGATAAAGTTATACCTAATCTTCACCCTAGCCCAAAAGAAACTATCGAAAAACATGACCCTGTCACTATTATCTGGATTGCCAATCTCAAACCCTGGAAGCAACCTGAGTCGTTTATCCATTTAGCTCGAGACCTCGAAAATGAAGTGAATGCACGCTTCATCATGATTGGCGCTCTACAAGGAGGCGACCAGAGTTGGAAGACTTCATTGCTAAGCCAAATAGAGCAACTTAGCAATCTTGAATACATTGGCCAAATACAACAAGAAGAAATCAATGAGATTTTGGCTCAATCACATTTATTTGTAAACACAAGCCTGCACGAAGGATTCGCTAACACCTTTATACAGGCATGGATGCGTGAAGTTCCCGTGATTAGTCTACACGTCAATCCGGACAATTTATTTAATCGATTTGAAATAGGCTACCATTCAAAAACTTATGAAAAAATGCTAGCTCAAGTAAAAGATTTAATTAAAGATAATGAGAAAAGAAAACAACTGGGCAGAAATGCGAAAAATTATGCGTTAAAATATCACTCACTGGAAAATATAAAAATGTTAATACAGCTGATGGACTAGAGCACTGCTATTTCAGTAAACAACTACTTACGTAACAAAAATTCAAATCTCGCGTCTATTACTCCAACGCACCTCCACTGACACTAAACCTAATAAGGCTGCCTGCTTATTTTTCCTCAAGCCACGAAGATAAGTCGCGATCAACTAACATCTCTAATTTTATAATATCCTGTTTAAACACCGCATTTAATTCGCTCTTTAAATCCGGATTCAGAGATGGTGCTTTTTCTAAATTTTTCAGATACATTTTCTTGCCATAACGACTAATAAAACCAGGAAGCATAGGCTTTAATACATCTTTATACTTCTGCACGGAAAATAGTTTATGAATAATTTTATTTTTTGGCATACCGCCAGAATTATATTTAACTGATATATCTGGCTCAAATTCTTTATCAACCCCCAGGTAATCATATATTTCCTTCACAACACCTAATGGGTCGGATTTTAGCTCATCAAACAAATAAATCATTATTTGATCGTTACTAAAATTATCATAATATCTCTTTAAGTTTTCATAATAAAATAATGAAAACCTAGTATAATCATTTCCTGCCAACTGTTCTTTAATCCAGTCAGGAAATTCCAGTGTAATCCTACCTGAACGAAAACCCATTTGGTAAAGTGAATATGCTCTTTCTACTGGATGACGGAGGCCCGCTATGAGCTTAACTTCTGGCATTGTCTCACGTATACGAGAGGCCGCTATGTGACTATTTAAATATTCAGGAGAAGCTTCTCCAACAGCAATTGAAGAGCTCCCCTGAATAAATAAATGTTGATACTCACCCAAGGTTCTCACTGGGAAAACTCGACGCGACTTATTTACGTGAGCAACATTTTGCTCGTCATAACAAAAAAAACGAGGCTCTTTTAACTCCGGCATATAAACATCAGGATGTTCTTGTATATACACGTATATAGATGAAGTCCCGGCCTTATGAGCACCAATAATTAAAAAATTTGGCAGCATCTGATACCCCCTGGTTAAAATTCATTGACTAGCATTATTCTAAAATATATTTATTTTAACCTTGATAGCATCATTTAGAAAACACCATGAAAAAACCAAGGAGAACTTAATTAAAAAGCTTCGTTGCGCACTATGCTCACTAATATTCCCCTTTCCCCACCAACTTCAATACAGTTGCAATAACACAAAACTACTTACTAAGCTCAGTAGCATTATATTAAAATAATCAGGCTATCGCCAAATCGTCATAAACTGTTCACTTGAATTTTTTTGCTATAATAGACAATATTTTCTTATATGCCTTCAGTCTACCCACTATTGGTCCTTTCTCTTTTATAGAAAAGTACATAATAGATCTGATTTTATTTTTGAATGACCATTTCTTTTCGGGTCGAAGACACAACTCCCAAGGAAAAATGCTCTTTGACGTTTTCAGGCTACTCTCATCAGCACTAAAAATCCCTTCAATTTCGTCAAACGAATATCCATATCTCTCGACAGTCTCTTTACCTAAGCTTCTCAAATAACTAATCGCAAAATGCCTCTCCTGAGGATCATTCTTCATGTTTTTCCACTTATCAACACCCTTATTACTAGGCCGCGTATGCTGATGAATACCTACAGGGTCATTTAGCTTGCCTTTTGGGGCTTCTGTTTTGGAATAATCTAACATAGAAACATTAAACTCAATATCCAACTGACTACATAACCCAGAAATATATTCCTCTGGATTATTTACAAACTCCTCATAATGAATCACGATGGCATCATCACCCAATAAATCCATCCCCTCTAAAATTAATTTTGGGGCATCGATTAAATCTGGAGCAATTTGACTTATGAAGGGCCAATTACCTTTGACATAAGTATGTATCTCGGAAGAGAGCACTGCCATGGGATTTCTCAAGAGAAAGACAAATTTTGCTTTAGGAAATAATCGATAAAGTTCTGGAATAATAAAAAAATACCGGGGAGTTTTATCTAGGAAAATTTCTTTCTTACCTTTTCTTAGAGCGCTCTCATATATGGTTTTAGCCCAGATTCTTAGGGCATTATCATATTCTTCATTACCATCTGTATAATTTTCTATAAACTCGCTGACGCCAACAGACGCCCATTCAGAATTATAAATTGATTGTATATCAGCTACTTTGTGCGTATATACAGGATGAAGCATCAACCAGGTTTCGGCTGATGTCAGGACATCAGGATGCCCCGCCAGAACTCTTTGGAGTAAAGTGGATCCAGATCGAGGCTGAGAAATAATGAAAATTAAATTCTCGCCGTAGTATGAAGATTCATGCATAATAATTCATCTAACCAAATATATTAAAAAGTTTGACACAAAAAATTTTCCACTACAGTGCATATCAGCAGCTGATATACACATCTTTTACATTACGCTTTAAGGACAAGCATATTTATGGAAAACTTCACGATCCCTAAAAAAGCTATCCAGCCACTCACCCTGTGACACATCACCAAGAACAAACCATTTTTCATCGTCATTAATTCTTGTTATTTGTGATTTATGTTTATCTAGAGCATTCCTTTTAACATCTATAACGTTAGTAATCCTTACTGAACATCGTAATTCACGTAAAACACTATAGGCAGAAATGAAACTTGTTTTCAAATGAGATAAAAACTCTTTTTTCCTTTTAATTTTCACTTCTACTACAGGCCAGTGATCCCAGAACCATGTGGGGTACTCATAAATCATCGTACGCGCTCCAACCTTTCTGACGGCTCCAAGAACAATATTATTTGTCGCCTTGTGATCGGGGTGATGATCTCTAATATAGGGAACATACACTTCATTTGGCTTTGATGCTTCTAAAATGCCTACCACTTTATCAACTGCCACATCAAAGCTATCACTCAACTTACCGTCTGTCTGATCAAGAAATATTACATTGTCACTATCAATGCCTAGCACTTTACAAGCAGCAAGAGCCTCTTCTCTTCTTACCTCTTTAAGATCATAGTCTCCAATATGCTTGTGAGAGTTATTTCCATCGGTCATAAACACTACCTTAACCGATGCACCCTTTCTTATTTTCTGGATAATAGTACCCCCACACCCAAGAGTTTCATCGTCTTGATGCGGTGCAAATACGATACATTGCTCATTCGTTGGTCGATGATCAAAGAAGGAGAAGTAGAATCGCATAAGGCCAAGGTAAATATTTTTAAAAAGCTGTCTTCCGCTTCCAGAAGTGAAATAGTTCAAAACTTGCATAATACTCTCTAAAACTTAACTATATAAAAAATGGACTCTTAGCTTGTAGGGGTATTATCCTGTATGCACTGTTAAAACTCTATGCCTTAATGATATTTTTTAACATAAAACCCCATGAAAACATTAATTTCTTAATATTTATACGTAACTATATTTGGTACAATGCACTATAAAACTAACAAGAAGTAAGGTTTTAGTAATAACTGAGCATACTTATTAAACAATGAGTAAAAATACACAGCCCCAATAACACATTGTCAATCTTGCATATAATAATATACTTATTTTAATGCGGCAAAAACTATATTTTTGAGCACTAGTAGCCATTATGAAGAATAAATTATTGCGTAAATGGGCCCGCATCTGGACACGATTTTCTGGGACAACAGGATTACTTGGAACATTTGCAGCCTATATGGCCAGCCTAACTACTCGACCCTATTATGATCGCATTAAATTATCTAGAATACGTAAACACGGATTTATCTCACCCAAGGCTGAAGTTAGCCATGGCCGCTTCACACCTGGAGAACATGTTTATATCGATGACAGGGTCCTGATATTTGAAGACTTATCACTTGATCCCAATGATGGCGGTGAAGTAAAATTTGGCAATAAGGTGCACATTCATCGTGATACAATTATACAAACTGGCCTAGGCGGTAATCTTATTATTGATGATGACACCCACTTTCAGCCTCGCTGCCAAATCAATGCCTACAAGGCCAACATACGCATAGGCCGCCACGTTGAAATTGCCCCTAATTGCGCCTTATATTCTTACAATCACAGCGTCGAAACTGGTAAAGATATTGGCAGCCAACCCATCACCAGCAAGGGTGGAATTACCATCGGTGATGACGTATGGCTCGGCGTCGGAGTTATCGTACTTGATGGGGTTACTATTGGAAATGGTTCTATTATCGGCGCGGGTTCAGTAGTCACAACTGATATACCAGAAAACGTTATAGCCGCAGGCATTCCTGCGAAAATAATCAAAAACAGAATTTAATCACCAGGAATTTATACATAATGAATGAATCACAACCACTAGTTAGCATTGTTACCCCAATGTATAACGGGGAACGATATTTAAAAGAATGTATCGAAAGCGTTCTTGCACAAACCTATAGCAACTGGGAATATGTAATTGTTAATAATTGCAGCACAGATAACTCCCCTGCCATTGTTGAAGAATATGCAAAAAAAGACTCTCGTATAAAAGTCATTCATAACACAGAATTCCTTGGTGCCATTCAAAATCAAAACAACTCACTTAGACTAATGTCCAGTGAAAGCAAGTATTGCAAAATTGTTCATACAGACGATTGGATATTTCCAGAGTGTATTGAACGCATGGTTGAAGTAGCTGAAAAAAACCCAAAAATTGGAATTGTCACATCCTATGTATTATCAAACACCGGGCTGTTTGGATTTGGCATACCCTACACTGAAGAAGTCATGCCCGGCAATATTCCCTGCCGACTACTCTTTTTAGAAAACAAGTACCTGTTTGGCAACGCCACCTCTCAACTCATTCGGTCTGACCTCATCAGAGCTCGGCATGATTTTTATGAAGCTCCTTACATGAATTGTGATCAACTAGTCTTGTTCGAGCTATTAAAAGAATGTGATTTCGGCTTCGTCCATCAGTTCCTGACTTTTATGCGACATCATGACGAACAAAACAGCGCATTCACAAGTCGCTGTATTGCCTCAACGCTTGACCGGTATGTATTACTTGCAAAACATGGAGCAGACTATCTAAGCCCTGAGGAGTTTACTAACTGCATGAAAGAGGCAGAGTCAAAATATTACAGAAAATGCGGAGAGAATATTTTCAAAATCAAGAATAAGGAATGCTGGGATTATCACCAAGTCTGCCTGGAACACGCTGGGCTAAAGATTGATTCGACAAAATTAAACTGGGGAGCTCTTAAATCATTAGTACATTTACTTACACACCCAAGAAAACTTGCTCGAATGGTGAAAAATAAATTTAAGAATTAATAGACCCTATCTATAACATTTATTCTAACCCTGTTTACGTTTGGGGTAACTAGCTATGAACCCCGAGCAAGCCGATGATATAACCGAGCTTACGCATGGCAATGCATTTTCGAGTAAAATGCGAAGGATTATTACTTGGAAATAACAACCGTACAATGAGACTTGGGGAGCTAATCATACTTTTAATTTCCTTTGCGAGAGCGCGGAACTGATCACTCCGACTAAAGCCTGGAGCCTGACTAGCAAGCACAGCTTTAGATACTCCTTGCCAGTAAAACCTACGCTTAAACCATTTTTGGTTAACCCGCTCTGATGGAACATGATGGTCAACGTATATTTTAGGGTCATACAAACATTGATACCCCGCCTTCTCAATATCCTGACGCATTACAGTTTCTTCGTTAGAAAGTAAGTTACTCCCTTTACGCCCAAGGCTGGTATCAAATCCACCCATTTGATCCAGTAGGAATTTAGGGAAAGCGATATTAGCACCCGCTAACCAGTATTTTTCAGACAAAATGGTCGGCTTGTCGAACCAATCCAATACTGTCAGCACCGGTACTATTTCATCAGATAACCACGAAGGCCGTTCCACTTCCCATATTGGACTTATCTTTCCACCCACTGAGCCCAATTGAGCTTCATAATTTTCAAATGCATCGACAATGCGTTCTAACCAATCATTACAAGCAATAGCATCATCATCTAAAAAGGCAATATAGGTACCCTTGGCATTTTTAGTTCCTGTATTTCTCGCCTGAGACAGACCCTGAACAGGTTCATAATAATAAGACAGGTGGTTAACGTCCTTAAAGCCGTCACAAACTACTTCTCTTGTATTGTCTGTAGATTTGTTATCAACAATTATTATTTCATATTGATTATCTAGCAATGTTTGATTAACCAGACTCTCAATAGATTTACCGATATATTTATCTCTGTTATAGGTACAAATAACCGCAGATATTTTCTTAGTCATATATATTCACATTAGATTAACAGGCCAGATAAAAAGGTTAAAAGCACTTACCAATCAGAGTCCATGCAGTAACCAGCCTCTTGTAGTGTCTCGCCAGCTATTTTTTTAAATATATTTTTTTGTTGTTCTGGCCAGCTTTGCCAACGACCAACCGGGTTAAAGTCCTTCGGTTTTTCAACATGATCCCAAGTAACAGCCCCATCCTTTTGACTCGCAACGGAAGACCCTATAACTGGCATTGTATCAAGCTCTTTAAATGGAAATGTATTAACATTCAAAGTATAGCGATCACATGCAGTCTTAATAAATTTTGCTGGGTCTGCAACAACATCTTCATATTTAATTAGCATATAGGCAGGGTTATCTTTATATTTAGAAATGAACTGCAATATCAACCTGGCACTATCATTCCACCGCTGGCAAACATCTGAAAAATCAACCTGAGGCCAACTTTTCAATGTTGAATAGACGACATCCCGGCCATCACGGAGGATGAGTAATAAATGCTCATTAGGAAATACAACTGGGAAATAAGGCAAAAAACTTACATTCGGCTCCTTGACCAGCATGGTTTTTTCAGCCGGGACAAATGAATGCAGATAACCCATGAAAGCCGAGCCAAAAATTGTTAAGAAATCATGCTCCTGCATATTTTCGCTAAGATTCTTATTGCGGAAAAAACCTTCCTCAAAATCCATAATCTTGCCAATATGCCTTAAAAATGGGACTTCCCATACATTATTGGGCCATGCTTCTATATCAGGATGGTATGCCAATAAGTTAGCAACATAGTTTGTGCCTGATCTAGTCGTAACACCATAAACCATAAGCGAAGGAGGACGTTTTTCACCCCTGAGTTGATTGCCAGCCTTTAAAGCCCCATCACTAATGACATCTAAATCAACATCTTTGACATACGGGTCTCTTTCCGGCTTAAGAGCTCGAATTAATTTCTGTTTATTTTTGCCCGCAATTTTTCTTATATAGTCAGATGCTTTCATCGTGGTCATCCTTATTTGTAATTGCTGCTACATTGATAAAATTATGGCATTAACTTTTCAATCACAAAGAAAAATATTTACTAATATTGCGTACGAGCAAACTCTTTGATCTCATTATTAGATTTCATAATTCCTATTTTGACCAATTGCTCGCCATCGACAAATTTTACAGAGCCTTCAAAAAAACAATTCAGATCTGAATTTTCTTCAACTTTTTTTGCGTATAATTTATAGTCGGCAGCACCGCCCTCATGCTCCCCTCGATCGGCTTCATTTACGACTCGCTTATTAAAATCCTGCAAGTATTTAAAATGTAATACAGCGCCTCTGACTTTCGAAAACTTTACACCATCCATGCCATGCATACCTCTGCCAGCAAACACACCTTTATCATATTTAAATAATGGTATCTTTGACATGCTCACTTTAGCCCCAAAAAGCCGTAATCGCATACCGCCAGTAAATCGCGCGCAATTAAATTGCTCTTGAGTTCTTTGATTAACCCAGACTTTTATCGATTCCTCGTATTGCGGATCAAAATATGGACTAACTTCAAGAGGGTTTTGCCCCGCTTGATAAGTATTTAGCCGTATTGGTTTGTCAGAATACATATCCAATAACAAGCTTTGCATTGCCGTATCTCCCTGCTCATCCAAAAATACACACAGCTGCTTAAGTGTTAGCTGTTCGGAATATGGGTACTGAAAAATCTCATCAATATCCGCAGACAAGCACCATCTACCAACCCCATATCGGTCTAATGCAATTTCCATCCAATTAGAATAGTTAACGAATGATTCAGTCGTCTTAAGAACATGTACGTTGTCATAGGATAAGGCTATCTGTCGAGTATTATCAGTTGAGCCATTATCAATTAAAAATATTCTGTCTACTCCCTTGCTGAAATAATACTCAATAAAATAAGGTAACCTTAGCGCCTCATTTCTTGCCATCGCGAACAAACGTAGTTCTTTCTGGTCATCAGGAATACTCTTGTTATCAAACTGACTCAACCGAAAAGAAGACACCAAGAATGATAACTTTCTTTTTAATTTACGTTTAATTCTACCTAAAGAAGCTCTGATAGAATTTTGATTATCGTGCGAAATCGGCATGAGTATTAATATTACTGACTATCCAGTACATTTTGAGCGGACCTTTCTCCACTTTTAAATGACTCATCTGTCCATATATAGCCCCATTCACCATAACGCCCACATGTTTGAATCCCTAACTCTTCTGTGTAACCGCGTACTGTAGCTACAGCTTCTGAACGATCATGATCAAATATAATATTGGCGTAAGGAATGATCTTTGCCTCACTACTCACAATCTCCTCACCTTCTTTAATCAATCCACATCTTATTAAATCATTGATAGTTGGCTCAATAAGTTCTTCTGGTGATTTATCAAGCGGCATATATTTTTTAGAATAATACAATTCTGCCTGGATACAACCCATTCCAGGAGGCGCATTATTTTTTGATTGCATATGAGGAAAACTCAAACGGGTAAATATAAAGTCCCTGTCATAAAAATAGGAAACATGGGCGTCCGATATATCTTCTCTCGCTAAACCAATATTAACGACCACACAAATAGAACAAGCAAGTTTACGAGTGGCATCCAGAACATCTGATGGCACGCCTTCAATCATTGGTATGAATTCTGGTAGGGGTACAGAAGATATCAGATGCTGATAAGGCTCAACCTTACCATTGCTGAATGTCAATAACTTACTAACTGGATCAATTTTCTCAACTTTATGTTCCAGTTGTATTTCAGAGTCTTTTAAGAACTTCTCCATGAATGTTACGAAGCCATGATGATTAGGATAACGAAAATCAGTTATATAATGAACATCATCAGTATTAGGTGAAATGGCTCCATGTAACACTTCCTTCAACTCCGGCCTATAAAGCCTGGGGCCGAGCCAGTCAGTACTCATGTTCTCTGCTGTAGTCGTATGGTAACGCAAACCATATTCCATCGGAAAAGTTTCAGCAAATGTTTTACCATAACTGGCCAGCAACCATTCAGCATAGTTATTTATTTTACCCGGCTCTACTTTGATCGCTTCTATAAAATCATTTAAACAGTTCACCACCAAATCTTCTGGCAAACCATGCAAATTACACTGCGCAGGGTGTTTGATCCAATGACCTTGCCAATAGTTATTCATATACGCTTTCATTGTCGATATGTCTTGATTTGCACTCTCGGCAAAAAGATCTTTTATTCGCTCATCCTTGGTAAATGAAATATGCGGTCCCTCATCAAATATGAAACCCTTTTCATTTTTCCAGGATGCAGTGTGCCCACCAGCATGAGAGTTTTTTTCATAAATTACTGAAGCAATACCTTCTGCTCGCAGCCTATAGGCGGCACCCATTCCTGCCATACCACTACCGAGAATCGTTACATTTTTCATTTTAATAAAGCCCTATTTTCCTAATTCTTTTTTCCACCAAGCTATAGTTTTATCCAACCCAGTGTCTAAATTATATTCCGGAGTCCATTTAACTTCTTTGGTTATACGGCTTGTATCAGCCACTACAAAAGGTGTGTCCTTTGGGGATGCAGGGATAGCACCTAACTGCACAAGCTCTTCACGCCCTAGTTTACGTCCTATTTCCAAGGCTATTTCTTTTAAAGTAACTGCCTGGCCTGAACCTATATTAACTGCCCCGCCAACATCACTATCCAGGAGAGCAACGAACGCACTAGCCACATCATGGGAAAATAAAAAATCCCTAACTTGATTACCATGACTACAACGGGCGGGCTCTCCTAATAGCAGCGATCTGATGACCGATGCAACCAACCTTGACTTGTTTTCGTGTGGACCATATAAAAAAAATGGTCTACCCCATCCACAACTTAACTCCTCTTCTTTGGCGTATGCATTTATTAAGGTATATAAAGATGCCTTCGATTGCCCATAAAAAGTATTAGGATTCAATGGCGTCAAATATTCTGAGCAGTAACCATAATCCCAATCATATTCCATGCAAGTACCTGCGAGAACAACACGCTCACCATTTTGCTCTTTGAAATTCCGTACTAATTCGAGACTCGACTGCACCCATTTCATATGCTGTGCATTAGGCGAAGACCATTGGCCGGAAGAAACAAACCAGGCAAGATGTAATAAATGCGTAGGTTTTATAGTTGAAATAAATTCAGGGATACCGGAAATATCAAGCAAATCATTTTGATGCCATTTAACTTCCGAAGTTACTTCTGGCAATGATCCAGAAGTAACCGCATGAACCTCGTAACCTTTTTCGAGCAACAAGGATGAGGTGTGACGCCCTATCAGCCCTCTGGCACCTGTAATCAGTACCCTTTTCACGTAAGTTCGACACTCTGATTAATAACTACTTGCAAGTGAAACATCGGATCACGAGTCATAATCGGGCCAACTTTTATCTTTGTCCGTAATAACTTCCGGTTCGAATGGCCATTCAATCCCAAATGCTGGATCATTATATCTTAATCCTTTTTCACATTCCGGGTGATAATATTCGTTAACGCCATATGAAACTTCTGTATTGTCTCGTAACGTCTCAAACCCCTGTGCAAAACCACCTGGTATATACAATGTTTTTCTGTTTTCTTCATTCAACTCGACACCAAACCATTTCAAATAAGTGGATGATTCTGGTCTCATGTCAATAATCACATCAAAAATCGCACCGCGTGTACAGCGAACTATCTTCACCTCCTGATGAGGTGCTACCTGATAATGCATGCCTCGCAATGTACCCTTTTTGTGTGTAAATGAAATATTAGACTGAACAAGGTTTAATACAAGCCCCTCATTGGCAAATTCTCTTTGGCATAATCCTCGAGCATAAAATCCACGGTGGTCTTCCAGACGTTCGGGCTCAATAATACGCGCATCCTGCAATGGAATTTTAGAAAATATCACGAATACACCTCTCTAAATAGTGCAAAACTAATCCATGTAAAACGGAAATATATTTTTATATGAAACACTCGATCACAAAAATTATGATTAGCCTTGTATGCTTTTTATATATCTTACTATTTGTCTTTCTGTAAGGTCACGCATATCTTCATTGTGTTTATAGCCCTGATACCATTCAACAATCCAATCAAGCAATATAGGTAATGGCAATGACGGGTTCCATTCCAGAATACTCTTTGCTTTGGTTGTATCCAGCTTGAGAAAATTATCTTCATGGGGATGCTCGCCTTTGTCCAACACCCAGCTCGCACCTTCTCCCCAACGTTCAGTCAAGTATTCAACTATCCACTGCACAGGCTTAATTTCATCAATATCAGGTCCAAAATTCCAACCTTCAGCATATTTAGGCCCCTCTTCCCAGAGTTTCTCAGCCAGCATCAGATAACCTCGTAAGGGTTCCATTACAAATTGCCAAGGTCGAATAGCATTCGGGTTGCGTATAAGAACTGGCTTGTCGTCAATAATGGCTCTGATAATATCCGGGACCAAACGATCACCAGACCAGTCACCACCACCAATCACATTGCCAGCACGCGTACTGGCAAGCGCAACTCCATGACTTTGGTATTTTTCAGGATTAAAGTAAGAATCACGATACGCTGAAATAAGCAATTCAGCACATCCCTTACTACTTGAATACGGATCATGTCCGCCCATTCGGTCATTTTCCCTATAACCCCAAACCCACTCAAGGTTTTCATAGCATTTATCACTGGTTATCGAAACAACAACACGTACAGAGTCACAATGCCGTATGGCTTCAAGTACATTCATGGTACCAATAATATTAGTTGTATAAGTGGATACTGGGTCTTTGTATGAATAATGCACCAAAGCCTGAGCTGCCATATGTATAACGATTTCTGGCTTATGTTGGTTAATTATTTTTTTAACACTATCAAGGTCGCGAACATCTGACTTAATAGAATTCATACCATCAGCAATACGCGCCATATCAAACATAGATGGATCAGAGGGAGGATCAAGCGCGAGCCCTGTCACTTCTGCACCCATGCTCTGCAACCAAAGACAGAGCCAACTTCCCTTAAAACCCGTATGGCCAGTTACCAGTACCTTTTTACCATTCCAGAATTTTGCATTCATACTTTAATCCCAACTTTTCCAAGGAGCTTTTCCTGATTCCCATAGCTCTTCTAGATATTGTTTATCTCGTAAGGTATCCATACATTGCCAGAAACCTTCATGTTGATAAGCAGACACATGACCATTTTTTACCAGCTCTCTCATTGGCGCGTGCTCCCAATGAGTTTGATCTGTTGGAATATGATCTATCGCTTTCGGGGAAATAACGAAGAACCCACCATTAATCCAACTGCCATCACCCTGAGGCTTCTCAGCGAAATCGGTTACCTTGTGGTCATCAAAACTAAGCATTCCATACTTCGAACCTGGCTGGATCGCAGTAAGGGTTACTAGTCTTTGTTCCTGTTTGTGTAAATTGATAATATCTTTTATATTTGCGTCAGTAACACCATCACCGTATGTAAAACAGAAATCTTCATCTCCTATATAATCACGTACGCGGCGGAGTCGCCCCCCTGTTCCTGAATCTTCACCTGTATCGACCAGCGTAACACGCCAAGGCTCAGACCTTTTATGGTGAACCGTCATTTGATTATTTTCCATATCAAAGGTGACATCAGACGTATGTAAAAAATAGTTCGCAAAATACTCTTTTATAACGTATCCCTTGTATCCCAAACAAACAATGAAATCATTTATTCCATGCGCAGAATAAATCTTCATAATATGCCAAAGAATAGGCTTACCACCTACTTCAACCATTGGTTTTGGTTTTAAAGTTGTTTCTTCGGCCAGGCGTGTACCTAGTCCACCCGCAAGGATTACTGCTTTCATTGCTCCCCCTTCATATTTGGAGTTGATTCTTCCTGAGTTTTAATTAAGCTAAAACCTGCATTTATTCCAATAAATATCCTGGACCTAACAAAAATATCAGCTTGCCAAGCCAGGTAATATTCAAAATAAACAATGATTTATATGATATCACGCTGTAATTTCAATGTCATTACAGGAAGCTGCTACCACACTCACTTGTATGCCCATAAGGATACTACAGAGACCCGTTTCAATCTATAAAAATACCTCACACTACAAAAATACTGCAGTTTAAGAAAATTTATCCGCTCAAATTCTCTATATACCGGTATTTTATAAAATAGCATACAAATCCTGAAATAACCGCGAACTCAACCAAGCATGGAAGCCACTCTAATGCGAAATAAGGGGTAAAAAAATTGAAAAGATTAAGCAATTAAGCAGACTATAGAATTCAGTATGTTAACTTAGGAAGAAAATAAGGGATTTAAAGAACTGAGCGTATCAATAACAAAGTGAGCACAAAACACTTGGAAGCTTAATTAAAGCTATCATTGCAAAATACTGGTTAGATTTTTACGAATAAAATAATACACTACTATACTAAAAGGGATGCGAGCGCATAGATCCTTGCTTCAGTACGGGACAACCACCATCCATCAGTAATAGCAATATTTCTGATTTCAAAATCCAGTTTTATCGCATTACTTGTCATTTTATTAAATTGCGACCTGCTAAGGTAGGTGCGCCCGCATTCAATACATGAATCTCTTTCAATAGCGCCCATTAATGATTGGATATCAGATTCACCAATATGTGCCCGTCGATACTCCACGCCCAACCGTATGACTTCAACATGATTATCAAGCCCTTTACAATAATCTAGAAAATGATTAGCAATCTGCTGATTACTTTTCAAATACGCCCCCTTCCCTGCAAGTACATTTGTCGACATTAAAGCAGGCAAGGCACAAAATATTTTCAGGGTATCTCTCTTAGAAAACTTCCTCATCATTAAATAATCACTTTAAAATAATACTACTTAGTTTATCAGACAATCTTAGTGCTAACGCAACCAAGTTCAGAGTTGGGTTGGCGTGACCAGACGATGGAAAAACTGAACTGCCCGCTATATAAAGATTATCAACCCCGTGGACCTTACAATCCACATCAACTACTCCGGTCTCTGGGTTGTTACTCATTCGCGTTCCACCACAATGATGATATTGCCAACCAACATTTTTTTTCCATTCTGGATTTTTAATCGGATCAAATTCTATTTTCATCCTGCCAAGACCAAGCCTTCCTAGCTCGACAGCAAACATTTGCTGCACCTTTTCAATAGTCCTAGCCTCCAGCTCACCAAAATACATATTTAAGCGCGCTCTCCTTTGGCCCAAAGAATCAAGCTCATCGGAAAGAACTATGCGGCTTTCTGAATACGGAGCATGCTCCAGCCTAACGCGTAACTTAAATCGCCAATCATTATCACCTTGGAATAATTTTGCCTTTACTTTCTTCCATGCCTTTGAAAAAAAACCTTGCTTGTTTAATGTACCATGCTGATCCATGCTGTCATCAACAAAAAATGCGGTGTGATTAAGAATTTTTTCTTTTTCTTGAATGTCATTCCTTAATTTAAAATCCACTCTATGCAGACCACCATTCACTTTATAAAACGGCTTCCCTAAAATTCCTTTTTTTACTGACTCATTAACCCTGATCTCACCTGAATCATAGTTCGGATGCTCCATGAAATAACGACCTACCATGTCATGCGTATTACCTATTCCTTTTTTGTGAACATCATCGGACAATAGCAACAAACGTGAATTTTCAATACCTCCACAAGCCAGAACAAAGTAATCGGCCTTGATTTTCACTTTTCTCTTCTTATCTACAGTAGATACGTTAACAGCGCCAATACTTTTTCCACTTTCATCAGCACATAGGCACAAAACATTAGCATTCAAAATACACTTTATATTTTCTGAATTTTCTATATATTTTTTATAGTAAATACCAAATCTCTTCGCCGGCGATGAAAATCGCAATAGCGCCTCTTTAAATATAGCCGTATGTAATGGATAGGCGCCTTTACCTGATTTTTTACTCCATTCTTCCCATTCAAATGAACCCGCTGGTATCCCACAAACATCAACAGCCTCGCCTAAATAGCGCTCTATCTCCTTATATTTAATCGGCCAACCACTATCTTTAACCCATGGCTTTAATTTAAAATCATAAGGTTCCATTGGTATAGACTGCCCTCCCCAATGGTTGGTGCTACCTCCAAAATATCTCAACCGGACACTTTCAAGAGGAAAATAAGGGATACCTGACACCTTTCCTTTATATAAGCTTTGCGTAGCATGATCATACTCAATCCCGCCGCTCTCCAAAAGTATGATATTTTTTACTTTCGTCCCTAGTTTTTTCGCAATCGTTAAGCCCGCTGCCCCTGCCCCGATAATGCACAAAGTAGCCTCATGATTAAATTCTTGCTTTGCATCATTCAAATCAATAAACACTTAAACAGGCACCCTTCTAGATGATAGATATAAAATTAAAACAAAAATACAACTTAATCCTGTTAAAGTAAACAAAAACAAGCTTTTTTAGCTAACGAAATTCAGATACACACCAGAAAAATATTAATATCACCTAAATAATAAGGCTCCCCCTATAATTTGATTAATATTAGAATAATGCTAACTAAATTAAACCAACAATAAAGTTAAAAATTTCGCCAGAAATAATTTATTTTACTGTTCTTTCACAATAACCAAATAATTACGATTAGCACCACTAGCACCTGAAGCAAGATTGCCCCCTAGCTGGATAGTCCCATCAATAGGTGTATCAACTCCGTAC
>Ga0316205_10001060_pt1 | contig 38748 bp, 41 predicted proteins | sample 3monthpyrite_MG_FD_204941 | JGI IMG/M metagenome (GOLD analysis project Ga0316205, IMG submission 204941) | Microbial mat bacterial communities from mineral coupon in-situ incubated in ocean water Damariscotta River, Maine, United States -... | ecosystem: Environmental > Aquatic > Marine >...
CCGAACAGCAATCCTCCTTAATGCGGATGAAAAAAATCTGGTTCTGACTGAAATGCGCCATATGCTCACTTCTGTACATGGCATCGTAGAAGGACTATCAGATGAAGACTTGCCCAAAGTCGTCAGTGCGGCACGCGCTAGTGGATCGAGTATGGCCCAGCAAGTACCAGCCTCTCTAATGACTGAATTACCACTGGAGTTCAAGCTGCTGGGTAAAAGCGTGCATGACGGCTTCGATGAAATTACGGTTGCCGCTCAACAGGAAGAAACAACCGATATGATTTTGTATCGTCTTTCTAATCAGCTTTCGCATTGTGTTGCTTGTCATGCAACCTATCGGCTGCAAGCAAAAACAGTAACATCTCAATAAATAACTTGGGAGATTAATATGATTATTGATGCATTAACCTTAACCGGGATAGTTATATTTTTAATAATGACGGGCATATTGTTAAAGATGATGCTACGTGATCAAGCTAGCTTTAGGCGAAAAACAGAACATTTTTAACTCTGCAGGAATTTGGAGCAAATTATGGAAAACCTATCTATTCTACCAGCGACAATACTCATGTTAGTTTTGACTGGTATTCAGGCGCCTGCATTTGCTCTGGAAAATCATGGACTACATACCGAAGATAAAGACTTAATGGAATCTCTTTTGTCCGGTGATCAACAGTCTCAACTCTCACTCTCGGAAACAATTGAAAAAGCCTATCAGCGCCTGCCACAGCGAAAGGTGTTTGATAGTTTGGACGTTGAATCAGATGCTCTTGCTCTACAGTCAAAGAGTCTGTTCGCTGGCAATCCTGCCCTTTCAGCCAGCTATCAAACTGACCAGGGCGCAACACAAGGCGGGCTGGAAGAATGGGAAGCAGGTATTGAAGTACCCTTATGGCGATTGGGTCAAAAGTCGGCTCGCCAGTCATTCGCCGAGGCGAGCAATGTAACGGCCATTACCGGCCGTAAAGCATTGCGACATAAACTTGCAGGACAGGTCCGCGAAACCATTTGGGACGTCCATCACGCGCGCATCAGCTTTGCTCAGGCAAAGAAAGAATGGGAAACAAACCAGGCACTGGAACAGGATGTTAAACGACGCGTTCAATTGGGTGAATCGGCTAAAACCGACCTAATGCTGGCCAAAGACCAAACACTGAGTAAATACGATATCTTTCTCAATGCCGAAGCAGAACTTGTGCATGCGCTAAAGCGCTATCAAAGTCTCACCGGACTGAAAAATTTACCAGCAAATCCAGAAGAAAAACAAAGCGAGATAACAATTCTCGACAACACGCATCCGGTCCTGGCCGAACGACTTGCAGAACTCAATCAGTCGCAATCGAATGTTCGTGTAGCACGTAAGGAAAAAGCAGAAAGTCCACAGCTACTGCTTGGCGCAAGACAAGAACGCGATGTTCGCGGCAGTGATCCCGTCAATAGCTTTGGGATTTCTATACGGATACCCTTTAGCATTGATTCACAAAGCGCGCCCAAAACAGCAGCAGCGCAATTAACCCTGAGTAAAGCGCAAAGTCAATTAGATGTCACCCGACGTGAACTACAGATGAGCTTGCATGAAGCAGACCATGAACTCCAAACTACCAGAAAACGGTTAGCATTGGTAACAAAACAAGCAAAGCTTGCAAATGAAAGATTACGCCTTGCCAAACTAGCCTTTTCTCTTGGGGAGAGCAGTCTGGTGAATCTGTTACGTGTCCAATCTAATGCGTTCAATGCAGAGCGTAACAAACAACAGCTCAAGGTGAGCATCAAGCGTGCTACTGCACGCTACAATCAGGCCATTGGAGTCACCCCATGAATAAAATTCTAAAAACAACCCTGACGGCATTCATCTTAGTATCTACGAATGTACATTCAGCAGCGTTGATAAAAATTGATGCAAGCCAACGCGATGCACTCGGGATTAAAACTGCACCACTACAAGCAGCCGCTGAGTACATTGGCAATCAAGCACCCGCACGAGTGGTTATCCCTCCCTCACAGGAACACGTCGTCAGTACTTCTCAAACCGGTCTCGTTAATAAAGTCAATGCTGCAGTAGGTGATAACATAAAAAAAGGCGATTTATTAGCAGAGATAAAGAGCCCCGATCTAATCATGCTACAAAGAGAGTACCTACAAGCACTCTCTCAAGAACAACTGTTAAAATCACAAATGAAACGCGACCAGACACTGTTCGAAGAAGGTATCATTGCGCAACGCAGGTATCTGGAAACGAAAAGCCAATATATGGAAGCATCCGCCACGCTGGATGAACGCAAACAAACTCTCGAACTGGCTGGCATGGATATCAGCAGTATCACCAAACTACGTAAAACACGTAAACTCACCAGCACATTGATTGTGAAAGCACAATGGCAAGGCGTTGTCCTTGAACGTATGGCGGTTACTGGTGCACGGGTCGAAGCCAATGCCCCACTTTTCCGTATTGCAGATTTAAGCAAGCTCTGGCTGGACATGAGAGTACCCATCACTACTACAAAAAGTCTAAAACCGGGTAGTGTTATTACCATTAAAGACGCAGACGTTAAGGCAAAACTGATTATGATTGGGCATGAGGTCGATCCTGGTAACCAAACGGTACTGGTACGCGGAGAAGTAACCCAGGGTATTGATAAAGTACGTCCGGGGCAGTTTCTGGAAGTACAGTTAACCACCCAGAATAACCTAACTCAATACCGAATTCCGGCCGCAGCACTGGTACGTAGTGGCAATCAAACTGTAGTGTTTATTGAGAGTGATCTAGGTTTCCGTATACTGCCTGTACGCCTGCTAAGCCAACAAGGTGATTCTGCAGTGATAGCAGGTGACCTGAGTATTACTGATCGTATCGCTGTCAGTGGCATTGCTGCCATCAAAGGCGCATGGCAGGGTCTGGGAGGCGGCGAATAATGTTGGCACGCATCACACAATTTGCTCTTACTCAGCGCCTGCTTACCCTATTGACAGTGGTATTGCTTATAGGTGGTGGCTGGGTCGCCTTTCAGCAGTTACCCATCGATGCGTTCCCTGACGTGTCCAGCACCCAGGTGAAGATCATCGTCAAGGCGCCCGGCATGACACCGGAAGAGGTAGAGGCCCGAATCACCGCACCGATAGAAGTGGAAATGTTAGGAATTCCGCGACAAGAGATGCTACGTTCGGTGACAAAATATGCCCTTGCCGATATCACGGTAGATTTCGAAGATGGTACTGACATTTATTGGGCACGCCAACAAATCAGTGAGCGACTCAGTGGCATCTGGAGTGACCTGCCTGCAGACATAGGCGGTGGTATTGCACCCATGACCACTCCACTCGGTGAAATGTTCATGTTTACCGTCGATAGTGAAAAGCTCTCACTAATGGAGCGTCGCTCCTTACTAGACTGGGTTATCCGACCTGCCCTGCGTAGCGTACCGGGCGTCGCCGATGTTAATTCATTAGGCGGACTGGTGCGTAGTTTTGAAGTCATCCCTGATAATACACGCATGAGTGCTCGTGGCATTAGTCTTTCCATGTTGCGCAGTGCACTCGAAAACAATAATCGTAATGATGGTGCTGGCCGCCTTAGTGAAGGCGAAGAAGCCCTGCTGGTCCGTGCCGAAGGCAGCATTAAAACATTAGATGACGTGGGTGCCATAGTACTCAAAAGCGATGCCGATGTTGTCATTCGCGTGGCCGACATTGCTGACATTCAAATTGGTGCCATCACACGCTACGGCGCCGTCACTCAAGATGGTAAAGGTGAGGCCGTCCAGGGACTGGTACTGGGTTTACGTGGAGCAAATGCTCGTACCGTTGTCGAAGGCGTACAGGCCAAGCTGGAAGAGCTAAAACCAAGCCTACCTGAAGGTGTTAACATCAATGTGTTTTACAATCGTGGCGATCTTGTAGAGCGGGCCGTATTCACGGTTTCAAAAGCATTAGCAGAAGCTATCGTACTGGTATTAGTCCTGTTAGTGTTATTTCTTGGGAATTTACGTGCCGCATTGACAGTAGCACTGGTACTGCCTTTATCTGCACTGATCACCTTCATATTAATGCATTGGTTTGGCATGTCTGCCAATCTAATGAGCCTGGGTGGTCTAGCAATTGCTATTGGTATGTTGGTGGATGCAGCAGTGGTGGTAGTGGAAAACATCATCACGCATTTAGCGCATGCCAAGAAAGCTGCTCGACTACCGCGTTTACATATTATTTATCGTGCCGTAAAAGAAGTGACCGTACCCGTCACCGCTGGCATTCTCATTATTATCATCGTGTTTTTACCACTACTGACATTACAGGGACTTGAGGGCAAACTATTCATACCAGTAGCACTCACTATCATATTCGCACTTGGCGGGTCGCTGATACTGGCACTTACCATCATTCCTGTATTTGCGTCATTTTTATTGGGCGAAGTTAAACATGAAGAACCCTGGCTGGTTCGGAAAATGCAAGCCGTCTACGGGCCCACCTTACAATGGAGCCTTGATCACAGTCGTAGCGTCGTTTCGCTGTCGGTTTTCGCCTTGTTACTCACTGCCGGTGCCTACACACTGATAGGCAAAACCTTTATGCCCACCATGGATGAAGGCAGCATGATTGTACAATTGGAAAAACTACCTTCTATTACGCTTAAACAATCAACCAACCTGGACATGAAGGTTCAACAAGCCATCTTGAAACAGGTACCTGAAGTCAGTAGCATCATTGCGCGAGTCGGCTCTGACGAACTGGGTCTGGACCCGATGGGCCTAAACGATACGGATAGTTTTTTTGTCCTCAAGCCTCAAGAAGAATGGCGCATGGACACCAAAGAAGAGTTGATAGATAAAATCCGACTAGTACTGGATGGCATGCCTGGTATCGCTTATGGATTTACGCAGCCCATCGAGATGCGCGTATCTGAAATGCTTACAGGCGTACGCGGCGATCTGGCAGTAAAACTTTTTGGCTCAGACCTGGAAACCTTAAATCAAAAAGCGCGTGAAATTGTTAAAACCCTGAACAGTATAGAAGGCTCACAGGATGTCCGCATGGCTATCAATGAAGGCATTCAATACATGAAAATCAGCATTGACCGCCTGGCGGCGGGCCGCCTCGGACTAGAAATCGATGAACTGCAAAGTATGCTACGCGCACAGGTGGAAGGACAACCTATCGGCATCATCCATGAAGGTATCCGACGCACGCCACTACTCTTGCGCGGACCTGAAAAAGTGCGCAACTCCCCTACCGCCTTTGCCAATCTGCTTATCACTTTGCCTGACGGTCAAAATGTCCCTCTGTCCACGGTTGCCAAACTCGAGCGTGTGGAGGGGCCCGTTAAAGTGGATCGTGAACGCGGTGCGCGTATGGTTGTCGTCAGCGCCAATGTCCGCGGACGCGACCTGGTCAGTTTTGTTGACGAGGCCAAGGCAAAAGTTGCACAGGAATTGGAACTGCCCTCAGGCTACAATGTTGAATGGGGTGGCCAGTTTGAAAATCAACAACGCGCCGCCAAGCGTTTGACAATGGTGGTTCCGATTGCCATCGGCCTTATTTTCCTATTACTGTTTTCTACTTTCGGCTCGGTTCGCCAGGCAACGTTGGTACTCAGCAATATTCCCTTTGCCATGATTGGTGGTGTATTTTCATTATTGTTATCGGGTGAATATTTGTCAGTACCGGCCTCCGTTGGTTTTATTGCCTTACTCGGTATTGCAGTACTCAATGGTGTCGTGATGGTGACATACTTCAATCAATTGCGTGCGATGGGTTTATCACTCGCGGAGGTTGTGGTTGAAGGAGCTAAACGCCGACTGCGTCCAGTCATGATGACTGCCAGTATCGCTGCATTTGGACTGGTACCCTTGTTATTCGCGACAGGCCCTGGTTCAGAAATTCAACGACCACTAGCCATTGTTGTCATCGGCGGACTGTTCACATCTACATTATTAACCCTGGTATTGCTGCCTATTCTCTATCGTCGCTTCGGAGTAGAAAAATAATGGAGACTCCTATGAAAGAATGCTTGCTTGTTATTGTCGTATCGCCAAAACTGGAAGAGGAGATGGTCGACTGGTTACTGGAAAAAGAGGATTTATCTGGTTTCTCCAGCATGCCTATCGATAGCCACGGCTCAGGCACAGAAGAAATGAATATTGCTGAACAGGTCACTGGCCGACAGCGCAAGATTATGTTTCATGTTTATGGCATGGAAGACGCGATGCCCACACTGATAGATGAGTTAAAAATCCGCTTCAAAAAAACAGGGATTCATTACTGGCTGATGCCTTTATTAGGCAGTGGCCACCTGATTTAATCCAACCAGGATTATTGGTCCGCGATCGCTTTTATTTGTCGTCGACAGCATGAGTATGACCAGGGGAACTCTGATTAATTCGTAACAGTGTGTCATTACGTGTACCCCCCTGGGCATAAACGGCGCGCACAAGCCGTTAAATTGAATCAAGCAGTTAAAGATTGCTCAAAGTTCCACATTTAACAATGACTAATTACAGATGCTCCCTGGTTCAAATCACGATCACTGACAAATGATCGCAATAAATACAAATATGACAAGCATCTATATGTCTTCGTAAGATCTATTGTGAAGGGCTGAGGCAACCCACCCTCTTTTTTTACATTTATTTCAACCAGTTGCATTTAATCTACAGCTTGAGTAATTTATACAATGGTATCAAAAAATTATCGCTGTTATGATTCTTAAAGATAATATTTACACGGATAATTAACGGTATGGATTTTCTTACTTTTAAAAGCTTTATCAGTACCGAGACCTTAATCGTATTCTATTATATAGGCGCTATTATCATGCCTGTCAGCATATGGTACTTATTAGTATGGCTGGCGAAAAAATATAGTTTGCTTGCCTCTAGTTACCAACACAGTAAGGAAATCTTATGGGACTCATTAAGCAAAAACCATAAAATCAAAATAATAGCAGCCTTTATTACTACATTCCTTTTCATGGAATTGTTTTGGCGTATGTTATTCGAATTTCTTATTGCTTATATGCAAATGCGAGATGCTATTTTGCAAACTCCCATTCACTAACGATTAATTTTAGAACGAGGTAACAAGCTATGTCATATCAGGAATCTGCCAACGAACTCCCCGATGAGGTTAAAGATATGCATCGGGCTATTGAGTCCCTGAAAGAAGAATTAGAAGCGGTTGACTGGTACAACCAACGAGCTAATGTGTGCAAAGATGAAGAGTTAAAAGCAATATTAGTGCACAATCGTGATGAAGAAAAAGAACATGCTTCAATGATCATGGAATGGATACGCAGAAATGACACTTCTTTCGAAAAAGAAATGAAAGATTATTTATTTTCTGATAAAAAAATTGCACACAAATAATACCGTACGGCGTTGATTAGCACATCATACAACATTGACAATAAAGGAGATCAAATACAGGGTCGGGATAACGTTGTTCTCATTGATTTAAAATCGCGTTAAAAAATTAACAAAAAACAGCAGGTGACAATAATGACTTCGAATACCAGCTTTCTGAAACGTTACAGTAAAATTCAATGGTCTTTTTTCTGGGCGGGCATCACCTTCGGTATCGCACAAATCATTTATATGATTGGCTTGTGGATACAAAGCGCTCAAGCAGGAAAGGCGATATCGCTAAAACCTATTACTGTTACGACTGACCTTGGGAAAATGTTTCGCGGCATGGAAGTCTCGTTTTACCGACTGTTCGATTTACCTGATTTCCAACTATACGGTAAAGCAGTCGAGGGCGTAGCTGCTACAGGAGGCGCATTTATTCCTGGTATTGGTTGGCCTATCGTAGGCATGATCCTGGGTGGCTGGTTAGTCGCAACAATGGAAAAAGAGAGTCGTTCCTGGGTCTGGTACCCCCCTAAAGTTTTATTAATTTCTTTTTTTGGCGGTATGATTTTTAGTTATGGTACCCGTTTGGCCGGGGGCTGTACACTGAACCACCTGATGGGTGGCATACCTCTTATGAATATTCATTCCTTTATCACTGTGTTCTTTATGGCATTGGGCGGTGCGGCGGGCTTTTATATCCTGGGCCGTTTAGGTATGGCGCCATATTTTAAACATCAAGAAACGCGCTCCTATGTGTGCGGAAATGATGCAGGTGAATCGGCTACCTGCCCAACTGGAAAAAAAGGCACCAGTTCGCCCATGTACTGGTTTGGGTTATTGTTTGTAGTCGCTTTTGTAGCCATTGCCGTTTATGGAGGTTTATTCAGCCCGGAAAGCTTGCAACACCTTAAAAAAGGTGAGCTGGTTGATTTCAGCAAATCCGTTGACAGTAAAGGATGGTACTACGTGATCCTGACGCTTACCGCCGGGATTGTAGGGGGTTTTGCACTGGCTAAAAGTGGAATGGGTACGGAATGCGCCTTGGTTTCATGGGAAGCAGGAGAAATGATGAAAAAACATGATTCATTCTATGCAAAACTAGGAGTACCCCGTATCACCAGAACTTTAATGCGTAGTTACTTGCCCCTTATCGGTTTGATGGCGCATTGGGTTGTTATGTTGGGCTTCATCGTCATTGCCTGGGTCTTGTTTGATGTTGGGCCAGGGTTTTCCGGAGCCCTGAAATATCAAACAACGGCGGGCAACCTGATTGGAGGTATTTTACTCGGACTCGGCGCAGTCATGTTAATTGGCTGTGAAATTCGCTCATATATGCGATTAGGCATGGGTTATTTAAACACCTTGGTCGGATTTATGGGGTTTGCCGTCGGCTACTTACCATTTACATTGGCCTATAGCCAACATAAAGCATTTCTAGAATCATCTTTAATGATTGAAACTTATAAGTGGTATGAATATATTTTCCCACAGAACATTGGCGGACAGAAATTCGTTCTTGCTGCCTGGTGGCTTGTGTTGTTATTTGGCCTGATCTATATGCTAAAAGCTGGCGCAAGAAATACCGGAACATCACCTGCAAGTCTGTTACATAAAAACACCGAAGAAGTTCAAAATGAGATAGATAACCAAACTAAAGATCAGGACGGCAACATCAGCGGTGTTTCTGTACCCATTCCTGTTCCTGCGCAGGCATGAAATGTCATTATAGGTTAAGGAAACATTATGATATTCCAGCAATTATTTGAGACTGATTCCAGTACCTATACTTATCTATTGGCTTGCCAGGAAACCGGGCAAGCCATGTTAATAGACCCGGTTCTAGATACGGTAAACAGAGACCTCGAAGTACTGCAACAACTTGATCTCAAGTTAATGTATACACTGGATACCCATCATCATGCAGACCACCTTACCGGCGCCCGAGTCTTACGCGAACGCACGGGATGTAAAGTAGCTTATCCACAAGTGGAAAAACCTGAATGTGCCGATATCGGTGTGTCAGAAGGCCAAACCTTCAAAATGGGATCGGTTGCTTTAGAGCCTTTATTCACACCTGGCCATACAGCTCATCACCATGCCTACCTGCTAGATAATGGAACACAGAAAATGGTGTTTAGTGGTGATGCATTATTGATAGAAGCCTGTGGACGAACTGATTTTCAAGGAGGCGACGCCGCTACTTTGTATCATAGTATTCATGAGAAATTGTTCAGCCTACCCAATGAAACGCTGGTGTACCCTGGTCATGATTATGAAGGTCGTTTCATCACCAGCATCTCGCAGGAAAAGGCACGTAACCCTCGGTTAGGCGGAGGAAAAACGCTGGATGAATTTGTCACTATCATGAATGGTTTAGATCTACCCTACCCTCGAAAAATTGATTTTGCTGTCCCTGGCAATGAAATATGCGGCAAATGCCCACCGAATGTACCGGAAGAATATAAAGGACCTTGTGACCTACATGAACAGGGATAATTTGGTTTCAGTGTGTATTAACAATTTATAGTGATCACTAAACTGCAAAGACACCTATCACATCTCCAGTTCGCCTAAATTAAGATCAGTCGACTAACAAACCTTCTGCGTTAGTATCATCATTTCCATACAAATTATTGGCAAATAGTATGCGGACAATCGTTATTACACCACTCTACTATTAATATGACCCAAACTGAAACCAATTGAAACATATTCGATGTATTGAGAAATACTTTAGAAATATAAAAATTTTAATATTGTTTCTGTAAGTTAAGCGTGGTGATCACCTATACATTGCGATGTCAATTAACGTTAAGCCTGATCACAAGATGAAGTATAGCCATGAATTTAGTAATTAATTAACAGCTAACGTCACTTGGAAAGGCAGCTGAAAATTCCACATCAAATTGTATTTAAAAATTGATAGGAGAAATATTACGAAAAATAAAGTCTTAGTTAGCACAGCATTAGTTGTCGCACTACTTCCAGCTGTTAGTATGTCAGCCCAAAAAGTTAACAGCTTTGAAAATGATGCACAAAATTGCGATAGCTGGGCATGGCAAGTCGACATGCAAACTGTTAGCAACAGTAAAACTGAAATCAAAACAACAACTAGTGAGCAGATCGCTTTTGGTGATCAAACACAGAATGGAATTGGCTGGTAAAAACTCAGTAAATTACTATATTGAGTAATGCGTAGCCACATCAGGATTTTTGTGGCTACGTTCATTAATTTATCTAATCATTCCAAATGGAGTTAACTATGATGAAACAACCATTAATTATTTCGGCTATAGCCGCGGCTTTATTATTATCAACTGGGTCTACTTTTGCTGCTGATCAAGAGCAAATTTATGGTAGTCAACTCATGACACAACAAGAGCGATTCGAATATCGTAAAAAATATACCAATGCGAAATCAGCTCAAGAGCGCGAGCAAATTCGCACAGAACATCATGCAATGATGAAAGAGAGGGCCAGAGAAAGGAACATGAAACTACCCGAGAATCCACCCGCCAGTGGAACTGGCATGGGCACAGGTGGCGGCATGGGGCCCGGTAGCGGTATGGGCGGTGGTCGCGGCCGCTGATCTATCTTTACCTAGGAACCTGTATTGAGCACGGCATGCTCCCTAACATGCCGTGCTTTTAAATTTTTTACCCATATAGAAGGATGTATCATGTCAGTATCGATCAATCACTTACGAATTTCTTTTTTGAGTATTTTACTGTTATTAATCAGTGGGCCGCTTGCTGCTGCAGAACAAGGCAGCCTGTTTATTAATCTAACCAGCAATGAGATCAATCGTGCTGCGATGGCTGTGAATTTTGGACATCGTGTCATGCTCAAAAAGAAGCTTCCTGCTACTATTTTTCTCAATGTTGATGGCGTGCGTTTAGTCAATAAGCATATCCCTCAACACCAACATGCTAATGGTAAGACGATTCATCAAATGCTACAGGCATTCATGGCTGATGGCGGTAAGGTTATTGCCTGCCCGATGTGCATGAAACATGTAGGAGGCATGACTAAAAATGATTTAATAAATGGAGTATTGCTAGGCGGACCTAATACCACATGGGCAGCATTATTTGCTGATAACGTTACTGTACTAAGTTATTAAAAAACACGCAATGAAGGACAAATTCAAGATGAAACTATTGTCAATATACACTGCCCTGTTTTTTCTCTCCGCTTGCGGGCAAGAATATACACAGATTGACACAGATGCTCGTGTTACTGAAAGTCGAGTGGCTATTAAAGAATTTGCTGGCCTACTTAAGGGTGAGTTACAAACTGCCATGAAATCAGATGGCCCAGTTAACGCAATTGAGGTCTGTCAGCTTAAGGCACCTTCAATAGCCAGTGATATTTCTAAAAAGAAAGGATGGCAAGTAACACGTACCTCACTTAAAACGCGTAACCCTGCAAACAACCCGGACTTCTGGGAACGTATGGTACTTAAGCGCTTTGATGAGCAAAAGCTACAAGATATAGACGCAAAGCAGCTGGAACATTATGCCGTTGTAGAAGAAAATGATCTAGCCAAATTCCGATATATGAAAGCGATCCCAACAGTTGGAGTTTGCATGAATTGTCATGGTGTGACCCTGGCTCCAGAAGTTGCCCAGAAAATTGAAAAATTATACCCCAATGATCAGGCGACCGGGTACAAACCAGGCGATATTCGAGGTGCGTTTAGCATCACTCAAACAATACGATAATTGTTGCGTATGCTTTAATTAAATTATCTATACTGCTCTCGGGAAAATCTACTGGAGCTAGTGCGAACAAATGATCTGATAAAATTACCAAACAGCCGATTTGGAAATACGTGGCGTACGTACCCACAAGATTATGCATTTAACTGAAGTGATCTTTATCCTCAAGGATAGATTCCAGTAAAAAACACGCACATGAAGGTGATACAAATGTTTAATCTGTTAATAATTAATGGAAGATAGCTTTAACGTTACCGTCAATGTTTATCCTGATCAGAATCATGAATTTTATCAATAACAACGTCATGTATTTACTAACAGTAATATGGATCACTCATGTCAAATAACGCATGTTTGAATTGCTATTTTAATTATTCTATCTGCATATTTTTTTCTTGAAATACGCACTAACTCAATCAGAGTCTGATCCAGGTCACTGCATCATGCGAAGATTTGTATATAGTAATAAAAATGTATTGGCGTACCTATTGAATCAACAGTACGTAACATTTTTTAATTTGATGACTGAACATCTATCTTATTTATTGGAGGCATTATCCATGAAAACATCGCATATATTTCGTGCTGTATCTATGGCAGTAATTATTGTATTTGTATCTGCTTGCGCTAGTCCAGGTAGCCGCGGTGACAACGAGCAAGCGGGTATGGTGATAGGTGCAGTACTGGGTGGCGTGCTTGGCTCAGAGGTTGGCAAAGGTCATGGACGAACTGCCGCAATTATTGCCGGAACCTTGATAGGTTCATCCATTGGTGGGAACGTCGGTAGATCGATGGATGATACCGATCGTCTCAAAACAGCCCATACCCTGGAAACAGTTCGTACAGGCGTGCCATCAAACTGGGTAAATCCTGATACACGCAATCGATACACAGTGACTCCAACACGAACCTATAGCGCTAATACAGGCCCCTGTCGCGAATATACGGTTGATGCAAAAGTAGGAGGCAAGACGGAAAAAATATACGGAACTGCCTGTCGACAGTCTGATGGCTCATGGAAAGTGGATAATTAATTTTTTTTACACTGGCATATTAGATTATTTGAGCATGCACCCAATTTAGATGGTGCATGCTCTTAAATTTATTTTTTAAGTACTAGTTTTTGGTTTGCTGGCGATACTAATAATCATTCTGCAAGAATATTGTTATATAGTAACGTCACCTAACCTGGTTATCTCAAGACAGGAAAACGAATAATAACGAAAATACTTTATTCTTTCTTACTGAAATCCAAAGACACCGAGTTAATACAGTATCTCAAACCAGTAGGTGCAGGCCCGTCTTCAAACACATGCCCCAGATGAGAGCCACAAGCATTACAAACAACTTCGGTGCGAATCATTCCATGACCACTGTCTTTAATTTCTTCTGTGCTGGATGCATTAACGGGCTGGGTAAAGCTGGGCCAGCCTGTACCTGAATCAAACTTGGTGTCGGACTCAAACAAAGGTTCCCCACAGCAAGCACATTGATAAGTTCCCTGTTCTTTCTGATTATAATATTTACCACTGAAAGGATGCTCTGTTCCTTTCTGTCGGCAGACATAATAAACATCATCGGATAATTCTTTTTTCCACTCTTCATCTGTTTTAGTGATTTTACGTGTCATTTTAGTCCTCCGGTTTTATCAATACCTGCATTTGTTACCTGATATGACCATCAATTCTTAAACTTGTTCTGAAAAAAGTGGATATACGTGCATAAAAAAAGGAGAGTCTAAACTCTCCTTTTATGGTAGTAGTTCAAAACGATGAAGTATCGCTTAGTAACCACCTTTACGTGTACTTTGAGGAAGACCTGCAATTTTACGACCTTGCTTGGAAGGCATGGTTGGAAACATTTCGTACATGAGCTTGGAAGAAATTTTTTCGCCCCACTGCTTGCTCATTGCCTTTAGAATTGTTCTTTCATTTGGCTCATTGCCACCGTTATTGATGTGCTCATCACGAAGGTAGTTGACTACATCCCAGTGTCTTTCAGACATTTCAATACCTTCATCCTTGGCAATTAGTTCACCAACTGCTTCACTCCAGTCGCCAAAATCGACCAGATAACCATTCTCAGTTACTTCAATGGTTTTACCATCAACTTCATAAGCCATTACAGCCTCCTATAATCTCAACAATATTAAAATATACGTATAAAATAGTTAATTAGCGTATTCTAATAAAAAATCATGTCAAAGCCAATATTGAATTCACTTCTATCTTGGCGTTAGCTATAAGTCCTCTTCAGACTCTTTGACAGCCGCGATGCCTTTATGAGGGATAAACAACCCGCAACCAAGCTTTCTTCCTTCACCTATACCGTGTTGTTGAACGGTGATAGATTCCTGTGGTTTCAACTCAGCTAACATGATACTTCGGGTGAAGATATTGCCGTAATCACCTTGTAAACTATGGGTTTTTCCGCATAGTAATTTATTCACATTGATATTCATTGCCTTTAACTCAGCATAAACACGCTGTAGAAAATCATCTTCAGATTCCTTCTCCGATGAGACCACATAGCGTGAAAATAATGTGCTCTGAGTACTCAATAACTTCACATTACTGGTGCCCACTGTCAGGTCATAGCCGGCTATTTCTAACGATTGCCCACTCAATTTCTCAGCGTCCGACAAACGTTCCTTGGGCAACCTCAGCGTCATCCTGGTGCGCTTGGACAAGTGTAATAGCTCATTGACAGCATCCTCCGGTCGTATCCAACCGTTACCAGACTCCGCTCCATGAATCAGATGTATGCCTGCCTTTTCTTCATCTGCTATCCAGGGTAAAGCCTGCTGTATCGCCATTGATAATGACTTGGCATGCTCTAGCGGCAAACATTTACAATTGATTTTGAAAACCAGATCAATAATATCATCGGGCACTTGAAAAGGTTTGTCTGTTTTCTGCTCTTCCCAAAACATATCAGTTTACCGGTAGTGCTTTTTGTAATTCATCACGATCAAACAACCAATCGTCCTGAACCAATACATCAACTACATTTCTTAAACGTATTAAAAATTTCGACGGATCATTCAGTTCCATCTTTTCGATCCAACGGTCAAATTGTTCCTGAGTTTCAATATCACTATGGCGCCTCGACACCTGGCCTAACATCTGATTGGCAAAAAATAATAAATTATCTTTTTTCTTCCCTTCAGCGCGGAGCTCAGTAATATAAATAGCCGTGGCTGCTGCTACTGCTGCACCATCGGCATCATCTGGCGTTTCATCGACAACATGTTGCAATAAGGCCACCGTTAGTTCCGGGTCAATGGGATAAGTGACGGCCAACCATATACCCTGCCCTAACGCACTAATGGATGTGTCCTGCTCGGCAAGAAACATCACATCACAGGCATCGACAGCCTTTTCCCAATCCTGGGCATCGAGAAAAACATCCAGCACTTTTCTGGCCATGCCCCACGATTCATCCTTGCGATCCAGACCAATCATCAATCGCGCCATTTGCAGTTCCATAAAGGCTCTATCTATTGCTGTGGCATCTGCAGGGAGCTCTTTATACCTATCTTCAAGTGCAATTAATTGTGACTCAATATTGGGGTCATCATTTTCACCCAGCATCGAATTTTCATTTAAATATTCCATACGACTAACCTTTAATTTACTATCAACGACGGGTATTAAATGCTGATTCCAGCCTGTCTTCCCAGTCTTCGGGTGTATCATTATATGTTGGCTTTACATCCATTCTGAAAAACATTTCACCGCCCTTTGCTTTTTCAGATATTAAGCCTTCAAGTTCTATAAACGACTCAACATCATGATGCTGAAGCATGACTTCACTTAACCACAACATGTATTCTCTCCTAAACTGTATAACTGCATAATATCGGTTGATTGTACTCGATCAAAATAACGTGCCCGGTAAATCAATCGATGTTTGTCTGTAACGTCATCATCAATAAAGCCGGTACGGTTATGTAACGCATTGTTACTGATAATGCCCTCTCCTGGGTTCAGGCGATAACGAAAAATATATTCATTTTCCTGTTCAAACAAGTCGTCAATAAATGCCGTAGCATTAAGTACATCAGGATCTTGTTTCCATTCGATACTGCGCTTCCTCGCAGTGTACCGCATGTGAAGATTGCCAGATTGTGAGTCCACTGAAAATACAGGGCCGGTCTGCTCAGGCCTTACCATCACACCCTTCTCTACATTTGCAGGAATAGTCATGGCATCCGGCTGCATCAAAGCCGCAACCATTTGAGGGTCTTTATCCCTCATTAAAATATAGAGAATCTCATGGTCCAATATCGCATTTTCACCACCGCTGGCAGAATCTGAAACGCAATGCAGGATCATTGCCCTGATTTTATGGTCATCGGTATTATAATAACCATCTGTATGCCAGTTTATCGGCTTGTCAGTATAGGGAATGTATCCCTCTTGGCGCGTACCATCCTGCATCACTTGCAGGCCACTAATGCCATCCTTATCAGCGCATATATTCTCATCCAGGCGTTCCAACCCAAGCTGCAAACCGAGACTACGAATACCCTGCTTGCCAGAAACTGGTTTTGGGCAACGATAGATAACCGTATTAGTCTTACCACAGACTGCTTGCAAACGATTAATTTCACTCGTGCTTAAATCTGAAATATCACTGACTTCAAGCTGCAATTCTTTGGCTGTTGTCGGGTAACCCTGTAACTTCTGCTTTCTCCACAACTGGTAAAGACGATCATTTTCCAGACTAAATGGGGAGTTTTCCGGCATGGTATATCCTTGGGCAATCCTGGATAACGTCGAATTCACTTAAAATACTCCTGACAATGCCTGAAAGGGTCTATCACCTATGAATATATTATACCTTAACTATTTACTAATATATAACTGAATTAGTCAGGTATATGTGGCTGAAAAATGCCAATTTCAAGTCTAAACCACAGAATTTCAGATAGTTACCGTCCAACCATGAGGCATCAAGTCCCTATGCTTCAATATTTATACTATATATATGCAATTATCTTCAATTTAACAGCAGCTTCTCATTATATAACTAAATACCAATTATTTAGCCCATTTATGCTATAATTCGCGGCCATGATTAGACCTTAGCTAATTAATTTGGTTTCGGTCTATGGGCTTCGCTATGTAGATATATCTCTATTGGGATATAAGAAATACATACAAACACCCCATCAGCAGGGTTTTACTCATAGGGTTAGTAGAACTAAAATTCCGTCACCAGTTTGCAAGGTGTCATTGCGTGTGGATTCGAGCTGTTTTAGATAAAGCCACGATGTCATTCTGAAATTATGCAAATTTACAGGTTTTATTGGGTCATGCTGTAGCAGCTCGCTGCTGTGACCTTATTTAATTTTAATGTGATCACAAACGATTTAAATTTTTTGAACTGAAGGAGCATGCACTATGGTCAAAAAGTATGAAACTCCCATGCTTGACGTCCTGGAAGAAGGCCCATGGCCTAGTTTTATTTCTGGTATCCGTCGTTTAGCAGATGAGCATCCTAAAGAAATGATACAGGAAATGACTCATTCTTTACTGGGTCAGCTAGAGCACTCTTACGAAACTCGTAAGGGATATTGGAAAGGCGGCACAGTATCTGTTTTCGGATACGGCGGTGGTATCATTCCACGTTTCTCAGAAGTTGGTGATGCGTTCCCAGCCTCTCGAGAGTTCCATACACTGCGTGTACAACCACCTGCTGGTAACTACTACTCATCAGGCATGCTTCGTCAGTTAGCTGACAGCTGGGAAAAATTCGGTTCAGGCCTTGTTACTTTCCACGGTCAGACTGGTAACATCATGTTTATCGGTACTACAACTGAAAACACACAGCACTTCTTTGATGAAATCAATCAATACGGTTGGGACCTTGGTGGTGCGGGACCATGTGTACGTACTGCGATGTCTTGTATTGGTGCTGCACGTTGCGAGCAATCTTGTGCCAACGAACACAAAATCCATCGTATGCTGGTAAACAACTTCCTGGACGATATGCATCGTCCTGCCCTGCCTTATAAATTCAAGTTCAAAGTTTCCGGTTGTCCTAACGACTGTCAGAATGCTATTGAACGTGCTGACATGGCAATTATCGGTACATGGCGTGATGACATGGTCGTTGACCAAGCTGAAATCAAAGCCTACATCGAGAAGAAAGGCCGTAAATACATCATCGATAACGTTGTTAACCGTTGTCCTTCACAAGCATTGTCATTGAACGATGATGATACGCTTGATGTTGACAACCGTAACTGCGTACGTTGCATGCATTGCTTGAACGTTATGCCTAAAGCTTTATCTCCAGGCCAGGATCACGGTATCACTATGTTGATCGGTGGTAAGCGTACTCTGAAGATCGGTGACTTGATGGGAACAGTTGTTATCCCTTTCATGAAGCTGGAATCTGATGAAGACTACGAACGTCTGGTTGAGATTGCTGAAGAAACTATCGACTTCTTTGCTGAAAATGCGCTTGAACATGAGCGTACTGGTGAAATGATAGAGCGTATCGGCCTGGTTAACTTCCTGGAAGGTATTGGTCTTGAAGTTGACCCGAATATGATCAGCAGCCCACGTCAAAGTTCTTATATCCGTATGGATGATTGGGACGCAGAAGCTGAAAAATGGAATGAGCGCCAAGCTGAAAAAGCTAGCTAATCTATTTTAAAGTCAAGTAATGCTGCGGGGCGTAGCATAAACAAATATACGCCCCGCTTTTAATGAATTTAGTTTATAGGAATTTTGGAGGTAATTATGTCTGAAAATGCAACTCCGCGTCCGCCTATCGAAAGCGGTTGTCCGGATGGCTTCCAGTACATGCACCCTGTTATGGTTAAGAACTATGGCAACTGGGCCTATCATGAAGATCCAGAGCCAGGTGTACTGTTACACGTAGCCAAGTCTGGTGACAAAATATGGACAGTTCGTTGTGGTACACAACGAATCCTGGATCTTTTCACTTTACGTAAACTTTGCGATATCGCTGATGAATTCGCAGATGGTTATATTCACTTTACTATTCGTAGTAATGTCGAATACATGGTTGCTGATGAAGCCCAGGTACAACCTCTGATTAAAGCAATCAAAGACGCAGGCTTTATCGTAGGTGGAACTCGTAACTCAGTTGCGATGATCTCACACACGCAAGGTTGGTTACATTGCGACATCCCTGGTACTGATGCATCAGGTGTTGTTAAGTCTATGATGGATGAGCTAATCACTGAGTTCCAGGAATGGAACATGCCTAACCGTGTACATATCACCACTTCTTGCTGCCAGATCAACTGTGGTGGACAAGGTGATATCGCGATTAACATTCAGCACACCAAGCCACCTAAGATCAATCATGATCTGGTTGCTAACGTTTGTGAACGCCCATCTGTTGTTGCTCGTTGCCCGGTTGCTGCGATTCGTCCTGCACTGGTTAACGGCAAACCTTCATTGGAAGTTGATGAGAAGAAATGTATCTGTTGTGGTGCATGCTTCCCTCCTTGTCCTCCTATGCAGATCAATGATGCAGAACATTCCAAACTAGCTGTCTGGATTGGTGGTAACCACTCGAATGCACGTAGCAAACCAAGTTTCCAGAAACTGGTAGCTGCTGGCATCCCGAACAATCCTCCACGTTGGCCTGAAGCAACTGCCATCGTTAAGCGCATTCTTAAAGTATATAAAGAAGACGCTAAAGATTGGGAACGCATCAATGATTGGGTTGACCGTATTGGCTGGCCTCGATTCTTCGAGCTGACCAAGCTGCCATTCACCAAGTTCCATGTTGATACATGGCGTGGTGCTCGTGCCAGCTTGAATGCTTCTACACATATCCGTTTCTAAATTTTGAGAGGTATGTTGTAAATGAAGTTGTCAATTCAAGTTAATGAAGGTCCTTATCAACACCAGGCTTCCGATACTGCTTTTAATTTTACTAAAACAGCTATCGAAGCAGGACACGAAATTTATCGCGTGTTCTTCTATCATGACGGTGTCAATAATGGTACACGTTACACTACTCCGCCACAGGATGACCGCAATGTAGTTAATCGCTGGTCAGAACTGGCTGAGGCTCACGACCTTGATTTGGTTATCTGTGTTGCTGCGGCTCAACGCCGCGGCATCGTAGATGAAGGTGAGCAAAGTCGTAATGGTAAAGACGGTAACAATATTGCTCCTGGTTTCCGTATTTCTGGACTGGGTCAGTTAATAGAGGCCGGTATTCAAGCCGACCGTCTAGTTGTATTCGGCGATTGAGGAGTTAGTTATGTCTGAAACAAAAAAATTCCTCTACGTTAATCGCAGAGCCCCTTATGGCACTATCTACGCCTGGGAGTCTCTAGAAGTTGTTTTAATTGGTGCAGCATTTGAACAAGATGTTGCCCTGGCGTTTGTTGATGACGGTGTTTATCAACTTACAAAAGGCCACGACACGGCAGGCATAGGCATGAAGAACTTTTCTCCAACTTATGCAGCCATGGGTGATTACGACATCAACAAGATCTATGTAGAGAAAGAATCACTGGAAGCTCGAGGATTAACTCTTGATGACCTCCAGCACCTTGTCTGGGAAGATGAAGACGAAGACTGGGCGGAAAAAGATTCTATCAAGGTTGTTTCTTCAGCTGAACTGGCTGAATTAATGGAACAACAAGACGTTGTACTGAGCTTTTAAGGGAGATTTAATCATGACTATGTTGCATACCGTAAATAAATCACCCTTTGAAAAAGATTCCATGACCAGTTGTTTACGTCTCTCTGCAGATGGTTCTTCTATCTTACTCATTGAAGATGGTGTATATGCCGCGTTGGAAGGCACTGCTATGAGCGATTCTGTCAAAGCAGCAATGAAAAACAGAAAAGTTTACGCCTTGCAGGAAGATATTAATGCCCGTGGGGTTGAAGGCAAGGTAATGGATGGGATTGAACAGGTAGACTATGCTGGTTTTGTTAAGCTGGTTACTGAACACGATAAGGTCCAGTCCTGGGTATAATTTTTGTATTTTAAGTTAAAGTCAAACAGGAGATTAACCGAATGGCTATTGAAATAGATGGTAAGACAATTGAAACTGATGAAGAAGGTTACCTGGTAACACTGAGTGATTGGGATGAGAAAATTGCCCTGGAACTTGCCAAAAGTGAAAACCTGGAAATGGATGATGCTCGCTGGGAAGTTGTAAATTTCTTGCGTGAATACTATGACGAATACCAGATCGCTCCTGCTGTACGTGTTTTAACTAAAGCGATTGGCAAGAAATTAGGTAAAGATAAAGGTAACAGCAAGTATTTATACGAGTTGTTCCCATACGGCCCAGGTAAACAAGCTTGTAAAATAGCTGGCCTGCCTAAGCCTACTGGCTGTATCTAAGCCTGCTGCATTTACATTACAGGGTTCGGAATTTTCCGGCCCTGTTTGTAGATGTCTTAATACAAAACGAAAAATTATTTTTTAGCACACATGGATTTTAAGGAGTTGCATTAACATGTCGGTAGCATTTGCGATTTTACTCTATGTAGCAGCGGTCGCGTTTTTCGGCGGTCTGTTTCTAAGAGTGTTAAAATACTGGCGCACTCCAGCACCACTCAAAATTCCAACCATGCCTGCCCCGACGACACAAGCTGGCGTGGTTATGCGTATGGGACGCGAAGTTGTCTTGTTTGAAAGTCTGTTCAAATCTAATAAATGGATCTGGATATTTGGCTGGATGTTTCATGCCTCTCTTCTACTCGCTTTCTTCCGTCACCTGCGTTATGCAATTAGCCCGGACAACATCCTTTGGCCAATTGTTAATTTGCAAATCATTCAGTCATTCGGTAAGTATGCCGGATTCGCCATGCTCATTGGCCTACTGGGTTTACTGGTCCGCAGAATTTTTGTTGAACGAATTCGCTATATTTCGAATCCGTCTGACTACCTGATGTTACTGCTTATACTTGCTATTGCAGGTACGGGCATGTCAATGGCTTTCATCAGTCACACTGACATCGTTTCTCTTAAAATGTTTGTACTAGGTTTGGTTCGTTTCGATTTACAGCCTTTACCATCTAGCTTGCTACTTCAGGCTCATCTGGTACTGGTTGCCATACTGATGATTATTTTCCCAATCAGTAAACTACTGCATGCGCCTGGCGTATTCTTTAGCCCATCTCGGAATCAAGTTGATAATTCTCGAGAAAAACGTCACATCGTTCCTTGGGCAGCTAAACTCGATGCGACTCGCGGCTATAAAACGAAAGACCAATTAGTGAAGGATTAAACCGTGGCAGATTTTGAAACTCCGGAATATAGAGAATATCCAACTATCCCTGATCTGACTGAAGGGGCCATGGCTGAAAGCTCGCCTTTCATCGCCAAACCACCCCATCAAGAACCACTGGGATATCCCGGTGAACTATTGGATAACTGGAAAGAAGTTGCCATAGACAAAATGGGAGACTTGTTAACCCGCTATCGTGGATTACAAGTTTACCTGGACAGTTGCGTGAAATGCGGTGCTTGCACGGACAAATGCCATTATTTCCTGGGTACTACTGACCCGAAGAACATGCCAGTAGGAAGACAAGATCTACTGCGTAGTGTCTACCGACGTTATTTTACTTTTGCCGGTAAATATTTCCCTAAATTAGTAGGTGCACGCGATCTGGATAAAGAAGTATTGGATGACTGGTACAGCTACTTTCACCAATGCTCACAATGTCGTCGTTGCTCTGTTTTCTGTCCATATGGTATCGATACGGCTGAAATATCTATGGCCGCACGCGAAATTCTTGACACTGTTGGTGTTGGCCAGAAGTACTGCAATGAAATCATTGGTAAAGTATTCAAAATTGGTAACAACCTGGGATTACCAGAGCGGGCCCTGCGCGATACACTCCTCGATCTGGAAGAGGAAATTTTCGATGACACGGGCATTCCCGTTAAAATACCGCTAGATGTGAAAGGTGCCGATATATTGTTGGTCACTCCGTCTGCTGATTTTTTTGCTGAACCACATATTGATGGCTTGATTGGATATGCAAAAGTGTTCCACGAAGCCGGTATAAGCTGGACAATCAGTTCTCATGCTTCAGAAGCCGGTAACTTTGGTATGTTTATCGGCAGTTACGAAAACATGCAAGACGTGGCTATGCGTATTCGACAAGCCGCTGAAGATTTAGGTGTAAAACGTATTGTACACGGTGAATGCGGTCATGCATGGCGCATAGCTTACAGTTTCTGGAACACACTAATTGGCCCGTGGGACTTCCTTGACCAGAACTACCCTATTCCGCAGCATATTTGCGAATTTACTTGGGATCTTCTTCAAAAGAATAAACTGAATATTGATAAGTCTGAAAATGATCACCGAGTGCTCACCTTTCATGATTCTTGTAATGTTGCTCGTGCAACTCGCATGGGTGATAAAGCCGGCGGCCAGTTTGAAATTCCTCGTAATGTCATTAAAGCCGTTTGCAACAATTACGTAGAAATGGATCCCGATACGACCAAAGAAGCGACCTACTGTTGCGGTGGTGGCGGTGGATTACTGACTGACGATTTGATGGAAATTCGCGTAAAAGGCGCCCTTCCCAGAATGGAAGCTTTAAATGAAGTAGTAGAAGACAACGGTGTGACCCATATGGCGGCTATTTGTGCGATTTGCAAAAGCCAGTTCACAAAAGTACTACCCTATTACAAAATGCCCATGGACATGATTGTCAGTGTGCACCAACTTGTTAGTGATGCAATTATACTGACGGGACAGAAAACAGATGAAGATGAGCCGGCAGAAGCAAAAGCCGACTAGAACGCTGCAAGTCACTATGATGTGACTTGTTAACAGATTTAACTATTTTGAATCAGCCTCGGCTGTGAAACATATTGGTGATTAGGAGACTGAACGATGGCAACATCCAGCGACGATATGAATAAAGACCTTACCTTTAGAAAATATGAAGAAGGTGATACCAAATGGACCGACCTGACTGACCAGATTTTCAAGGAAGACACATCACACAAGTGTCCTACCTATGTCCATCGTACTCCACCTTGCCAGGGTAGCTGCCCTTCAGGTGAGGACATCCGTGGCTGGCTCGATATCGTTCGCGGTATAGAAAAACCTGTGGGTGACATGTCCTGGCAGGAATATGCATTCCGTCGTTCTACTGATGCAAACCCCTTCCCTTCAATTATGGGTCGTGTATGCCCTGCTCCTTGTCAGGATGGCTGCAACCGTAACGAGGTTGAAGACTTTGTAGGCATCAACTCAGTTGAACAGTTTATCGGTGATAATGCACTGGAACACAAATATACCTTTGCTGAAGTACCTGCTTTTACTGGCAAACGCGTAGCCATCATTGGTGGCGGTCCTGCTGGTCTGGCTGGTGCTTACCAGTTACGTCGCATGGGTCACGGTAGTACAGTTTTTGATAATCATGAAGAGCTTGGTGGCTTCATGCGTTATGGTATCCCTGGTTATCGTACGCCACGTGATGTACTCGATGGAGAGATTCAACGAATTCTCGACTTGGGTAATATAGACGTTAAAACTAACACCAAAGTTGGTGTTGATGTTTCAGTCGAAGAACTTGATAAAGAATATGACGCTATTTTATGGGCGCTGGGTACACACTCTGGCAAGATCGCTCCTGTCACAGGTGGCGATGCACCAAACAGCATCAGCGGTATCGACTTCCTCGCAGCTTTCAATGAAGGTCGCTTACAAGCAGTAACAGGTAACATAGTTGTTATCGGTGGTGGTGATACTTCTATTGACGTAGCCTCCGTTGCTCGTCGTCTTGGTGCTATTACCAACATCAACGAAAAAGATCGTCCAGAAAATATCGTTCTGGGTCATACTGCTCATGATGTCGCATCTACCGCCGCACGTGAAGGTGCTAACGTAACACTGACTTCTCTGTTCCCAGTTGAAAACATGACTGCCGCAGAGCATGAAGTTCATGACGCACAACATGAAGGTGTTACTATCCTCGGTAGTGTTATGCCTGTTGAAGCCATCAAAGATGCTGATGGTCGTGTTTGCAAAGTTAAATATGCAAAATGCGAAATGGATGGAAACCGTCCCGTAGCTGTTGAAGGCACTGAATTCGATGTGGATTGCGATTTACTCGTTTCTGCCATCGGTCAGAGCGGTAAACTGGATGATCTGGGTGTGGATAATGGACATGGCTTTATCGATGCAGATAAAAACTACGGCGTTCCAGGTAAACCTGGTCACTTCGTAGCAGGTGACATCGTCCGTCCTCATCTGCTGACAACTGCCATTGGTCAGGCCTCTATCGCTGCTGACAGTATCAATACATATCTAAACCATGGTGAAATGAGCAAACGTCCTAAAGTCGACGTACATCACTATAACCTGTTGCAAAAACTGCAAGACACGGGTCTCGAGCCTACTGAATATGATGCAGATGAAACAGATCAGCGTGGCACTGACGCTGAGAACTTTGCAGTTCATAATTACGAAGATCGTTCCAGCAACGAAATCATTAAGTCTACTAAACTTTTCCTTGGTCACTTCGAATTCGAAGCACGTAATCTTCGTAAAGACATTCCAGTGGACCCGGAAAATATCATAGGTAGCTTCCGTGAACGTATGGAAGGTCTCAGTGATGAAATGGCACAAGCAGAAGCTGGCCGTTGCATGAGTTGTGGAATGTGCTTTGAATGCGATAACTGCGTAATTTTCTGCCCTCAGGATGCGGTTAAACGTACACCAAAAGACCAATCAACAACTGGTCGTTACGTTTACACTGACTATGATCGTTGCATTGGTTGTCATATCTGTGCTGATGTTTGCCCAACGGGTTACATCGACATGGGTATGGGTGAATAATAAAATCAGGAAAACATGATGAAGTATCTGCAAATGATGCTGGTAATGCTATCGGTGGTACTACTTACTAGTACCACTGTTATGGCAGAAGTACCAAGCCCAAAAATACCGAAAGGCAATGCTGAGCAATGTGTTGAGCCAACATCGGAAATGCGTGTAAATCACATGAAGTATATTCTTCATCAACGTGATGAAACCGTACATGAAGGTGTTCGTACTAAAACTCACAGCTTCAAAAATTGCATTAGCTGTCATGCAGTAAAAGATGATGCCGGTAAGGTAGTTACTATTAAGGATGAACGTCACTTTTGTAACAGCTGTCATACCTATGCTGCTGTTAAAATTGACTGCTTTGAATGTCATGCTTCTACACCAACAGCCAAGTCTGGCGGCAATCCACATGCTACCAGTAAACCCCTAGTCAAGATGACAGCCATCGGGAGTAATAAATAATGAATAAACCTGATGCAGAACCCAACGGCATGAGCCGTCGTAAATTTCTCGGTGCAGGTGCTACTGCTGCTGGTGTTAGTTTAGCGCCGGGCATTTCCCTGATAAATGTTGCCGAAGCCAAACCTTTAGCAGACACTGTCACTAGCGACAAACGCTGGGGCATGTTGATCGATACCAACAAATGCGCTAAAGGTTGTAGCGCCTGTGTTGAAGCGTGTAATACTGAAAATGGTCTGAATACCGGTGATGAATTAAATTCCCGACCAGAACAAAAAGCGCAATGGATACGAAAGGTTGATCTACGCGATAAATTAACTGGACATGAAGTTTCATTACCTCTGATGTGCCAACATTGTGAAAATCCTCCATGCGTGGATGTTTGCCCTACTGGCGCATCTTTCAAACGAGAAGATGGCGTCGTACTGGTAGATAAACATATCTGCATTGGTTGCCGCTACTGCATGATGGCTTGTCCTTACAAAGCCCGTTCCTTCATACATGAAGAGTTAACGAATCAAGTTGAAGTTACTCCTCGTGGAAAAGGCACTGTAGAGAGCTGCACATTATGTGTGCATCGTATTGATGAAGATACTAATAACCAGCGTGACCCTGCTTGTGCGGAAGCTTGTCTAAAAGAAGGTCACAAAGCAATGATCTTTGGTGACCTTAATGATTCGTCCAGTGAGTTAAGCAGAGAATTGAAAAAACATTCCACGAAAGCGATACGCGAAGATTTAGGACTTAATCCTGGTATTCGCTACCGCGGTATTTGAGACTGGATGTCCTTCAACAAGTATTGAGAACTATAAAAGATGAAAAAAGTAAATTATCTTGAAATCGAAGGCAAAAGTAGTGGGTTTTTACTGCTGCTTGGAGTTCTGGGTGCAATAATCCTGGCGGGACTGGGTGGCATGTATTACATGGAACATAATGGACACTATGTCACCGGCATGGATAACCAGATTGTTTGGGGTATGCCGCATGTATTCGCTGTTTTTCTTATCGTCGCGGCATCTGGCGCCCTTAACGTAGCTTCCATTGGTACCGTTTTTGGAAAAGCTATGTATAAGCCACTTGGTAGACTCTCTGCTTTACTTGCCTTGGCCCTACTCGCGGGTGGATTGATGGTTTTGGTTCTGGATCTTGGTAGACCAGATAGACTGGTTGTAGCCATGACCTACTATAACTTCAAATCAATATTTGCATGGAACATTATCCTTTATAACGGATTCTTTGCAGTTGTTATCGTTTATATCTGGATGATGATGCAAGCAAGCATGAACAAATATTATAAAGCGGCTGGATTTTTTGCATTTTTCTGGCGCTTGATACTAACGACGGGTACCGGGTCTATCTTCGGATTTCTGGTCGCTCGTCCAGGTTATGACGCTGCGATTATGGCGCCCATGTTTATTATTATGTCATTTGCTTTTGGATTGGCTATATTCCTATTAGTACTAATGCTGGGATACCGCTGGGCAGAGCGCCCACTAGGCGATGACATGGTTCGAAAACTAAAGAACCTATTGGGTGTTTTTGTCGGTGCAGTCATGTATTTTGTGCTCGCATTTCATCTAACTAACCTTTATGCGACTGAACATCATGGCGTCGAAAAATTCATCCTTGCTGGCGAATCTGAGCACACCACGATCTTCTGGGTTGTACAGATACTTTTAGGCAGCATTGCGCCACTGGCTATACTCTACACTAAACTAGGTGCCTCCAGATTATGGATTGGCATAGCCTCTTTACTGGTTATTGTTGGCGGCCTGGCTCAAATGTACGTCATCATTATTGGTGGTCAAGCCTTCCCTCTGGAAATGTTCCCTGGTATGGAAGTCGTCAATAGTTCTTTTGCTGACGGCAATAGCTACCATCAATACACGCCTAGTATGGCAGAAACATTGCTTGGTCTGAGTGGCATTGCCGCTGCAATGTTAATCGTGACACTCGGTGCAAAAGTACTTCGATTTATGCCCGACAGTCTTGCTGATAAAGATGTGAACCCTCATCACAAAGGATGAGTCACTTCTATCCAGGACTGTAATCACGCAATAGTTAATTGAAAGTACAACTACTTTCAGCTTTTAGTACTTTACCACCAGACCCGGATATACTTGTATATCCGGGTTTGTTTTTCAGGAGACATTTTTATGTATACAGAACATCCATTTGCTGAATATGTACGAATTCTGGGCAAGGGCAAGAATGGTTCTCGCTCTCTCACTATGGATGAAGCCTACCAATCAATGAAAATGATTCTGGCTGAAAAAGTCACTCCTGAACAATTAGGCGCTTTTTTAATGCTGTTAAGGGTTAAAGAAGAAACCCCAGAAGAAGTAGCCGGATTTGTTAAAGCCGTAAAAGAATCCATAAAAGCACCGAGTAACATGCCTTCCATTGACCTGGATTGGTCTTCGTATGCCGGCAAGAAAAGGCAGCTACCCTGGTATATCCTGTCTGCATTATTAATGGCTGAAAACGGAATAAAAATTTTCATGCACGGTGCATCAGGACATACTGCTGGAAGAATTTACACCAAGGACATTATTGGTAAATTTGGTTTCAAAAGCTGCACGAGCATGGAAGAAGCCAGGCAGTCTATTAATGACACAAACTTTGCCTACATGGATATAGAGCATCTTTGCCCTGCTATGCATAAAATCATAGAGCTCCGACCCTTCCTGGGACTTCGCTCTCCTGTCCATACGGTATCCAGAATGCTGGACCCGTTTAGTGCTGAATTTAACATCGAAGGCATATTCCATCCTGGATACCGACCCATGCACCAGGAAGCCGCTCTACTCCTGGGTATGCAACATGTCGCTGTCGTTAAAGGCGATGGTGGAGAGATAGAACGTAACCCCGACATGGCTTGTCTGGTTCAAAGTGTACACGGTACAGAATTGAGTGATGAAGAATGGCCCGCCATGTTTGCCAGACGCCATATGCGTGACGATGAAATGAACGTAGATCGTTTAACGGGATTATGGAATGGGAGCATCGATGATGAATATGGAGAAGCCGCTGTCTATGGTACTTTAGCCATAGCACTGAAGCTCATGGGCCGTGCCGATTCAATGAGCGACGCTGAAGAACAGGCCAAAGCAATGTGGGAAGCGCGCACGAAGAACAAATACGGGGCTGCTGCATAATTTCGGCAGCCATTGACGCATGTCTCACATTTTTATCTCAGCGGCACATAAGTCATCGGGGAAAACGACTATTTCCATCGGTCTGACTGCCGCCATTCGTTCAATGGGACACTCCATACAAACCTATAAAAAAGGCCCTGATTATATAGACCCGATGTGGCTTGGCCGTGCTGCAGCTTGCCCTTGTTATAATCTCGATTTCTACACCATGCGTCATACGGAAATACGCGATAAATTCAATCTCCACATGCAGACAGCCGATGTAGGATTAATCGAAGGTAACAAAGGCTTATATGATGGCCTTGATCTTGACGGCAGCAATAGTAATGCAGCATTAGCCTCCTTTCTGGGAGCACCCGTAGTTCTGGTCATCGATTCACGTGGAATGACCCGAGGTATTGCACCGCTTGTACTGGGTTACCAACAGTTTGACCCTGACATTAATATACAAGGTGTTATTTTTAATCAAGTCGGTGGCAGCCGACATGAAGGTAAATTACGAGCTATTCTTGAGCACTACACTGATGTCACTGTACTAGGTGCCGTTCATAAAGATAGCGAGCTCAATATCGATGAACGTCATCTCGGATTAATCCCTAGTAATGAAGAACACCAGGCTGATAAAAAAATTAACTACATTGAAAACCGTATTAAGGAACAAGTCAATCTAGACCAGCTACTATCTATAGCCAATACAGCAATCAAACCTGAAGCCACGCCAGATCTAACGTTAGGCAATACTGAAGAGAAAAATGATATCAAAATCGGTATTTTCAAAGATGAGTCTTTCGGTTTTTATTACCCGGATGATTTGGAAGCCATGCAACATCATGGGGCTGAACTGGTCTATATTGATAGTTTGAACGACAGCTCTCTCCCGCCAATCGATGGTTTATTTATTGGTGGTGGTTTTCCCGAAACACAAATGCAAGCGTTAGAAGAAAACCAGGGACTAAGAGAATCTGTCCGAAAAACGATAGAATCAGGGTTACCTACTTATGCAGAATGTGGAGGACTCATGTATCTTTCCAGAAGCATCCAGTGGAAAGGTAAAACATTCGACATGGTCGGCGTTGTTCAAGGCGATATCCACATGCATAAAAAACCTCAGGGCCGTGGGTATATCAAGCTCGAAACAACCAAAGAACATCCATGGGGAAGCAATGAAAATCAAAAAACTATTTTTGCGCATGAGTTTCATTACTCTGAACTGTGTAATATAGATCACGACTACCCCTATGCTTACAAAGTATTACGTGGAATGGGCATTGATGGCAAACACGATGGGTTGATATACAAGAACCTACTAGCCAATTACGGTCATCTCAGAAATACGCAAGACAACGAATGGGTAAAATATTTTATAAAATTCATTAAAAGTAATAAAATATCACGCGAATCCATGACATTATCATCACAAACACATTAGACAGGAAATCCAGGGTACTACTATGCTAACGATTACAGAAGCTGCTGCAAAACAAATATTAGAACAAGTCAATCAAACTGATGCCCAAGGTATGGTGCTAAGGATAGCTGCAAAAACGAACCAGGATGGTAGTTTTGACTATGGCATCGGCTTTGATGAAGAAAAAGAAGGTGACGTTAAAACCAGTCAGCATCAGGTGAATTTAGTTATGGATCCTCAAAGTGGCGAATTACTAGATGAAGCCACCATGGATTACATTGAGTTAGAAGAAGGACAGTTCCATTTTGTCTTCTCGAATCCTCTCGACCCTAACTATATGCCTCCAAAAAAATCAAAATAATTAACTGATTTTATAAAAATGGCCGTCACATCTCAAAAATCAGACACAAATAAAGAAGATTCTCTGAATGCGTCTACTGGTTCATTACATCAGGACTGGGTAGAAAAAACGAAAGCACTCGTCCACAGTGGACTTTTTTGCCCGCTCATAGGCCTCATCATTGTCATCACCTTGTTGGGGGCGAGCGCACTATTTTTTGAATTATTTTCGGACAACATACGCCTTCTTTATTTCACCCAAATTTGCCTGATACTTATAACAGTCGCGTTGGTCGCCATACTACTACATCGCATTCATCATCAATTAATGCTTCCCATGTCGCATCTACGTGAATGGGCCAATCAAATGCGTCTTGGTAATTTGTCAGCCAGAATCCCCGTACCCTCTTCCGGTAATTTTTCCATGCTGGCTAATGACATAAATACTTTAAGTGAAACCTTGAAGAATTTATCCAGAGAAATGGATGAAGAAGTCGCAAAACAAACCGAACGCATTGGACAAAAAAGTAGATCGCTTGAAATTTTATACGATGTTGCAGCGAGCATTAATATATCGAGAGACCTTGATGATCTATTAGTTCGCTTCCTTAGAATCATGAATGATGTGGTCAATGCCAAAGCTGCTACACTGCGCTTACTTACTGATGAAGGCCAAATGAGGTTGATTTCCAGTGTTGGCTTGAGCGATGCCGTTGTAGAAAAAGAAAAACTTGTATCTGTACAACGCTGTCTTTGCGGGCAAGCGATAACAGAAGGAAATCTACTGTCACAACAAAGTGTCAAAGAATGTAGCCTGATGGCGGGCCATGATTTTTTTGAAGATGATGATATCGAAATGATCGCTGTCCCCTTGCAGTATCGTGGTGAGACACTGGGTGTTTATAATTTATTTGTTGAAAAACCAGGCCTGGTTAACCGTGAGGACATTAAGGATTTACTCGTCAGTATCGGTAGGCACATGGGTATGGCCATTGAAAAAACGCGGCTGGATACTGAAGCAAAAAACATATCCATCATTCAGGAACGCAACATGCTATCCAGTGAGCTGCATGATTCTCTGGCACAAACGTTAGCCAGCCTGAAGTACCAGGTTGCAAACCTGGATGATTCCATTAATGGTGGTGACGAACAAACGGCTGAACGAGAAATCGCCCAAATTGAAAATAGCCTGGATGAAGCTTATACCGAACTCAGAGAATTGATCGCACATTTTCGCGCACCCTTTGATCAACGCGGCCTGGTTGCTTCTATCGAAAAATCTGTTGATCGTTTCCGTAAAGATACCGGCATTCTTATTTTCTTTCAGAATGAATGGGGAGAAGAGGAACTGGCTTCTACGATTGAAATGCAGATTTTACGTATCGTACAGGAATCGTTACATAATATACGCAAACATAGCCATGCTCATGCAGTCCGCATTCTTCTTCGATGCAATAATAGTGACAAACACATGTTAATGATAGAAGATGATGGCACAGGTATTGTTGAGCCTGTCCTTGACGGCAAACCTGGAGAACATGTCGGACTTTCTATTATGAAAGAACGAGCACAAAGACTGGGCGGTGAACTTAACATTGAAAGTGAAGTTGGGGAAGGCACAAGAGTCATTTTACAATTCACAAGCCCACCACAAACTCAACATAACTTACTGGACCAGATCTATAAACCATGAAAGTTATCCTCATTGATGACCACGCATTATTTCGAATCGGGCTAGAAAGCATCCTCGAGCGTAGAGGTGTTACTGTTATAGCCTCCCTGGCTGATGGCGAAGAAGGTATTCGGCTCACTGAGGAGTTGAATCCTGACATCGTCTTACTCGACATGCGCATGCCTCTTATTTCAGGCACTAAAGTACTACAAAAAATTCGTGATAAAAACATTGAAATACCTGTTGTGATTTTAACTACCAGCAATGAAGAGACTGATTTAATAGAATCGCTACGCAATGGCGCACAAGGTTACCTGCTAAAGGACATGGACCCAGATGAACTGGTGACTGCACTGCACGATGTACTCCGTGGGAAAACTACCGTTGCCCCTGAACTCACCAATGTATTAGCTAAAGTAGTTCAACAAGGCGATAAGCATACGGAAGACAAAAGTGGGCCATTTGCTGAACTCACGCCACGAGAACATGAAATTCTCTGTCACTTGGCTGAAGGTCAGAGTAACAAGGTCATAGCACGCAATCTTGGTATATCAGACGGCACCGTCAAATTACATGTAAAAGCTATCTTACGTAAACTTGAAGTACATTCTCGCGTAGAGGCCGCTGTAATAGCTGTTGAACAAAACCTCTGTGACAAGACAAAAAAAGCCAATTAGACAGTTATATAACAGGATGAAAAATGAAAAGCTTTGCTAACCTGATAGAAGATGTTTTACCTGACATCACTGAATTATTCCCTTGGGATCTCGATGAGAAACTCAAAAGTAACCCTGATATCACGTTACTCGATATACGCGAACCCTACGAATTTGAAGTGATGCACATCGAAAATTCCATCAATGTTCCAAGAGGCGTTTTAGAAACAGCTTGTGACTGGGGCTTTGAAGAAACGGTTCCCGAGATTGCCTGCTGTCGCCAACGTGAAGTCATCGTCATTTGCAGGTCTGGCAACCGGAGTGTTCTTGCCGCATACACCATGCAACTCATGGGGTACACGAATGTAGCTTCTTTAAAAACAGGGCTAACGGGATGGAATGATTATGAGTTGGAGCTGGTCAACAGTGAAGCCAAACCGGTAGAAATTGAAGAAGGCGATGCATTTTTTGAACCGAAAGTTCGCCCGGAGCAAATGCCTCCAAAATAACTCAACTCAGATTTCGAATCGACAAACCCAGTACAATAGTAGAATCAGCAAGCTTGCCATCTCCTACCCCGCATTCAATGTCAATACGATTTTCCAATCTAATGATAACGTCTATCCCTTAAACCAATTCAGTCGTTCATGTAATTTCACTACATTACCAACAATGATTAATGTCGGGGGTTTAATGTCAGAATTTTTAACATCATTTGGCATGGATTCTAAAACGCCCGTGACTACTTTCTGATCTGGCGTCGTTGCCTTCTGGACCAATGCAATCGGCGTATCAGAAGGCATACCGTGTTCAATCAACTCACGACAGATAACTTCCAGGCCTTGTAAGCCCATGTAAAATACTATCGTTTGATTTGGCTGCGCCAACCCATCCCAATTGAGATTCATGGAGCCATCTTTCAAATGCCCGGTAGCAAACACAACTGACTGTGAGTAGTCCCTGTGTGTTAATGGGATACCAGCATAAGAAGAAGCCCCGGAAGCAGCAGTGACTGCTGGAACCACCTGGAAGGGTACTTTTTGTTGCATCAGGGTATCTATCTCTTCCCCACCACGACCAAAGATAAATGGATCGCCCCCTTTCAGACGGCATACTTTTTTGCCCTCCTTACCTAACCTGGCCAGGAGATGATTGATATCTTCCTGCGGTACTGCATGGTTTGAACGTTCCTTACCCACATAGATTCTTTCAGCATCACGTCTAACCAGATCCAGGATGGGTTTGGATACCAGTCGGTCATAAACAACAACATCGGCTTGCTGCATCAAACGTAATGCACGGAATGTCAGTAAGTCAGGGTCACCAGGGCCAGCTCCTACCAGATAGACCTCACCAGAATCCAGCGCGTGATGTTTCAGTTCATCATCAAATGCGTTTTCAAGATATTCACGTGCACGATCATCTTGCCCCGCCATCACCATTTCAACAATAGGACCTGAAAGGATTTTTTCCCAGAAGTTACGGCGTTCATCGACCGTAGAAAAGGCCTGCTTGGCTTTTCCTCTGTAATCTTCCATGAGTATACCCAACCTTCCATAGCCTGAAGGAATCATAGACTCTAATTTTGATCGTAAGGTTCGCGCCAGAACAGGCGAAGTGCCCCCAGTGGAAACGGCAATTTGTACAGGAGAGCGGTCGATAATTGAAGGCATAATAAAGCTGCCGTGCTCTGGATTATCCACCACGTTGACTGGAACACCTTTGGCATTAGCAATGTCAGCTATGGATTCATTAACCTGTGTATTGTCAGTCGCAGCAATGACTAATGCTTTATTCTCTATATCAGTATCAGTGAACGTTCCTTGTCGATATTGGATCTGACCTTGCTCAGATAATAATCGTAAACTTTCACATAATTCAGGCGACACTACATTGACGTCGGCTCCCGCATCCATCAATAAACTGACCTTTCGTTCAGCAACACTTCCACCACCCACAACCAGGCATGCACGTTTTTTTATATTGAGAAAGATAGGTAAAAAATCCATAAAACTGACCTGTGCTTTTTAAGTAATCATCATCACTTTTGTAACGACCGAATACAATTATTAATTAAATTTTGTCTTGCCCGCCCATATAGGCTTGCAGTACTTCTGGAATCCTGATGTTACCTTCGCTATCCTGACCGTTTTCCATAATCGCAACCAGTGTTCGACCTACCGCTAAACCAGATCCATTAATGGTATGCAGTAATTCCGGTTTCCCTGTTTCCGGGTTACGCCAACGGGCTTGCATGCGCCGCGCCTGAAAAGACTCGAAATTACTACATGAAGAAATCTCTCTGTATTTTTCCTGACCCGGTAACCACACTTCTAAATCATAGGTTTTAGCCGCTGAAAACCCTACATCCCCTGAGCATAACTTCACCAGACGATAGGGTAATCCTAATTTTTGTAAAACCACTTCTGCATGAGAAGTTAATGATTCCAACGCCGCGTTAGAATCTTCCGGTTTGACCAATTGCACCATTTCAACTTTTTCGAACTGGTGCTGACGTATCAAACCACGAGTGTCACGCCCGTAGGAACCGGCTTCTGAACGAAAGCATGGGGTATGCGCGGTGTATTTTAAAGGCAATCGTTCAAGTTCAACTATTTCATCACGCAGCATATTCGTCACAGGTACTTCTGCTGTCGGAATCAGGTAATATTCATGCTCACCCTGGATAGCAAAAAGATCCTCAGAAAATTTAGGTAACTGACCAGTACCATGAAGACTATCGGCATTCACAAGATAAGGTACATAAACTTCTTCATACCCATGTTCACTGGTATGCAAGTCGAGCATAAACTGAATCAAGGCACGATGTAGCCTTGCCAATGGGCCGCTCAATACCATGAAGCGCGACCCGGTCAGTTTTGAGGCCGTTTCAAAATCAAGCCAGCCTTTATTTTCACCCAGGTCGACATGATCCTTAACCTCAAAATCAAACGTGGGCAGTTCACCCCATTGGCGAACCTCGACATTGTCCTCTTCATCATTGCCATCGGGAACATCGTCCTGCAACAAATTTGGAATGCCCAGATAAATATCCTGAAGTTCTTGCAGAAGCTCACTTAATTGCGACTCTGCCTGTTTCAGTTCTTCACCCATATTCGCGACCTGGTCCAGTAACGGCTGGATATCTTCGCCAGAAGATTTAGCCTTCCCGATCGATTTTGAAATGGTATTACGCTCGTTTTGTAATTCCTGGGTTTTAATTTGTATGATTTTACGTTTTTCTTCTAATTGAGAAATCGCATCTACATCCAGGTGAAAATTTCTACGCTTGAGTTTTTCAGCAACCTGTTGCAATTCATTTCTTAGCAGTTTGGGGTCTAACATGTTTTTAAAAATTCCTTAAAGACTAATCATGCACACGCACAGGCCAACTAATAATGTGACCCGGTTTAATATTTTTTTGTAAGTGATTAATTATTTCTTCCATTTTTTCTGACTCATCGAAAAATTCCACAACAATCGGTAAGTCCTGAGATAAATCGATCAGACTGGCGCTGTGCACCTGACCTGAATCACCATAACCTTCTATGCCTCTATAGACAGTAACGCCTATTACTTTCTCTACATCTTTCAAGAGCGTTAACAGCTTTTCCAGGTGCGCAGATTTCTCTGAAAAATATATTCGCGCCATCATCATGTTTTTGTGACTCATAACTGCCTTCCCATTAACATGCCTACCCAGGTTGCAGCGAGACAAATCAGCACACTCAATACAACATTAAGTATAGCTTTCTGTGTTTCACCATTTTCCAGTAATAATAACGTCTCCATCGAAAACGTTGAAAATGTAGTCAATGCACCGAATAAGCCGACTTGTATGGCCGCACGCCATTCCGGGCCCATGGCCAGACGTTCAATCGACCAGACATAGAGCAATCCCATACCAAGGCAACCAATAACATTAACAACCAGGGTGCCATAAGGAAAACCTCTACCCAATAACATGTGCGTACCATTGGAGATTGAATAACGGAGTACTGCACCCAGCGCACCCCCACTGGCTATGGCTAAAATCTTGATCAATTTAGGAAATCCTGTTTACCAATCGAGCATATTGTACCTATTTTGCTCATGATTTGCCTTTTTTCCTGGCATTTTCATCCTGTTCTCGTAGATATTTCAATTTTTCTGCAATCTTGATCTCCAGACCTCGGTCTACAGGATAGTAATACTGCTGCTCTGGCATTTCTTCGGGAAAATAGCGTTCTCCCGCTGCATAGGCATCGCTATTGTCATGTGCATATTGATAATCTTTGCCATAGTTAAGCGATTTCATTAATTTGGTGGGGGCATTGCGGAGATGTAACGGTACATCAATCGAGCCGTAGTGTTTAGCGTCTGCCACCGCCGATTTATAAGCACTGTAAACCGCATTACTTTTGGCTGCACAAGCCAGATAAACAACGGCTTGAGCCAAAGCCAACTCACCTTCCGGACTACCCAGTCGTTCTTGTACATCCCAGGCACTCAAACAAATCTGCAGTGCCCTGGGGTCTGCATTACCGATATCTTCACTGGCCATTCGTACAATTCTTCTAGCGATGTACAGGGGATCACAACCCCCATCGAGCATACGCGTTAGCCAATACAAAGCAGCATCAGGAGAAGAACCCCGGACAGATTTATGTAAAGCAGAAATTTGATCATAAAAAGCATCGCCGCCTTTATCAAAACGTCGTACACCGCCACTGACAACATCTTTTAAAACCTCAAGCGTGATAACGTCCCCTTGTTCGCCCGGTTCCGCAATGTCCGAAGCTATCTCAAGCATATTCAATGCATAGCGCGCATCGCCATCAGCCGCTTGAGCCAGCACCGCCCTGCTTTCTTTATTCATTATTATTTGTCGAGCACCCAGGCCATGCTCTTCATCCGTCAAAGCTTTTTGAATAAGCTGTAACAGACTGTCTTGATCAAGACTTTTAAGTACATAAACGCGAACACGCGATAACAAAGCATTATTAAGTTCAAATGAAGGGTTTTCTGTTGTCGCACCAATAAAAGTGATGGTGCCATCTTCAACATGCGGTAAAAAAGCATCTTGCTGCGCCTTGTTAAAGCGATGCACCTCGTCGACAAATAAAATCGTAGCACGATCATGTTGCTGACGATTCATTTTGGCTTGTTCAATCGCCAAACGAATATCCTTAACACC
>Ga0316205_10001061_pt1 | contig 38732 bp, 27 predicted proteins | sample 3monthpyrite_MG_FD_204941 | JGI IMG/M metagenome (GOLD analysis project Ga0316205, IMG submission 204941) | Microbial mat bacterial communities from mineral coupon in-situ incubated in ocean water Damariscotta River, Maine, United States -... | ecosystem: Environmental > Aquatic > Marine >...
TCCGTCACGCCGTCCATTTTGGTGCCTAGCTCAAACTCTATGGGCCATGCACTTTTTCCCGGCTCAAGTACAACCGCATGCCCCCCCATCTGCCAGGCACCTAATTCGAAGGATGTTCTGGTTCTTAAGGAAGGATTAAAAAATAACAGAGCAACTGATTTTCCTTTTAGAGCATCACTATTGGCTCCTTGCTTAAATTGATTGGCTAAATCCAATATCTGCTGGAGTTCCGATTGACTCCATTCAATGGTGCTAACAAAATCTTTCATCTTATGTCCTGATTTGCTCATTTATTTAGTTCTTTCTTGCCAGTTATTACCTGGGCTGATTGTCGACTGTCGGGCATAAAAAAACCCGGCAATTGCCGGGTTTTTTGAAAACGTTTCTCTATTCTAAATTCACACGTTATCACACCCAGCTTTGAAGCTACGGTGGCGACGGCGGATAACAGAAAAATTTAAGTTGGTTAGAGCGATATTCATTATCTTCAAAAATTAATTCAATTTAGAATCTGATTACTAGTGATTTAAACATGAAAAATAATCTTTGTCTAACCTCATATAGGACCATATAACCAATAGCTCTAACAAGTATGTTAAACGCTAAATCAGGATTATTATGCAACACACGAATATATTTTTACGCTTTGCAATTAAAACCTAATTAAGTTGATGGTGTACATTTATGCTATTGTAAAAATATGAACTATACTTACAATCAGGCAAAGCTAAAATCCTGGCGTTTCAATTCAGGGCATTTATAGTCTTTACAATATGGATAGGCGACTCAATGATTTAAGAAGGTGTCCTATGATTCCTCCTAACAGGGAGCAAAAAGTAACGAACGTGGTAGGGCCTGGTCTTGTTAAGCCTACAAATAGCCATTTGTATCGACTTAAAAAGATAGAGCTCGCCTTGCTTGGCTCCCTGTTGTTATTGATTATTCTGATATTACCGCAAAATCTGGTCGCACAAAGCAATCTCCGTTTTGAACGAATTTCTCTGCAACAAGGTTTGTCTCAGGGAACGGTCCTGAGCATCCTGCAGGATAGTCAGGGTTTTATGTGGTTTGCCACCCAGGATGGTTTGAATCGCTATGACGGGTATCGTTTTAAGATCTTTAAGCATGATCCCCATGATCCGCTTACATTGGCGGACAATTATGTCGAGGCTCTCTATGAAGATCGAGAAGGGGTTCTCTGGATTGGCACTAGAGGCGGGCTCAATCGGTTTGACCGAGCAAGTGAAACCTTTATACGCTACCAGCACGATTCGACAGATCCCCGTAGCTTAAGTACTAATCAGGTGGTTTCCATCGCGGGCGATCATTTGGGCGACCTTTGGATTGCTACATTTGGCGGCGGTCTGAACCGGTTTAATGGAAAAACGGGAACCTTTAGCCATTACCGCCACAATCCAGATGATCCACAAAGCTTAAGTGATGATGAAGTCTACACCGTTTATGAAGACCATACGGGCAATATTTGGATCGGTACCCGCAATGGTGGACTCAATCACTTCGATCGTGAAAACAACTCTTTTATTCGCTTCCAATATGAAGCCGGTAATTCCAATAGTCTCGGCCATGACCGCGTTTACTCGCTATTCGAAGATCGAGACGGAATATTATGGGTTGGCACCCGTGGCGGCGGCTTAAATCGTTTCGACCGTGAAAGCGGAAAATTTAGCCATTATTTGCATGATCCACAAGATCCTCAAAGCTTAAGCGGCAATCTGGTCTACACCATCTTTGAAGATCGACAAGGCATACTCTGGGTTGGGACGCGTGACGGAGGTCTCAACCAGTTCGATCGGACCAATCAGCGTTTTATCCGCTATAAAAACAATCCATTCAATCCGCACAGCCTAAGTAATAATGCGGTTAAATTCATTCAGCAAGATCAAACTGGAATAATCTGGATCGGCACTTTTGGCGGTGGCTTGAATAAACTCAATCCAGACCTGGTAAACTTTGGCCATCATCAACGTGATCCCAGCAATCCCAAAAGCTTGAATGACAACCAAATTCACTCTTTTTACCAGGGTCCGTCGGGTATCCTATGGGTCGGTACTCAAGAAGGTGGCTTAAACCGTTGGAACCCGCAACAGGGCGAATTTACGCACTATCAGCATGATCCAGCCAATCCCCGCAGCATAAGTGATAACCTTATTTATTCCATTTACCAAGATCATTCCGGTAGCCTCTGGATAGGTACAAACAACGGAGGTCTTAATCGCTTCGATCAGAAAAACCAAACTTTTACCCATTATTTGCATAATCCGCTAGATCCTTACAGCATCAGCGGCAATGAATGGGTAAAACCGATTATTGAAGATGCCGCAAATGAACTTTGGATTGGGACAAGAAATGGGCTTAATCGCTTTAACAGCGACCGCAGTCGTTTTCAGCGCTATCAGCATGATCCTGGCGACCCCAATAGTTTAAGCGATGACCTAGTCGCCTCGCTCTTCATCGATAAATCGGGTACCCTCTGGATTGGAACCGGAAAAGGTGGGCTTAATCGGTTCAATCGGGAAAGTGAAACCTTTACCAGTTACCAGAACGACCCGGCAGATGCGAGCAGCTTGAACAATAATGCGATATATTCCATTCATGAGGACCACGCGGGGGTGCTTTGGCTGGGTACGTTAGGTGGCGGCCTCAATAAGTTCGATCAAGAAAACCAAACCTTTACTCATTACCGGGAACAAGACGGTTTGCCCAACGGGGTCATCAATGGCATTCTGGAAGATGATCGAGGCCAACTTTGGATCAGTACCAATAATGGGCTTGCCAAATTCAATCCGAAAACAGAGACTTTTAAGAACTATTTTTTCAGCGATGGCCTGCAAAGCAATCAATTTGCCCATGCTGCTTTTAAGAGCTCAAGTGGCCAGATGTTTTTCGGTGGCATCAACGGCTTTAATGCATTTTATCCAGAAAAAATTAAGGACGACCACCATATCCCAGACATCGCGATAACGGATTTTCTACTGTTTAACCGTTCTGTGCCCCTTCAAAACTTAAAGTTAGACTCGCCACTACAAAAATCCATTAATCAAACCGAAATGCTAACCTTGACATACAAAGACTCTGTATTCGCCTTTGAATTTGCCGCGTTGCATTATGCTGCCCCCGAAAGAAACCAATATGCCTATAAACTGGAAGGCTTTGATCAAGATTGGATCACCACAAGCGCCGATAAACGTTTTGCCACTTACACCAATTTACCGGCAGGCGATTACTTGTTTCGCGTCAAGGGTAGCAACAAGGACGGAGTGTGGAACGAACAGGGGGCGGTCATCAAAGTCACCATTCTACCGGCACCTTGGTGGTCCTGGTGGGCCTACTTAATTTACAGTCTGTTGATATTGGGTTTGTTTTTGCTTATCTATAGACAAATAGTAACAACAGAAAAACTGAACAAAGAAAAAACGATAGCTCAAATAGAAAAAGACTATGCGGTTAAATCTAATGAACTCAAATCCAAATTTCTAGCCAACATGAGCCATGAAATTCGAACGCCGATGAATGCTATTATTGGCTTAAGTGGTTTGGCCTTACGTTTACCCATGAACGAAAAACTGAAAGATTACCTCACAAAAATTGAAGAGTCATCGAGTGCGCTGTTACGTATTATCAATGACATTTTGGATTATTCAAAGATTGATGCGGATAAGTTAGAGTTAGAAAAAAGGCCTTTTAAGTTAGAGCAGGTTGTCCGTGAAGTGATTAATGTCATTTCGGCCAAAGCAAGTCAAAAAGGATTAGAATTAATCATCTCTAACTTAGAGGATATTGATTTTAAACTGGTTGGTGATGAACTTCGATTAAGACAAGTCATTATTAATCTAGCTAACAATGCAATTAAGTTTACCGAAAAAGGTTACATCGAAATTCGCTTTGAAAAAACATTTCAATCTAATGACCAAGTTGGGCTTAGAATATCAGTGATCGATACCGGTATAGGCCTCACTCCGGCCCAGACTGAGAAAATATTTTCGCCATTCACTCAAGCGGATATGTCAACCACCAGAAGATATGGCGGCACCGGCTTAGGGCTTTCCTTAAGTCGGCGGTTAGTTAAATTGATGGGTGGTGAAATTGAAGTTGTCAGTCAAACTAATCAAGGCGCCACTTTTAGTTTTAATGTTCCATTCGGTTTCATGCCACACGAAACTTCGCTTTATTTTCATGACAAACCATTGCTCAATCAACTAAAAGTATTGCTGATCGAAGACAACACGGAAACTCTGGTGACTTTAACTAAAATGTTGGAGTCCTTTGGCATAAAAGTTATTCCATATTTAGCCACGAATATAACACCCTTGCAATTACAACAAAGCGCCTTAAATTTTGAATTATTCAACTTGATCATGTTAGACAGCACTTTACCAACCAGCGATTTTTGCGAGATTGGTAATTTCATCAAACAACATCTTAAAAATAGTAAAACCCTTATGTTTTTAATGACCGAAATTTCGACAGAAATTGAACCCACTCATTTTAAGATATTCGATACATTCATGGAAAAGCCAGTGACACCATCACAACTTCATGACGGTTTATTATCAAGCTTGCATATTAGAAAACCATCAACAAACGATGTGAGTTTAACCGAGGAAGAAAGGGCGCGATTATTAGCACGCTTAGCTTCAAAAACTGTTTTATTGGTAGAAGATAACTTGATAAATCAGCAAGTAGCCAGAGAGTTAATTAGCGTCTTTGGCGTTCACGTAGAATGTGCTAACAATGGGCAGGAAGCAATTGAAATACTCAAGGAGCAACAATTTGATATGATTTTTATGGATATCCAAATGCCTATATTAGATGGCGTTGAAACAACCCGGATAATCCGTGAACAATGGCTACTCGATAAGCAACCAATCGTCGCCATGACGGCGAATGCAATGACGGGGGACAGAGAAAAATATCTAGCTTGCGGAATGGATGACTACCTTTCCAAACCGATCAATCCGGAGTCACTTTATCAATGTATGCAGACCTGGCTACTTAAGGAATATAAGCAGCCCAAGGGAACATTAAGCAAATTGTTTAAAGCATTAACAGTGTCGCTTTTAGGAAGCGATGAGGGAAATCTTCAAGCTCAAAAACAACAAGAAGTATTAACCGATATAATTTTTGATTCGTCGGTCATCGATTTTAACGCTGGATTGGAGGTTATGGCTGGTGATGCAGAGCTATATAACGAGGTACTGGCAATGTTTGTCAAAGAGTACGGTTTCCTGGTGAGTAGAGAAGATTTATTTAAAAGCAAACAACCTGAAGAGCTATCAATGTTTTTTCATACCATCAAAGGGTTGGCTGCAACAATTGGCGCTACCCGATTAAACCAGCTAGCGGCACATTTAGAAGAAAAATATAGACAAGGTAATGGCGTCGATAATGACGAAATAGATTTATGTATAAACGAACTGGTTCTGGTATGTAAAAGTATCGCTTCAAATAAGTAAAAAATATCTACCTATTATGCCCGCCGCTTAGACATCCAAAACCACCAAACCACAAGGCCAATTAAACTCAGGCCAACAAGATTAACAAATAAAGTTACCATCATACATTCCCTCTGGGTTTAAACAACCGCAAGCGATTAGCATTTGAGACAACCGTCACCGAGGACATTGCCATTGCTGCACCGGCAATCATCGGGTTTAATAATATGCCCATCATTGGAAAAAGTATGCCCGCCGCAACCGGAATACCAACCACATTATAAATAAAGGCTCCAAATAAATTTTGCTTAATGTTTCGCACCGTTGCGCGGGAAATGCCAATGGCATCGACAACACCGTGTAACGATCCTCGCATTAATGTGATGTCGGCGCTTTCAATGGCAACGTCAGTACCAGTGCCAATGGCGAAACCAACATCAGCACGCGCTAAAGCCGGCGCGTCATTAATCCCGTCACCTACCATACCGACAAGCAGTCCTTTGGCCTGTAGCGAGGCAACTTTGTCAGATTTATCTTGCGGTAATACTTCAGCGATGACTTCATCAATACCCACCTGTTTTGCAACAGCTTCTGCAGTGACACGATTATCACCGGTTAACAATACAACTTTTACCCCAATGTCATGCATGCGTTGTATCGCGGCTTTTGAATCGGCCTTTATTGCATCAGCCACGCTGATAATGCCAGCAGCTTTATTATCAACGGCCATAAACATCGGTGTTTGCGCTTGCTGCTCTAATGTGAGCGCTTGCGCTTCAAGTGCTGAAATATCAACTTGCGAATTTTGCATTAACTTGCGATTACCCAACAAAACAGCTTTGCCTTCAAGCAGCGCTTCCACGCCGTGCCCGGCGATAGCGTTAAAATTTTCTACGTTTAGGAATTCGATTTTTTTCTCTTTACCGGCGCTCACAATCGCTTCGGCCAGTGGGTGCTCTGAGCCTTGCTCAAGGCTTGCGCCCCATTGCAGCAAGGTATCCTCGCTCCAGTCATTAAGAGCCACGATTGACGTCACACTTGGTCGCCCTTCGGTGACAGTACCGGTTTTATCTAAAATAATGGTATCGAGTCTACCCGCTTGTTGTAAGGCATCGCCGTTACGAATTAACGTACCTGACTCGGCGGCTTTGCCGACACCAACCATAATCGAAATGGGTGTCGCCAGACCCAACGCACAGGGGCAGGCAATAATCAGCACGGTCATGGTGGTAACGATGGCGTAGGTAATAACTTCAGCACCAACCCCCCAACTCGCACCAAAATTAAACCAGGCAAGAAAAGTTAGTATGGCAATGATTAGCACGGTGGGCACAAACACACCGGAAATTTTATCTGCTAAACGACCTATCGCTGGCTTTGACGCCTGTGCAGCACGAACCATTTCAATAATTTGTGAAAGCGCAGTCTCTTTACCAATCCGTTTTGCCTGAAACAGAAAACTGCCCGTCTTATTAATACTGCCGGCAACCACTTCGTCCCCTGCTTTCTTCTGCACGGGAATGGGCTCACCACTTAACATGGATTCATCAATACTGGAATGGCCCTCGATAATATTACCATCCACCGCGATGCGTTCACCGGGGCGCACTCTAATGGTCTCGTCAAGGCCAACGGCTTCGATAGGAATATCCTGCTCGACACCGTTGCGTAATACGCGTGCAGTTTTTGGCTGTAAACCGATAAGGCGTTTAATGGCCTCGGACGTTTTGCCGCGGGCTCTCATCTCAAGCGCGGCACCTAAATTAATCAAACAAATAATAATTGCGGCGGCTTCAAAATAAGCGTGCTGCGCCATTGACGGCACAATATTCGGAAAGGCAATAATAACGGTGGAATAAATCCAAGCGGTGCCAGTGCCCAGTGAAATTAAGGTGTCCATGTTGGCGTTGTGATTTTTCGCGGCTTTCCATGCACCGGTAAAAAAATGGCCACCGGCGTACACTAGCACCATTAAGGTTAACACCGAGATCAACAGCCAGATCAAACGACCACTGGTATCATCGAAGCTCGGTAATGCACCGGTGAAACCAAGAATAAACTGGGGAACACCCACGACACCCGCAAACGCCGACATTTTTAACAGCTTACGATAATGTTTCATCTCCGCCGCCTCTTTTTCGCTGTCGTCATTGACACCGGTCAGTTCAGCGGCGTTATAACCGGCGGATCGAATTGCGTTGATTAATGCCTGTGCAGTTACCTTGCCTTCAACAATGGCAGTATGCTCGGCAAAATTTACGTTAGCGATTGTGACGCCACTTACCCCTTTCAGCGCATCTTCGGCAGATGCCACGCAACCCGCGCAGCTCATGCCTGATATAGAAAGTCTGATTGCTTCGCTCATGAAACTTCTGAAGCCTCATAACCGGCGGTTTTTAAAGTATTAATCAAAAATGCAGCTGACGCATCAGTTTCAATTAGAACCGTTTTTGTAGGCAGATCAACATTAGAGCTAACCACTTGCGCTTCAGCATCCAAAGCTTTATTGATACTACTAACACAGCCACCACACATCATTCCGGGAACAGACAGTTTGATTTTATTACTCATTATTTTGGATCCTTTGATTGGTGAATGGACACTATGCACCAGTTTTGCCGAAAAGCGGTTACATATTTTTGGATAGATGTTGCAGAATTTACACTTTATCAATAGATCGGCGGGAACTGACATCTCTAAGTTTCTTAAACTGGGTTGGGGTTGACCCCGTCACCTTTTTGAATTGCCTGCTCAAATGAGCAACACTACTATATCCCATTCCATAGGAGATTTCCGTCAGACTAATCTCATCATAAATCAATAGTTCTTTGACCTTTTCAATCTTCTGATTAATAAAATACTGCTCAATAGTCACACCTTCAACAGCGGAAAAAAGGTTACTTAAATAGGTGTAGTCGTGATGAAGTTTATCGCTGAGATAATGCGACAATTTGATTTTTTCTTCACTTTCCGGCTGCTGAATTAATGTAACCAGCCCAACAATGTGTTTTTTTATATTCACCATCAGCTGGCTTTTTTTGTCACTGACTAACTCAAATCCCAACACCTCGATTTTTTGCTTAAATACATCTAATTGATCGACGGACGGCGGATTTATACCGAAATCAACCTCACCTAACTGCACAGAAATTACCGGCAAGCCCTGCTCATCCAGAATGTTCTGAATAACCAGTTTACAGCGATCACATACCATGTTTTTAATGACTATTTTCATATACAGTTTTGGTTAACTCTAGATTTCATTGACTCAGTATTGAGTACATATATTTGCAATCAGTACAAAGTTGGATGAAATAATCGACGACTACGCGAATACATCCATAAGAAAACGACTTCCTATAACTCTAAAAAGTTACATTGCGTTAGTCGAGTGGGCCCCCAAAGCGATATATTACCTCAAAAAGCATACAATACCACCCCATATTCAGTCTTCTCTTTAGTATCTCAATTTATAAAAAAAATGGGCGAAACGAACCCTTCTGACTTTAGGCGACCCCCTTTATTTTGCTATGAATAAAGCCCTGTGAGAAAACCATTGGCAAAGCCATACTGCATGAATTATTATCTGAAATGAGTGGCGATAGATTGTAACCCTTTATCGTTTCTATTGTGAAGTTATCACAGATTGGCTGAAGAGCTAGACAACTCGACAGTAGAGTCGGCAAGGAAAACAGCTTATAAAATAATAAACGCTAGTAACTCTTGCCCGACTTAGAGCTTACATTCGTCAGTCAATTTTGTATCTTCCGTTTTGAGGTAAAAATGAAAAAACTAACTATTGTTTTCTTTTTTGTATTGTTTTTTATGAATAATTTCGCGCAGGCTGACTTATTGCCGATTGAGGCCTTTGGAAAAATGCCTACTACCGAGCAAATCAAGCTCTCACCGGACGGAAAAAAAGTAGCCTTTATTCGGCATATAGCAGGACATTCCTTAATTGGCATAACCAATATTAAAACCTCAAAATCCAAATTCATTACCAGAACGGACAACCAGAAATTCAAAATAAGTTGGTATGTCTGGGCAAATAATAACCTATTGCTGATAAAAGCTGATTATCCGGTTAAAGTTCGCTCTCTAAAATACAGAGAATCCCGATTGCTAAAAATTAACGCTGATGGGAACAGTCCCGTTACATCAGTTATTATTGCAAGGCGGAAGGAACGGATTCCTCAAATTCAAACAAAAATCATCGACCTACTACCTGATGACGCCGACCATATCTTGATGGCATTGGATCTGAGAAAGCACAATTTGCCAGACGTTTACAAGATAGATCTAAATTCACAAAAAGAACGTGAAATAATATACAGCGCCAAACCGAACATCCACAACTGGATGACTGACCGACAACATCGAGTTCGGCTTGGATTCGGCCGGGATGACACTAAAATATTCTATCGCCTGTTTGACCTGCAATTAGAGAAATGGCGCAATATCTGGGAATATGAAATCTTTGATGCACCGGACATTAGCCCACTTGGTTTTGGCCTGGACCCTAATCAGTTATACATCAGAGCCCTCCATCAAGGCCGCTATGCCATATTCAAAGTCAATTTGGCCACTAAAGACTTGGTGCGCGAGCTAGTGTATGCCGATAAGAATTACGATATTGAAGGTTCTCTCATCTATTCAAGAAAAACCAATGACGTTGTCGGTGTTTATCATGGCGAGGCTAGCGATTCCAAAATATATTTTGAACCTTCCTATGCTACTTTTCAAAAAGCGCTTAACAAAGCACTTCCCGATGCCTATAACAATATATCCAATATGAGTGCAAATGAAAAAAAGTATATTCTTTATTCAAGCGGTAAAAACTCTCCGGGAGCGTATTACTTCGGCGACAAAGAGACCGGCGAAATAATGCATTTAGTTGAACAATACCCGATGCTCCATGAACAAAAATTATCGGGTAAAAGGAAAGTCACTTACAATGCAAGAGATGGTCTAGAGGTTGAAGCTTATGTGACATTACCCTATGCAAACGTAAAAACCAAGGGTGCTGCAATCATTATTCCTCATGGCGGCCCAATGTCTAGAAATTATGGCGGGTTCGACTGGTTTTCCGAATTTTTTGCCAGTCGTGGTTACACCGTCCTGGAGCCTAATTTTAGAGGTTCCTCTGGTTACGGCTTTGATTTTGAAATGCAATCGATTCAACAATGGGGAGGCGCGATGCAAGACGATTTGCAGGATGGAGCACGTTGGCTAGCCGATAATTATACTATCGATCGTAAACGAATTTGTATCTTGGGTGGCAGTTATGGTGGTTATGCGGCTCTGATGGCGTCAGCCAAACAACAAGAAACATTTCGCTGCGCGGCGAGTTTCGCAGGAGTATCTGATCTCGAATATATCGTTAAAAAAGCACGAAAGTTTACTAATTATAAAGTGGTTAAAAAACAAATTGGCGATGATAGGGATAGACTTGAACAAAACTCTCCTATTAATTTTGCAAGAGATATCGACATTCCAGTGTTACTAATTCATGGCGATAAAGACCGCGTTGTAGATGTTAGCCATAGTAGAAGAATGTATAAAGAACTAACCGATTACAAAAAAAAAGTTGAATATATTGAATTGGAAAATGGCAATCATTATTTAGAAATTGAAGCAAATAGACTTAAAACGTTGGAAGCAATGGAAAGATTTTTGAATAAATATCTTGATACAGAATAACATCATCTGTTTCGTAATCTGCAAGAAGTCCATTATTCACCTAGTGAGTTGGTCAATTTCGATTGATAATCATCTAGATATTTTTTGTGCTTCCTTTGATGCCATTCTATAAGTGATTTGGATTTATCAACAGCAATCAATTGGTACGCTACAGCCTGATCAAATTTGTTCAACTGCGCATATCCGCTAGCTAAAGCCTGATAGGCATAAGCTGAATCAGAATATTTATGTGCCGAAAATTTTAGTATGGATATTGCTTTATTGGGTTCTTGTTTTAGTATAGAAAGACCTAATTTCTTGCCTCTTCAGAAATGGTTTAAATCTCAAGGAACATTAAGTGAGCTTAGACTCACCTAATACGCTAGTCTATTCACTATGAATAAAAAACGTAAATATGCTATCAACAAAACCTACAAACTAATCGCCCGATGAATAGGATTCTGTAACGATATGATCGTATCCGTCGCTCTAATATTCTCAATCGACTGAATTTTGTCCACTAGCAACCAGTGCAAATCATCTATCGAATGACACAAGATTTTAATAAAAACACTATAAGCACCGGTCGTATAATAAGCCTCTACAACTTCCTCAATATTTTCTAACTTTGATAAAACCTCTGGATAATCACCAGCACTTCTTAAGGTAATGCCAATAAAACAACAAACTCCAAAACCTAACTTTTTAGGCTCAACTGTCAATCTGTGTCCTGTGATGATCCCCGAGTTCTTCATTTTTTCGACTCTTACATGGATTGTTGCAGGACTCACTTTAAATTTTTTACCTAGCTCAGCGTAGGAAGCCCTAGCGTCAACCACTAGAGAATTGATAATTTTTTTATCTAAATCATCGGTTTTCGGCAGTTTTGGATCGTTTGCTGTTTTTGCCCTTTTGTCGATTCGTTGATTTGACATGCCTTTTTCTCACCTTATTTAATCAATCCCCAGAATAATACCTCTTTTTTAATGAACATTCACCTCTATCACTATATTAAGTGAACGCTATTCACTTTTACTGTTATTTGATTAATGATTACACCACTCAAATGAAAATACTTTAAATAAGGTTAAACAATGTGTTCCATATTCGGAATTCTTGATATTCACAGTGATGCGCAGGCATACAGAAGCCTAGCGCTCAAACAATCACAAAAGCAACGCCACCGTGGGCCTGATTGGTCGGGGATCTGGACTAGCGATAATGCCGTATTAGTTCATGAGCGATTAGCGATTGTGGATATCGAAACTGGCGAGCAGCCATTAGTAAACCAAAACAACGATATTGCTTTACTAGTGAATGGAGAGATTTATAACCATCAAGCTCTAGAAGCTACTGAAATAAATGACTATTCATTTCAAACCAAATCGGACTGCGAGATCATTCTGGCACTTTATTCTCAGGACCATCAGGGCGGTGTTGAGGTGCATTGCTCGCTGCTTGAAAAACGCTTAAACCAACTGGAGGGAATGTTCGGCTTTATTTTATTTGATCAAAAAGAAGATCGATATTTGGTTGCGCGCGATCCATTAGGGATCATTCCACTTTATTACGGTTTTGATGAAAAGCAGCATCTTTACGTGGCTTCTGAACTTAAGGCATTGGTCGATGTTTGTCAGCAAGTAAAACCTTTTCCACCTGGACATTATCTGGACAGCAAAATCGGGGAAATTCGCAGCTACTACCAACCAGACTGGAAAGATTATGACAAGGTCAAAGATCAAGATGCTTCACCAAAAGTCATTCAGCAAGCACTGATAGAATCAGTCAAAAAGCACATGATGTCTGACGTACCTTACGGTGTTTTGTTATCTGGTGGATTGGATTCATCACTTATCTCGGCGATTGCTCAACTGAATGCTGCTAAGAGAATAGAGGACGCTCAACAATCTCCGGCCTGGTGGCCGCAGCTTCATTCGTTTGCTGTGGGTCTTGAGGGTTCGCCCGATTTGATTGCGGCTAAAAAGGTAGCCGATAAAATCGGTACGATTCATCACGAAATACATTTTACCGTTCAACAGGGTTTAGATGCCCTTGCAGATGTTGTTTACCATTTAGAAACTTACGATGTAACTACTATTCGCGCCTCCACTCCGATGTTTTTAATGGCTCGCAAAATCAAATCAATGGGAATAAAAATGGTGTTATCTGGCGAAGGTGCCGATGAGATTTTTGGCGGTTATCTATATTTTCATAAAGCACCAGATGCTGAGGAATTTCACAAAGAAACCGTTAGAAAGCTTGAACGTCTGCATCAATTTGATTGCCTGCGCGCCAACAAAGCAATGGCCGCCTGGGGAGTTGAAACTCGCGTACCGTTTTTAGATAGAGCATTTTTGGATACGGCGATGAATATCGCACCAAAAGCAAAAATGTGTGGAAACGGCAAAATGGAAAAACACATCCTACGTGAAGCGTTTGATGGTTACTTGCCAGAAGAGGTTTTGTGGCGTCAAAAGGAGCAGTTTTCTGATGGCGTTGGTTATTCCTGGATTGATTCCATCAAGGAATTTGCCGAGTCATCTATCTCTGACATCGAGTTTGCAAAAGCCAACTTCGAGTTCCCAATTAACGCCCCTGATACTAAAGAAGGATTGTTATACCGGCGTTTATTTCAAACGAAGTTTCCCAGTGATAGCGCGGCAAAAACCGTACCGAGCGGTAAATCAATCGCTTGTAGTACTAAAGAAGCTTTAGAGTGGGATGAAAGTTTCACCAGAAATGCTGACCCATCAGGACGTGCAGTGACCACTGTGCATTCCATGGCGAGCTAACAAAATTTTTAATTAATATTATCGAAAGAGAGCAAAACAATGAAACTACAACAGTTAAGATTTGTACTGGCAATATCACAAAACGATCTAAATATTTCTAATGCAGCCAAACATCTTTACACCTCTCAGCCAGGAGTCAGCCGACAACTACGCTTGCTTGAGGAAGAGTTGGGCATTAATATTTTTGTCAGAAATGGTAAACAACTAGTGGAAACTACCGAGCAAGGAAAAGTATTACTGGAAAAATTCCAGAATATTATGGATTTGGTTGGCGAAATTAAAGAGACCGCTAAAGGCGAAGAACCAGAAAGATTTTCATTTTCAGACTTGCCTCAACTAGCTTGCGCTTAACAATTCCTCATAGGAATTTGACTAGTTACTGCAAACAGTGTTCCTGGTTGGTCGCTCTTTTTCTGGTCTAATTTGCCCGGGTTTAAAGTCACCTTACAAGAAGAGCGGCCGTTTTTAATCTTTCGGTTTAATTTGGTATATCGATTCAATCTCATCAATAGAGCTAGTGGTTACTTCCAGATCTTTTAGCAAGCCATCCTCAACTCCATAAATAACGCCGTGAACAGAAAGTTCGGCGCCTTCCAGCCATGCATTCTGCACAATTGACGTATGGCAAATATTACGAACTTGCTCCACAACATTCAATTCACATAATAAATTAAGCTCTTCAGTCTCGTTAGCAATTTCATGAAAATGCTTGGCATTCACTCGGTAAGTATCTTTGATGACTCTTAACCAGTTATCAACGATTCCATGTTCACAGCGTTCAAGTGCTGCTTGTACTCCGCCACACCCATAATGCCCACACAATATAATATCTTTTACCTTAAGTACTTTCACCGCATATTCAATGACCGACAAGGCGTTCAAATCTGAATGGTTGACTAAATTAGCCACATTACGGTGTACAAAAACTTCTCCAGGCTGCAAATTAACGATGGTATTGGCAGGCACCCTGCTATCGCTGCAACCAATCCACAAATATTCTGGATTTTGTTGTTTGGCCAATTTATCAAATATGCCAGGGTTTTCTTTTTCGAAACGACTCGCCCAAATGCGATTTTGCTTTATAAGATGATTAATACTTTTACTCATTAGTTGTCATCACTCTCTGCTTTGCTAGTTGTCTTGTTGTCTTTATGAGCGAATGTCTTTGAAATTATTTGTTCGGTTACAAAAAATGTATATCGAGTTTCGAAATAGCCGTATCACTTTCCAATTGAAGCACCTGCCTATAAAAACTTAACTCGGAGTTAAGCGCATCGACGATTGTATCAGCTTTTCGAAATCCATGCCCTTCTCCAGAATACAATTTGTAAGCATAAGGAATTTTCTTTTTTTGTAACGCCTCAACCATCATTTCTGCCTGGTTGGGAGGGACTACTTTATCATCTTCACCTTGCAATAATAAAATAGGACAAGATAGTTTATCAGTCGAATGAATTGGCGATCTTGCTTGATAGAGCGCTTTTTCTTTTGGATAAGGTCCCACCACGCTATCTAAATAGCGCGCTTCAAATTTGTGACTGTCGCTGGCTAAACTCTCTAAATCAGCAACGCCATATCGGCTCATTCCGGCAGCAAAGACATTATAAAAAGTGAGCGCACATAAGGTGGTGTACCCACCAGCGCTACCACCGCGAATTAATAAAGAATCTTCATCCGCTAACCCTTTTGAAACTAAATATTTTGCTGCGGCGATACAGTCTTCAACATCCACAACGCCCCAATTGCCGCGAAGCGAGTCCCGATATTTTTTGCCAAAGCCGGTGCTTCCTCCATAATTAACGTCAACCACTGCAAATCCTCTGTGGGTCCAAAATTGGATCGCTGTATTCAGTGAATTGTTAGTCATTGCAGTTGGCCCGCCATGGCTCATAACAATTAACGGTGGCTGAGTATTTTTGGGTGCACTATATTGGCTGTTATGAGGCGCATAATAAAAGGCATGGCAAGGGCGTTGGTTATTAGATTCGAATTCAATGATTTTCGCTACACTGAGCTCTTCAACTGGCAAAGGAAAGTCTCTACTTTGATTGAGCTGCTCGTATTTATTTGTTTTCAGGTCAAAGCGATAGATCGCATCTTCGACGGCAGGTCCTGCGGCACGAAAATATAATGCCTCTTGAGAGAGCAATAGATGATCGCCAAAATTTTTGAAAGGCAACGCGATAGGCTCAATATGTCCTGTTTCAACGTCAATATGACAAAGCTGTTGTTGACCGTTCTGAATATAAACCGCATATATTTGATTCTTGCTATTGACGGCATAGGTCGAGCTTCCAAGCACCCATTGCGGAATTCCAAACTCTCGGTCGATGGGAGTTAGTGCATTTAAAACGCCATCTCGACAGGAATAGATATTACTCCAACCACTAACGTCGTTAATATAGTGCAACACACCATCATCACTCCAAGTAGGTTGATAGACTGACTGCTGATTTTGCGCATCGCCTGCGACGATTTGGTGAGCGGCATCTAACGAGCCATCCTGATGAATATCTGCAACCCAAAGCTCAGCGCCGTCCCAGGGCATATCGGGCTGATTCCAGCAAGTCCAACAAATTCGATGTCCGTGTTTGGTTATCCTTGGAAAACTATAAAAATCGTATCCGGTATGTAAAACTTTAACGGGTCCGAATCCACCTTTTTCATTTTTGTCGTTGTCCAGAGATTCGCCGTCGTGTAGAGATATACTCACTAAATCATTTATGACTTTATTTTGATGATGGGTTTCTCTTACACAAACCAGAAATTTTTCATCTGGAGAAGTGACGAAGTCGGCGTACCGATGTTCGCTTTGCGGATTTGGCTGTGTTATTTGAATTAATTCACCATCAAAACGATAAACACATTGATCTTTAGCATTTGCAAAGAAAATAATTTGCTTATCCACAACAAAATCACCGCTGCCATATTCATGCACTTTAGTTCGAACACTGATGTCATCTGGCAGAACATCTTCAACGCCCTTTTCCAAACTATACTTGACTAAAACGGTTCTACCTTGATCTTTGGCGCGAGATTCCAACCAATAGAGTTCATCTCCATCGACACACATATGACCATAACGAATGCCCTTATCCGCTAAATTTTCAGCGGTTAGAGAAGATGTCCAACTGCCATAAGGTTTTACTTCAGTCATTTTGATTCCTTAATATGGGTGAGACTTGTAAATGGAATAGTTTGAATCGTTACAGCATTATTACTAACGGCATCCGGTAATTGCATTGTTTTTGCTTGTAAAATACTCATCAATAGATATTTTGTTTCCGATCGAAAATCACCACTCTATTTTATAGGCGGTTTGATAAAAGCAGGTTAATCCCTTGGCCTTAAAACGCGGTTCCTGCTGAATAATATCCCGTCGGTACAATTGTTCAATTTTTGCAAATGAAAAAAGTTTTTCAACTTCAAATGGATCAACAGAAAAAGGCGGACCTGTCATTAATTGCTGATCGTAGTCTACAGTAATTAACAACATTGTTGCTCTAGGCATGATTTCTTGTATGTGAGTCACATAGCGCTTTTGTTTTTCTTTTGGCAAGGCTATTAAAGAGGCTCTATCGTAAATGCAGTAAAAATTCTTAAGTTGATTGCTGGTCAAATCAAAAAAATCGCCAACCAGAATTTCTATTTTATCTTGCTGATAACGGATAAAAGGATCTTGTTCAAAAATATTGAGTGGATGTTGTGAAGCAAGCTTGGCCTCCGCAAAAAAATCTTCCGTGGCTATACTGCTAAACTCATTGCCAAGAACATTAAATCCTTGGGAATATAGGAATTCCATGTCTTTGGTTTTACCGCACAATGGAACAAATACCGAAGAGGCTTTGGAAAAAATATCGGCACTATATTTTTGCAACAACGGATGAAATTCTGACAAATGAAAGCCTGTTTGATTTTGCTTCCATTTATCTAACCAAAAGGACTTTTCCATTGCTCACTCCAGCAATTAATAAATTCCATCATTATTGATCCGTTAGAACTATCAGAAATCTAAGATCCTTCAAGCGGTTTTGGCTTGTCCTATTTAAAAATAACAAACGCTGAAATATTAACAGCAACCGCAAATCATTCTGAATAATTAGCTCTATTTAAACAATCGAGACTCAATGCTCTTTTGCCATACCGATAAAAAACCTTTTTCAATCGCCGATTGAACTGAAAAAGACAATCTTTCCGCTAGCGGCTTCTTCACATGATAAGCGACTTCAAACACATCTTCTTCGGCCGCAGCATTTACCACAAAATCATCACTGGTTTGAATTTTGTCAATCAATCCAAGCGTTAAAGCCTGAGTGCCATACCAATGCTCGCCAGTTGCCACTTTTTCAATATCCAGTGAAGGCCGGTTGTCAATTATAAAATGCTTGAACAAATCGTGAGTCTCTTCCAGCTCTTTTTTGAATTTCAAACGAGCCGCATCGGTATTTTCGGAAAACATGGTTAATGTTCTTTTATACTCGCCTGCTGTATGTTGCTCGTAGTCGACTTTGTTATGCTTGAGTAATCGATGGAAATTAGGTAATTCGGCTACCACACCAATCGACCCAACCACTGCAAACGGTGCTGCAATAATTTCATCAGCCACACAAGCCATCATATAACCGCCAGAAGCCGCTACTTGATCCACCGCGATGATAAGCGTCAAATTAGCTGCTTTGATTCGGGTTAACTGCGAAGCGGCCAAACCATAAGAGTGCACCATACCGCCGGGGCTCTCTAATCGAACCAGCACTCGATCGTTAGGACTAGCGGCGGAAATAATTGCGGTGATCTCTTCACGCAAATTTGAAACCGCCGACGCTTCAACATCGCCATCAAAATCAATTACAAACAATCGCCCTTTTGAATCTTCATCAGAATCTGCTTGTTCTTTATCTTCAGATGCTTCTTTGTTTACAGATTTTTCTTTATTTTCAGATGCTTGCAGCTTTTCATCAACTCCCTCTTCAGACCCATCTTTTGAAGATTGAAGAACTTTTTCATCGACAGCTACATCCGACTCAGACTCTTTTGCTGAACCGTGCTTTTGCTTTTTCTCAGCCTTAAGTTTCTTCTTGAGCGCCTTGTGCTCCGCTTTTTCCTGTTTTTTCTTTTCTTTTTGCAGCGCTTTGTATTCCTCTTCTGATAACAATTCCTCCAACATACCATCCTTAACCTCACCAATCTCCTCAGTTAGGTTAATGATCTCAATGTGGCCATCACTGCTTTTTCTGTTTTTATTCCCTAAATTGGCTAACACGCCAATTACCACAATAATTGCAATTACAATCGTAATTGCTTTGGCAAGAAAAACGCCATATTCTGCTAAAAACTCCAAAAATCACCTCATTTAAATAGGAATCGACACGAATGTCGAATTGTTCGGTTAATGGCGCTGATTTTACGGGATAATTACTATTTAATAAACAAAAGCCTTGTAATTCAGCAGTCTAATCGTTGCTAAATGTAAATTAATATTTTTATCAAATAAATGTAATCATCCTTGCATATTATGGTCTAAACTTATGGTAGGCACTAAAGCCAACAAAGATGTACATCGAGATAAATTGATTGAACAAATGTGAAAAGGCAATATAAGTAAAATAATAAATATGATCTAACCGATCTTTGCGGATAGTGTTTGCTCAATCCAACTTAAGTGGAGAGTTGTATGAGTATATTCAATCAATATCAGCAAAGATACGAAAGCCAGCAACATGAAGAATATAGCCTGTCCGAATACTTAGAACTTTGTAAAGCTGATCCCACTGTCTATGCCAATGCGGCAGAACGAATGCTAGCCGCCATTGGCGAACCTAAACTCATCGACACCTCCAAAGACCCAATACTTAGTCGACTATTTTTTAATAAAATCCTTCAGCAGTATCCTGCCTTTGACTCCTTCTACGGTATGGAGGATGCCATCGAACAAATCGTTTCCTACTTTAAACATGCCTCCCAAGGCCTCGAAGAAACCAAGCAAATTCTTTATTTACTCGGCCCGGTTGGCGGCGGTAAATCATCATTGGCTGAAAAGCTAAAAAGTTTAATGGAAAAAGAGCCCATTTATGCGATTAAAGATTCTCCAGTGTTTGAATCACCACTCGGGCTATTTAATCCAGAGGAAGATTCTCATCTGTTAGAAAAGGAATATGGCATTCCCCCTCGATATGTCGATAGTATTATGTCCCCCTGGGCAGTGAAACGCCTGCATGATTATGGCGGCGATATTTCGAAATTCAGGGTGGTTAAATTCCATCCTTCGATCCTTGATCGCAAAGGCATATCAAAAACAGAGCCGGGAGATGAAAATAATCAGGATATTTCCTCTTTGGTCGGTAAAGTCGATATACGTAAATTGGAGGAGTTTGCCCAAAATGATCCGGACGCTTATAGTTATGATGGCTCCTTATGCCGAGCAAACCAGGGTATCATGGAATTTGTTGAAATGTTTAAAGCGCCCATTAAGGTATTACATCCTCTGTTAACGGCGACTCAGGAAGGTAATTACAACGGTACGGAAGGAATGTCCGCTTTGCCTTTCAGAGGAATAGTGCTGGCCCACTCAAATGAATCAGAATGGACCAGTTTTAGAAACAACAAAAACAACGAAGCCTTTTTAGATAGAGTTTACATTGTCAAGGTGCCTTATTGTCTAAGAGTCAATGAGGAAGTCAATATTTACAAAAAACTACTCAAGAACTCCTCACTGAGCAAATCTCCTTGCGCGCCAAGCACTCTTGAAATGCTGGCTCAATTTTCAGTATTGTCCCGTTTGGTTATTCCTGAAAATTCCAGTATTTTTTCCAAACTTAAAGTCTACGATGGTGAAAGCCTAAAAGACAAAGATCCCAAAGCAAAATCCTATCAAGAGTACAAAGATTATGCTGGTGTCGATGAAGGTATGGATGGTCTGTCAACCCGGTTTGCGTTTAAGATTCTATCCAGAGTTTTTAACTATGACCAAAGCGAAATAGCCGCTAACCCGGTCCATTTACTCTATGTGCTGGAAAAACAAATCGAAAAAGAGCAATTTCCCCAAGAAATACATGCCCGATATTTGGAAAATATTAAAGAATTTCTTGTTCCTAACTATATCGATTTTATCGGTAAAGAAATACAAACATCCTATTTGGAATCTTATTCAGAATATGGCCAAAACATTTTTGACCGCTATGTCACTTATGCTGATTTTTGGATCCAGGATCAGGAATTCAGAGACCCAGAAACGGGCGAAAATTTCGACAGAGCATCTCTGAATGAAGAATTAGAGAAAATTGAAAAACCCGCCGGAATTTCTAATCCCAAGGACTTTAGAAACGAGGTCGTCAACTTCGTGTTACGAGCTCGAGCGGGCCTTGATGGAAAAAACCCTAAATGGACAAGTTATGAAAAACTAAGAACCGTTATCGAGAAAAAAATGTTTTCCAATACGGAGGATTTGTTGCCAGTAATATCGTTCAACGCCAAATCTTCCTCCGATGATAATAAAAAACACGATGACTTTGTTAATCGTATGGTTGAAAAAGGCTACACAACCAAACAGGTTCGATTATTATGCGAATGGTATCTGAGAGTTAGAAAATCGTCATAAATTTGAGTTTTTTGCTGTAAGATTTCGGAGTCAATTAGTGCAAATAATCGATCGAAGACTGAATCAAAAAAACAAAAGCACGGTTAATCGGCAACGTTTTATCCGGCGCTATCGATCGCAAATAAAAAAAGCCATTGCTGATCGCATAAGTCAGCGAAGCGTTACTGATATTGATAAGAGTGAGAATATTTCAATTCCGTCAAGAGACATCGGCGAGCCAACCTTTCGTCATGGTGAGGGTGGAAAAAAACATCGTGTTTACCCTGGCAACAAAGAATTCGTCGCAGGCGATAGAATAAAACGTCCACCACCTCAAGGCGGAGCAGGCGGACGTCGAGCCAGTGATAGCGGCGAGGGAGAAGATGAGTTTTCTTTTGAGATCTCCAGTGAAGAATATATGGATCTTTTGTTTGAAGATCTTGAATTGCCCAATCTCAAAAAAAACAAGCTAAAAAAACTAATCAATTATAAAACGATTCGCTCTGGCTTTAATACCGATGGCACGCCATCAAACATAGATATCATTCGCTCAATCAAGGGTTCAATGGCAAGACGTATTGCTATTCAATCACCGTTAAAAAAACGACTCAAAAATTTAAAAGCTGAATTGTTGGAAAACGACGATTTACTCGAGCCGGAAACCAATAACAAGTTACTTGCCGAAATAGCTACTTTGGAAAAACGTATAAAACGTATACCCTACTTAGATACTTTTGATCTACGTTACAAGAACTTCACTAAATTGCCGCAACCGACTACCAATGCTGTGATGTTTTGCCTTATGGATGTTTCCGGCTCAATGGACCAAAAAACCAAAGAAATGGCAAAACGCTTTTTTATTCTTTTGTTTATGTTTCTAAAACGGTCATATAAAGAAGTGGAAGTTGTTTATATTCGTCATCATACTCAGGCCAAAGAAGTCGATGAGCAGGAGTTTTTCTACTCTCAAGAAACCGGCGGCACTATAGTCTCTAGTGCGCTAGTGTTGATGCAAGAAATTATGAAAGATCGTTTTAATCCTTCTGACTGGAATATTTACGCTGCGCAAGCGTCTGATGGTGATAACTGGAACGATGATTCTAATACCTGTCACAAGATTCTTGATACCAGTATATTGCCTCAAGTTCGCTATTATACCTATGTAGAAATAACCGATCGCGAACCACAAAATTTGTGGCACGAGTATCAACGACTGTCCGACACTCATCAAAATTTTGCGATGCAAAAAATCACTGAACAGAATGACATTTACCCAGTGTTTAGAGAATTTTTCCGTAAACAGTCGATGATGACTCAGTTAACATCAAGGGCCAAAGGATGACCGCAAAAATAAAATCATCTCTCAAGCGACCGATCTCGACAGGCTCCGATTGGAGTTATGAGCTAATCGACCAATATTATAAAGTTATCGAAGAGGTTGCTGCGGATTTTGGATTAGATACCTACCCGAATCAACTCGAAATTATTTCTGCTGAACAAATGTTAGATGCGTATGCGAGCGTCGGAATGCCGCTAGGATATAATCATTGGTCATTCGGTAAACATTTTATCAAAAATGAACAATCTTACCGACGCGGACGTATGGGACTCGCTTACGAAATCGTTATAAACTCCAGCCCCTGCATTGCCTACCTGATGGAAGAAAATAGCATGATGATGCAAGCATTGGTTATTGCCCACGCTTGCTTCGGACACAACTCTTTTTTTAAAGGTAATTACTTATTTAAAACCTGGACCGATGCAGAAGCGATTATCGATTACCTGGTTTTTTCCAAGAATTATATTGCCCAATGTGAACAACTTTATGGAATAGATCAGGTAGAATCTGTTCTCGACTCATGTCATGCGTTGATGAATTATGGTGTGGATCGTTATAAGCGTCCCTACCCCATCTCTATGCGTGAAGAGAAAAGACGACAAAAAGATCGCGAAGAATTTCTTCAGTCACAAGTCAACGAACTTTGGAATACCATTCCACATAAAAAAGATTCGGCCGAAAACCAAGGTGAGCCAATTTTCCCGAGTGAACCTCAAGAGAACATTCTCTATTTTGTGGAAAAAAATGCGCCTGTTATGCCGTCATGGCAAAGAGAGATTGTGCGTATTGTGCGCAAGATTGGTCAATATTTTTACCCCCAACGTCAAACTCAGGTAATGAATGAAGGTTGGGCAACTTTTTGGCATTACACCATTTTAAACGAGCTCTACGACCGAGGTCATACAACCGATGGTTTTATGATGGAGTTTTTACAAAGTCATACCAATGTTGTTGCGCAACCGGATTTTGACAGTCCTTATTTTAGCGGCATCAATCCCTATGCTTTGGGCTTTAATATGATGGTTGATATCCGCAGAATGTGCGAAAATCCAACCAAAGAAGATAAAATATGGTTTCCTGAATTAGCAGGCAGTAACTGGCAGCAGTCTCTTACTTTTGCAATGAAAAATTTTAAAGATGAAAGTTTTATTGCACAATATTTATCACCAAAACTCATCCGGGATTTTAAGCTTTTTTCGCTAAAAGATGATGAGCAGGATAGCGAGCTGCATATCACGGCAATCCATAACGATTCGGGCTATCAGGCGATTCGACAAAATCTATCTGAACAATATAATTTGAGTATCAATGAGCCGAATATTGAAGTTTTTAAAGTCGATGTAAGCGGCGATCGCTCGCTAACATTACGCCATACCCCAACCAATAATATCAATCTTGCTGACACCACTGGAGAAGTTGTTAAACATTTGCATAAATTGTGGGGATTTCCAGTAAAAATCATTTCAACCGACAAAAATGGTAAGGAAGTGGAGTTGACAAGATGTCCGGTAGAGGGGGAATAGATCTAGGTTTTAGGTACTAGGTCCTAGAACCTAGTACCTATCATTTCTTCTAATCAATATCTTTTAGTGAAGCCAGATTTGCTCGCATTGCAGCCCATAAGGCACCGCTCTCACGACCATAATTCCATACCGTTTCATTTAATTGATCGACATCTTGAGTTAAAACGACTTCTTTTAATTTTAGATAATAATCTCTTGCCAATGCGCGTGTTTCCGCATTATCAAAATAATAATTTCCAATACGATAATAAACCCCCCGAAAACCGTTTAACATCAATACATAAACTGGGTTTCCAGACAAAAAAGCGCATTCATGTTGGACACGCCAGTCAAAATCGATATAGGCCTGTGCTTCCTGGGCAACATCAATAATTTCCCCGAATATCTGGCTCATTTTTTCCGGGTTTTCTTTCATTGCAAATCGATAATAGATGCCACCAAATTGCGTTCTAACATCGAGCAATTGATCAGCTAATTTTAACGAGCCGTCGTCATCTAATCGAGTGATCCTATCCAGAATATGTAGACCGCCCGTATCCCAGATATTATTAACTTTGGTCGGTTTACCGTGCTGAATCGTTAACCAACCATCGCGAGCTAATCTTTGCAAAACTTCTCTAAGAGTCGTTCGGGTGACGCCAATCAACTCCGATAGTTCCCTTTCTGCCGGCAAGATAGTGCCAGGTGCGAATTTACCGTTCCAAATCGAATCAACGATATATTCTTCAGCAAATGCTGCCGGGCTGCGTGCAGTTATTAGATTAGCCATTAATTATCCCTTAAGTGATCACAAAGCCGAGTGGCCTGGATTTTCGAGTTGTCTTGTTTATATACTATTTATTTTCCAAAATTATATCAGACTACTGGTCAGATATGTTGAAATAATAATGACTCAGCAAGTGTAGAACTGGGATTTACCTGGCCACAGACCTCCAATTTCGCCACAGAAATATGAGGAATGGCTTTTACTATGCCAAAAAGTCACTATTTTTTCGATATACGACTAAACAATTTGGCAAATGAGTAATTACAGACTAAAATTTCCAATAAGTTCAATAATTTAAAATAATTCGCTACAAAATATCCATTCTTCAAATTGATAGCGCTTCAGGACCAAAAACTAAGGATCTACTATGAACCGAACCATGCCTAATGCATTTATTTCAAACTTTCTTGGAAACTCTCCAGACTGGTACAAATTAACTATCATTGGATTTTTAATTTTAAATCCAATTCTTGCTTTCGTTGCCGGTCCGTATATTGCTGGTTGGGTACTCATTTTAGAATTTATTTTTACTTTAGCAATGGCGTTAAAGTGCTATCCGTTGTTGCCAGGTGGTTTATTAGCCATTGAAGCGGTGTTTATAGGATTAACTTCAGCTTCAACGGTTCTTCATGAAATCATACAAGCCTTAGATGTATTATTATTACTCGTTTTTATGGTAGCAGGCATTTACTTTATGAAGAGTTTGCTATTGTTCATTTTCACTAAACTGCTGTTGGGTGTTCGCTCTAAAGTAATGCTGTCTTTACTCTTTTGTTTTGTCGCGGCATTTTTATCAGCCTTTCTTGATGCACTTACAGTAACTGCTGTTGTTATTTCGGTTGGGGTTGGATTTTATGGTATTTATCATAAAGTTGCTTCCGGTAAAAAAGTCACTAGTGAAAGTGACCATGATCACGGAACAGATGATGAAGTACATGATTTACATCGAGAAGATTTAGATTCATTCCGTTCTTTTTTACGAAGTCTAATCATGCATGCGGCAGTAGGAACAGCTCTTGGCGGTGTATGTACGCTAGTTGGGGAGCCTCAGAATTTATTAATTGCAGCTAAGGCTAACTGGGAATTTGGTGAGTTTTTCTTACGTATGGCACCAATCACTATTCCTGTATTAATTGCTGGATTAGCAACTACAGTAGTATTAGAAATGACTGGTTGGTTTGATTATGGTCAAAAACTTCCTGAAAAAGTTCGCCATGTTATGGAAGAATTTGCAGAGCATGAGAACGAAAAACGTACTAAAAAAGATAAAGCAGCTCTAATTGCTCAAGCGCTTACAGGTGTTTGGTTGATTATTGCTTTAGGCTTCCATTTAGCGCCTGTTGGTTTAGTGGGTCTTAGTGTCATCATTTTAGCCACTGCTTTTTGTGGAATTACTGAAGAACATCAAATTGGCCATGCATTTGAAGAAGCATTACCTTTCACAGCATTATTAACCGTATTTTTTGCCATTGTAGGCGTGATTGCAGACCAATCATTATTTAAACCAATTACGGATGCGGTTTTAGCTTTAGAAGGCAACAATCAAATAGCAATGTTTTTCATTGCTAATGGTGTGTTATCCATGATCAGTGACAATGTTTTTGTCGCAACGGTTTACATTAATGAAGTGGCACAAGCGGTTATTGATGGTCGAATTTCTCGAGAAACCTTTGATATGTTAGCTGTAGCAATTAATACCGGAACTAACATTCCAAGTGTTGCAACACCTAATGGTCAAGCTGCTTTCTTATTCTTATTAACTTCAGCGATTGCGCCATTAGTAAGGTTGTCTTATGTGAAAATGGTTGTTATGGCACTTCCTTACACCATTGTTATGAGCGCAGTAGGACTTACTATGGTAATGTTTAGTTTGCAGCCAGGAACTGATTATATGAAAGAACAAGGGCTATTAACGCAGCACACAGTAGAACAATTGTGTTCGTCAATGGGCGGAGATTGGAAAGAAGAAAAATGTATACTGCAAGAAAAAGCTTCTAATAGTCATTAATTTTAATGGCCTTGGCTAAAATGAAAAAAGGTTGCGCTATGCAACCTTTTTTATAGACTTAATGAATTGGTACCACCAGCCTTCAACCACTGAAAACACTAAATTCACATTGCTGCAAGCTTTTCTAAACTATCACCATCAACCCGCTGCACTGTCCACTCTTCCATACCGACAGCTCCGATGCTGCGGTAAAAATCAATCGCAGGCTGGTTCCAATCCAATACCGACCACTCAAATCTGGCACAATTGCGCTCAATGGCTATTTTGGCCAAATGAATAAGTAGCGACTTACCAACTCTTTGCCCTCTAGCTTCAGGCAAAACGAATAGATCTTCTAAGTAAATTCCAGCCTTGCCAACAAAGGTCGAATAATTATGAAAAAATAATGCAAAACCCACTGGGCGGCCATCCAAATTAGCAATCACCACTTCGGCATATTTTTTTTCACCGAATAAAGTATTTTCTAGATCCTCAACGGTAGCAACCACGTCATTGGACATTTTTTCATAGTCTGCCAAATGCTGGATAAAAGACAAAATTAATTCACAATCTCTACTTTCGGCGTTACGTATTTCAATGCTGTTCACAATTAACCTCGTTAATTTAGCTAATACTAAAAAGACTAAAGAACTATATCACCACGGAGGCACGGAGAGACGGAGCAAAAACGTTAAAACCATCTTGTCTTTAGTCCTTTCCTCCGTTTCTCCGTGCCTCCGTGGTGAATAGGTTTTTATCTTCTCCAGTTATTCATAATAACTCGCCAAGAATTCTTCAAAACTTAATTTATCATTGGCTTCAATTTCTGATTTTTTCTCATGAGAATCTTTTGCAACTTTTTGGTAATGCTCTAACCTTTCCTCTGATAAAGGGTTTTCAACAAACTCCTTCTTGTGCTTTTGTGATAACTCAAAAGCAAAAGGGAAAAAGCCTTCTTTTCTGCTTTCTATTTCCTTAACTATCCGCCCGGAATAAGTTTGGTCCAAATCAGAGAGCTGCTCGGTTAGCTCCTTAATCACACTTGAATATTCGGTTGTCGAATAACTGCTATCAAGCATCTCAGCAAATGGTGCTATTTCATTAAGGATCTTACTGGCAATTTCACCTAGAGGCACACAGGTATTTTGCACTGTCAAACATAGGTCAGGATGACGACCATTAAGTACCACTCTATCAAAATTAGCGGTATTCTCACCCGTTTCTCTGTCAGTAATTGGCTCCGACTTTGCGAACAAGCTGCACAGCAAAAACGAATCCAAAAATGCCATTTGTTTTGAGTCCAATCCAATTGGCGAAAATGGATTAATGTCCAACGCCCTTACTTCTATATACTCAATCCCGTGCAGTTTTAATGATTTAGTGGGCCGTTCTCCAGAAACTGCTACTCGCTTTGGTCGAATACTTCCGTAAAATTCATTTTCAATTTGTAAAATGTTGGTATTCAGTTGTTGATATTCGCCATCCTTTTTAACTCCCAACTCCTGATAATAGGGGTCTTCGGTTCTAATCGCTTTTTCCAACGCGTCGATGTAAGAATCTAAACAGTTATATCCGACATTCAGTTGGCTTTGAATCTTGTTCTGATATCCCAGGTCGCTCATTCGTAACGACGTTGCATAGCGGCCATATCGTGTTCCAGGAACCAATTCTTCCAGGTCAATATTTTTGCCTTGAATAAAACTTTCACAAAGTGCCGGTGACGCGCCATAAAATAACGGGATCAACCAGGAATAACGAAGGTAATTTCTAATCATGCCCATATACTTTTCGGAAATAAAATCTTTCAGGGATAAGTCTGAATTTTCTGCCTGATGAAACGCTTTCCAAAAATCATCGGGTAAGGAAAAATTGTAATGCACACCTGCAATGGTTTGCATAAATCGACCGTAGCGATGACCAAGACCAATACGATAAACCTCCTTCATTTTGGCACTATTTGAGCTTCCATATTGCGCTATGGGAATATCTTTTTCCTGCCCCATAACACAAGGCATACTGGCAGACCAAAGAACTTCATCACCTAAGTACTGGTAGCAAAATTGATGGATTTCATATAGGTCATTGAGTGGTTTTTCTCGTTCACTGGTCGCTTGAGTAATAAACTCCGGTAGAGCCTCTGAATAATCGGTTGTGATATAAGGATTGGTGAAAGTTGAACCTAGTTCGGTGGGGTGAATATCTTGAGATAAATAGCCGTCGGGTTTGATGCGTAAGCTTTCTTTTTCTATTCCACGTTTAATTCCGACAAACATGGGAGAAAGTTTAATGGCTAAATTTTTATCTTTAATTTCAATTGGTTGCATAATTTCTCACAATAGTGGGATGCGTTCAAGATCACTTTTGTTTTAACAATAGAATATATTAAGATCAAGAATGGTAAGTTGGCACGGTGCCAATAATGCTTATTTTGTCGGGTATGGTCAAGCCAGGAATGTAAAAATTCGTGATTGCAAACGAGTGATACTAAGTTTATTTAGGCCACCGCCGGTCTAACGGCCTGTGAATGTCGCATGATTGCTAATAGTTCTGCTTCCGCTGGCGCTATTTCACAAGATTCCACGACTTCTTCAATAGTCGCCCCTCTTGATAAGAGTAAACCAGCTTGTTGATAGATCTTGTCGTTTGCCACTGATTTATCCTGAGAAATATTACCAAACTCAACATTAGCAATCTCTTCAGCAAACCGATTCATTTTACGGCCCATTCCAAGATTGCCACTATTGATTGCCCTAACTTCATTTTGAAGTTGGTTCAATTGCTCTTTTAGAGTACGATATTTGGACAATAAATACCGAGTTGCTATTAATAAGGAAATAAATGCCAAGGACAAAAACACTAGCAAGAAATTCATATTTATCTCAATTCCAGAAACCGTAAATTCATTTAACCATTGTGTCATTTTGTGTTTTCTCTCTTTGGGATCGGAGAATTTCAATTACTCAATGGCTATTCATTTAACAATCGAGAAAATCTAAATCATCCCACTCTTCTTCACCTAACAATTTGTTCAAATCAACCAGAATCAGCAACTCACCTTCCCGGTGGGTTACACCTTGTATAAATTTGGCAGATTCTTCGTTGCCTACATTCGGAGTTGAATCAATGTCAGAACGCTTTAAATAGACTACTTCTGCCACCGCATCGACCAAAATGCCAATAACCTGCTGATTGGTCTCAATGACGATAACGCGTGTGCTATCTGTCAATTCAATCGGCGGCAAGCCAAATCTTTGGCAGGTATCTATTACAGTAACAACATTACCCCGCAAGTTAATGATACCCAAGACATAACTCGGAGCCCCCGGTACTGGTGCTATATCGCTATATCGCAATACTTCTTGCACCTGCATGACGTTTATTCCGTAGGTCTCATTGGCCAAACGAAAGGTCACCCACTGGAGGACCTCATCGCTATCATTTTTTAACTGCTTTTCATCTGAACTCACGACGGTTATTCCTATTTAGTCAAAATTTTGTCAGAATCACCCGCAATTGACGTATTACGAGCAAAAATTGTACCATTTTTTAGCATCTATCCTATATTTGTAACTATTAGAGCATTTAATGGAATAAAACCCGCTCCCCGTTATAAATATTATTCGAGATATTTGCTGTTCGATTCTATAAATATAGTCAAAATTCAGAAAGTTGCGTGCTTTTTTGATAATAAAAGTAATAAATCGTAACCCTTCGGCAGCATTTACTCAATATACGGTCAAAGACATAAGAACTTTTTATTATTTACTCAAATACGAGCTTGACAGAAGTCTAGCGGAAAGTTTAAAGTCAGAACATGAACGCAAACATTCAAACATTAGAAACTCTTTTAGTCACTCGTTGGTGGTGGTCACATTCCAATCGGGCGATGGTTTGATGCTGTAAAAGTTAAGACCTTAATAATATTATCAAAGCCCGTTAGATAAAACTAACGGGCTTTTTTATGACCAAAAATTAACAAACAGAGAAATAGTATGAAAATGGAAGCGATATACAAAATGACGATATTAACTAACTGGCGATGGTGGCATTCAAATCTATTGAGTGGGCCTGTTGTCATCTGTTGAATTTTTTCGAACCAAACAGATAACCAGAAACCCGCTTATGCGGGTTTTTTTACGTCCATGGAAGGACCGTATCCCGCAAAGAGCCATGGATGGCGATGAGGGTATGTACTAAATAAACTAATAGGAAAAAATGATGATTATAGTATTAACTCCAAAAGCGACCGAAGCAGATGCCAGGCAAATTCTTGAACGAATAGAAAAGGCCGGTTTAAAGCCGCTTTATATGCCAGGCGTCGAACGAATTGTATTAGGGGCGTTAGGCGATGAACGGAAATTGGCTAGCTTGCAACTGCAAGCAAATCCGATGGTAGAAAGCGTCAAACCAATTTTAACCAGCTATAAACAGGTTAGTCGTGAAATGCAAGCTCATGACAGCCAGGTTCAATTTGGCGATCGTCTTATCGGCGGAGGCTCGTTTGCGGTTATCGCAGGGCCTTGCGCAATTGAAAATAAAGATCAAATCCACAAATCCGCCGCAATAGTGAAAAAGCACGGTGGTATTGGCTTGCGAGGTGGCGCGTTTAAACCAAGAACTTCTCCCTATAGTTTTCAGGGGTTAGAAGAAGAAGGTCTTAAACTTATGCAACAAGCATCGTTAGAATATAGCTTGCCCAGTGTCACAGAAGTCATTGATGCCAGTCACGTGGATATGATGAGTCAATATGTCGACGCTTTTCAAGTTGGCGCAAGAAATATGCAAAACTTCAGGTTGCTAAAAGCCGTTGGCCAAACTGATAAGCCGGTCATATTAAAACGCGGAATGTCAGCCACTATCGAAGAGCTATTGTTAGCCGCAGAATATATTTATAACGAAGGTAATCACAATATTATTATTTGTGAACGAGGGATACGAACCTTCGAAAAAGCGACTCGTAATACACTAGATTTAGGTGCGGTCGCCTATATTAAAACTAAGAGTCATTTACCGGTCATCGTCGACCCTTCTCATGGTACTGGCATACGAGAATTAGTCAGCCCTATGGCACGAGCGGCTGCAGCTTGTGGCGCCGACGGTATTATTGTTGAAGTACATTACGACCCACAAGTTGCTCTGTCAGATGGAATGCAATCATTGGATGAAAAGGATTTTGAAAAATTAATGCGCGGTTTATTGCCCTTTGTAAAGGCCGCTGGAAAGGTTATTGCCTAATGTTTAAAGCCGCTTTAGAAAATTCAGGAAGTGTTTTTACGCTCAGCAAATCGATTGACTTTTGCGCCGATCCAATTGCCTTACTGCAACAATTGTCTTCCGATAAATCGACTAACCGGATGCTTTTGGAATCTAGTGAAATAGATAGTAAAAGCCAACTAAAAAGTATCCTGATGAATAAAGCGGCATTAAGAATTGAATGCACGCGACAACAAGTTACAATCACCGCGCTTACTGCAAATGGAAAAAACGCGCTTATTTTTTTAGCAGAACAATTTGAAGCCAGTACTACGAAATCAGAAAAAAACCAATTGCAACTTACAGTTTGCTACCCATCTCCATCAGCTCACCTAGTTGACAACAAAAAACCAGAGAGCTTTGACGAAGAGTCTCGCTTGAAACGATTGACTCCAATTGATTGTTTAAGAAAAATCAACCAGACTTTTAATTCTAAAAGCAATCAACCTTTTGCAGTGTTTTTATGCGGGCTTTTCTCATTTGACTTTATAGCCAGCTTTGAAGATTTACCGGACGCTCCTTTTGGTGATAACGGTTGTCCAGACTATGTCTTCTACTTGGCAGAAGAGCTGGTTATATTTAATCACCAGACACAACAAACAAACATAATGATGAACGTTTTTTCTGGCGAAGACTCAGAAAAAAACTACTACGATCAATCAAGAAGAATCGAAGTTATTTCATCGGCGCTTACTCAATCTCAGTCATCCGAAAATAGTGATCTTATCAGTGCTAATCAACTGAATGACAAAAATATTGGTTGTGACATAAGCGATAAAGAATATGAACAAATCGTTGTTGAGGTAAAAAAAGAAATCGTCTCAGGGAATATTTTTCAGGTCGTACCTTCAAGAACTTTTTCCCTAGAATGCAAAAATACGCTTTCAAGCTACCAGCATCTTAAAGAAACAAATCCCAGCCCCTATATGTTTTATATGCAAGATCAAGACTTTGTACTTTTTGGCGCCTCACCGGAAAGCGCTCTCAAGTTTCAAAAATCAACCAACAAAGTAGAACTTTACCCAATAGCTGGCACAAGAACTCGAGGTAAGTTTAAAGATGGACAAATTGACCATGATTTGGACAAACGACTAGAAGCCGAATTAAAGCTAGATACAAAAGAAATTTCTGAGCACATGATGCTGGTAGACCTGGCTCGTAATGACATCGCTAGAATATCCGACGTTGGTAGTTTGCAAATACCTCGACTACTAGAGGTTGACCGATACTCACAAGTTATGCACCTGGTTTCTTGTGTACAAGGTTCACTCAAAAGTGAGCTTGATTGTTTTCACGCTTACCAAGCTTGTATGAATATGGGAACACTTACCGGTGCACCTAAAATAAAAGCGACAGAAATCATTCGAAAAACGGAAAAAAAACGCCGAGGCAGCTACGGCGGTGCAGTTGGATATATCAATACTCACGGTGACATGGACACATGCATTGTAATTAGAAGCGCTTACTGCAAAAACGGAACTGCTCATATTCAAGCAGGCGCTGGTATCGTTTTCAATTCGCAGCCAAAAGCTGAAGCGGATGAAACAAGGAGTAAAGCGAATGCTGTTATTCATGCAATTCTGCTTTCAGAACAAGGGCGTCCAAACAGGGAGTTGCAGGCGTGAGCAATCCTGTTAACTGTCAACTTAAAAACATCCAGATTATACTAATCGATAACTTCGACTCGTTTACCTATAACTTAGTTAACCAACTAAAGACCTTGGTGAAAGACGTTAAAGTTTTCAGAAATAACGTTTCATTAGAACAACTATCGAATAATGAACTAACCCAAAATAAAAATACAATTATTGTACTTTCCCCGGGGCCTGGAAATCCGAACGATGCAGGTATCACACTCGATATTATTCGACGATATAAAGGCAAAATGCCTATATTGGGAATTTGCCTTGGTCATCAAGCAATCGTTCAAAGCTACTCTGGAACAATAGGCGCCGCCAAACAAATTATTCACGGAAAGACCTGTGATGTATTACTTGATAAAGACGAAGCACAAATATTTGGCCAACTGAAATCTCCTTTTCGCGCGGCACGATATCACTCTCTTGCGGCGACAAAGATGCCTGACGAATTAAAAGTAATCGCGACATCTGACGATGATGTGATGGCCGTCAGACACGTTAAAGACAAGGTTCTGGGATTCCAGTTTCACCCCGAATCTATATTAACCCCTAAAGGCGGGCAGCTTTTGGAACAATCGCTAGTTTGGTTATCAGCCTAGAGTTTAGAGTTTGGAGTTTAGAGTTTGGAGTTTAGAGTTTGGAGTTTGGAGTTTAGAGTTTAGAGTTTAGAGTTTAGAGTTTAGAGTTTAGAGTTTAGAGTTTAGAGTTTAGAGTTTAGAGTTTAGAGTTTAGAGTTTAGAGTTTAGAGTTTAGAGTTTAGAAAAATTGAGAAAATAATGAATAAAATACAACAAAAACTATTTGAATTTGAGAATTTAAGCATTGACGAATCGTGCTATATATTTGAATCTTTAATAAAAGGCGAACTATCAGAAATTGATATGACGAGTCTATTGATTAGCTTAAAAATGAAAGTGGAACATCCGCTAGAGATAGCAGGAGCCGCTAAAGCATTGAGAAGTCATGCTAATCACTTTCCTAAAACTGACTACCAATGTGCCGATTCCTGTGGCACAGGTGGAAGCGGCATGAGCACCGTTAATATTTCGACTATGGTTGCTATGGTGCTTGCAGAAATGGGACTGCCAATGGTTAAACATGGCAATCGTTCTATTTCGTCAAAATGCGGTTCTGCTGATGTATTGGAACAATTGGGATTTAAAATAGGTTTAAGTGCTGAGCAATCAAGAGCGTGCTTAGATGAGCTTAATTTTTGCTTTCTATTTGCTCCCCTCTATCACCCCGGCGTTAAACATGTTATGCCGGTTAGAAATGCATTGCAAACACGCACCATTTTTAATTCTCTAGGCCCTTTAATTAATCCTGCAAATCCTGCATTTCAATTAATGGGAGTTTATTCTGATGATCTGTGTATGCCAGCTGCTGAAACCCTAAAACTTTCAGGTTGTCAGGCGGCTATGATAGTACATAGTGGTGGATACGATGAAATCACATTACATAGCCCAACTAAAGTGGTAGAGCTATTAGACGGAGAAATAAGCTCCTACACTCTCACAAATGATGATTTTGGTGTTCCTGGTTGTTTTAAAGAAGACATTACAGGTAACGATCCAAAATTAAATGCCGAAATATTTGTTGATATATTGAGCGGTCGATTAGATACAAAAAAGAAACAGGCTATAGCAAATACTGTTGCGGCGAATGCTGGAGCACTACTTAAATTATCAAACAAGGCGACCTCTTTAAAGGAGGGTACGTCCCAAGCATTGCAAGTTATACAAAAAGGACTGGCATTTGAAAGATTAACCAAACTGATTGAATTTAGTCAAAACATCTGCCAAAAAGACATCAAGGAAAATTGTAATGTCTAGCGCAAAACAATCTAGTAATATTCTTGAGAAAATCGTTCAAAATAAACATCGAGAACTAGTTGCGCGTAAACAGTCTATTTCTTTAGCAAAACTCAAGGAAAATCTAAAGCCATCTTCACGAAGTTTATTTGATGCACTAAACAATGAACAATCCGACTTTATTCTTGAATGCAAAAAAGCATCTCCTTCAAAGGGGCTAATAAGAGAAAAGTTTGACTTGCAAGAAATAGTCAGCGTCTACAAAGATTATGCAAGTGCTATTTCAGTTTTGACCGACTTTACATATTTTCAAGGCAGTCATCAATATTTAACAGAAGTTAGTCGAACGGTAAAACAACCAGTTTTATGCAAAGATTTCTTTATCGAACCTTATCAGGTGTTTGAAGCAAGGTATCACGGTGCCGACGCTATTCTATTAATGCTTTCCGTGCTAGATGACGAAAATTACAGGAAGTTAGCAATAGTCGCAGAAGAACTTAATTTGGATATTTTGACAGAGGTACATAATCCAGACGAAATGCAACGCGCGTTAAAGTTAGATGCAAAGATCATCGGCATTAACAATCGAAACCTTAAAGATTTAAGTATCGATATAAGCACTACCGAAAACTTGATCAATAAATTGTCAGAACAAGACAAGTTAGGACGTTTATTTATTTCTGAGTCAGGAATTAGTGAACATCAGCAAGTCATTCGGCTGGCACCCTTTGTCAACGGTTTTCTGGTAGGCTCAAGCATTATGTTGGATGCCGATATCAGAAAGCAATGTAAGAAACTAATTTTCGGCAATATAAAAATCTGCGGTTTAACCAATAAAGAAGCAGCAGTCACAGCTTATAACAATGGTGCGATTTATGGTGGTTTAATTTTTCATTCTGAATCGCCGAGAAATATCACCCTGGAACAAGCACTAGTAATTACTGGATCGGCCCCTTTGAAATATGTTGGAGTGTTCGTTAACGAATCTGTAGAAAACATCGTCAAAATTGCAAGCGAGCTAGATTTAAATGTCATTCAACTTCATGGTGACGAATCATCTGAAACCATTAATGAAATCAAAAACGCATTGCCACAATGTAAAATATGGAAAGCCATTAGTATAAAATCAGATGCCGTTCACCTCGCATTAGATAATAATGGGAATATCGATAAATATTTATTGGACACCTATTGCACTGATTCAAGAGGCGGCAGCGGTAAAACATTCGATTGGTCGATAATAGATGACTCGAATAGACACAGAATAGTTCTCGCTGGCGGGTTAAATATTTACAATATAAGAAAAGCACAATCGTTAAACACCTTCGCATTAGATATAAATTCTGGCGTAGAAGATGAGCCGGGCAAAAAAAGCGTAGAAAAAATTGAAGCACTATTTCTAGAGCTTAGACCCTAAAAAGAATTCGACCTCTCCCTACCCCTCCCCTTCCAAGGCGAGGAAATCTTATCCCCTCTCCCTCTGGGAGAGGCGTAGGGAGAGGGTAGTTTTTAAAATTTGAAATACGAACGGAAAATAAATAACATGACAAAATTAAATCGATATTTCGGGGAATTCGGCGGCATGTTCGTTCCGGAACTTCTTGTCCCGGCTTTGACCCAACTGGAAGAGGCATTTATCGCCTCGCAGTCAGATGATGACTTCAAAAAAGATTTTTCAGACCTATTGAAAGACTATGCTGGCAGACCAACCCCATTAACTTTGACTAGAAATTTTTCTCCAAATGACAAAGTAAAGATTTATCTGAAACGAGAAGACCTATTGCATGGTGGTGCACACAAAACTAATCAGGTTTTAGGGCAGGCACTTCTGGCAAAACGCATGGGTAAAAAAGAAATTATTGCAGAAACCGGAGCAGGACAACATGGAGTAGCTACGGCAATTGCATGCTCCTTGTTAGGTTTAAAGTGTCGAATATACATGGGCGAAAAAGATTGCGCCAGACAACAACCGAATGTGTATAGAATGGAACTTATGGGTGCCACAGTTGTTCCAGTTTCAGCGGGTAGCGGTACATTAAAAGATGCCGTTAACGAAGCACTGCGTGACTGGTCATCATCTTATAAAGAAGCGCATTATCTCTTAGGAACAGCTGCAGGACCGCACCCCTTTCCTACCATGGTCAGAGAATTCCAAAAGATGATTGGCGAAGAGGCTCACCAACAAATCATGGAAAAGGAAAATCGTTTACCGGATTACGCCATTGCTTGTGTGGGTGGCGGTTCCAATGCGATTGGATTATTTCATGAATTTATTCCACTTGAGTCGGTTAAATTAATAGGTGTGGAACCTGCTGGCAAAGGATTAGAGACTAACCAACATGGTGCAACTTTAGCAAAGGGTAGGAAAGGTATTTTACATGGCACCCATACCTTTGTTATGCAAGATGAAGAAGGTCAAATAGAAGAATCATATTCCGTTTCCGCAGGACTCGATTACCCTGCAGTCGGACCACAACACGCACATCTAAAAGATATCGGTCGGGTCGAATATGTTTCAGTAACTGACGAGCAAGCATTGTCGGCGTTTAAACAGCTGTCCAGATGTGAAGGTATTATTCCCGCATTAGAGTCGTCACACGCCTTAGCCTATGCAACACAGCTCGCAGAATCGCTTACGGTAGAGGCGACAATAATTGTGAATTTATCGGGGCGCGGCGATAAAGATCTGGAATATGTTAGATCATTAAATCACTAACTTCGAATTTTGGTTTTATCCTGTCTTTGCGAGCATAGCGCGGCAATCTCCCAAAGATATAAGCTAGAAATTGAAATATGCGCGGAATCCATGGAGATTGCCGCGTCGTACCTCCTCGCAATGAACTGTGCTTAATGTCAAACATTTTTAAGCATAATTCACTGAATATTCAGTATTATTGATTGCTATGGCAAATGCCT
>Ga0316205_10001062_pt1 | contig 38708 bp, 43 predicted proteins | sample 3monthpyrite_MG_FD_204941 | JGI IMG/M metagenome (GOLD analysis project Ga0316205, IMG submission 204941) | Microbial mat bacterial communities from mineral coupon in-situ incubated in ocean water Damariscotta River, Maine, United States -... | ecosystem: Environmental > Aquatic > Marine >...
AGGCGTTTGTATCCCCAGCGTGGAGCCGCAAATGATCCGTTGTCTGATGTGCAAAATAAACGCCACCAGAGTTGCTATTGCCTGCATCACCGAACGAAATGCCCGTGGTGAGTTCTGTTCCCGAGCCGCCCGCTGCGGAGCCTTGAATGTAGATGTAGGCATCATCGGAAACCGCTGTGCCGGTATTCTCAAACCACGCAACCGCGTCCGAGCCAGTTTGCCTTATGTCGAGCGCATAGCCCGGCGAGGTGTGGCCGTGGGATATGCCGGTTGCGTTGATCTTCGAGACCGCAGAGCCGCCTTCATAGAAGGTAATGCCAGCGGTGCTTACGATCAGCCGCCCATCGTTTGACCCTGCATCTGCCTGTAGGTCGATACTCTCGCCAGAGGCCGCCTGGAGAATGTTGGCGTTGGCGCTTGTGCCAAAGAAAGACAGGTTCGTGGCGTTGGCGCTGTTGATCAGTTCAAGGACGCGGACGCCGTCGGTGCTTTGGTCAACAGTAAGGCGTGCGCTGCCAGACGTTGCGCCAACATTCAGATCGCCATTGCTATCGACAACCATGGCGACTGCTGCGGCGACCGTGACTTCCAGATAATCGCCAGAGGTATCATTGCGGTAGCGTATCATCCCGGCATCAACGTCGCCCGCATCGCCAAACCGGATACCCGTCCATGCCTCATTGGTGGAACCATCGACTTGCGAGCGAATGTCAACGTATGCGTGACTTCCGTCAGCGGTGTTCAGGTTCTCAAACCGACCAATAACCTGCGTGCCTGTCTGGCCGACATGAAGCCCGGCTGACGGGGAGGCGCGGTTAATACCTAACCGGCCTTGGCTTTCATCGTAGGTTAAAACAAAGGTAGTCCCGATGGTCATATCTGCGGTCGCATTGATAGCGCCGGTTACGTCAAGCGCAACAGACGGGCTGGTGTTGCCAATGCCCAATCGGGAAGCACTGGCGTCCCAAAACAAGTCGGGAGAGGTGCCAGCGGCGTCGTAGAAAGATATATCGCCCAGATAGTCAATGCTAATGGCCTTGTAATCAACGCTCCCGCGAGAGTGATAAAAGTTCAAAAACGTATTCGTGCCAATCGGGCCTATCGAGGCTACTTCGGCGGCGGATTGATAATGAACGTAAAGCCCAGTTGTGGCGGGCGTAAACGCATAGTTTCCGCTGTTGAATATCGCGCCCTGCACACCAACCGTTGTGACTGCGAGTTCCGCTGTTGCGGTAATCCCGCCATTCAGTGCTGCTGCGCCGCTCGCCGCCAGCGTCGTGAACGCGCCCGCTGCCGGGGTAGAGCCGCCGATAGGCGTGCTGTCCAGGGCGGTCGCCTTAATACTGCCGGTGACATCCAGGGCAACAGTCGGGTTGGTGTTGCCGATGCCCAGGCCAGTGCCATTCCATCTGCCAACAGGTGACCCGGAGAGATTAACGTACACCTCAGAGCCGCCAATATAGAGCGGCTGGTAGGTGCTTTCGGTGTTGTCGGTGGCCTCCAGGAGAACGCCGACCGAGGCGATAGACTGCGACCTGAGAGCATAAGAAGCGCCCGCGAACCGCGCGGAAGTCACGCCATCAAGCGCTGTGACATGCAGAGGGACGAGAGGGGTGGCTTCATTGACGCCCAGGCGGCCCGAGCTCTCATCATAGAAAAGCGTGTTGCTTGTGCCGACGGTCAGATCGCCGGTCAGGGTCAGGCCAACGAAGGTCGGGCTGGACGTGATCTGCAGATCCTGGTCCATCCAGGCTTCAAAGGCTGAGCCGTTGTAGACCTTCAGCTTGTTGTTCGTGCTGTCCCAGTAGATGTGGCCTTCGACCAGAGCACCGCCAGACAGATCCGAGGTCGGATCCGAGGCCTGAGCGCCGAGATAGTAGTCCGACATGTCCGAGTGGCTGGCCCGGTAGACATCCGTGCCATCGCACAGAGCCACCCAGAACTCGCCGACCGCAATCTCGACATCGACACCGCCAGCAGAGATCGTGGCCGCTGCGTCCGTGTTGTTGCGGATCCAGTACCACTTCTCGACAGCCGGGATGGTGATCGTGAAGGCAGCGCCAGGTGTGCCGTTGAGCTCGATCATGGCCAGGCGCGCCTCATCAGTCGCGTAGTTGGTCGATGAGAGCGTCTTGTTACCGGTGATCGTGTGGCTTTCCCACCCGGCAATCGCGTCTTCCAGGAGCTGGATCGCGTTGCTGTTGAGGTCAGCGCCCCAGGTGTTCAGCTTGTCGCCTGTGCCAATGAGCTCCAGGCGGAGGGATGCGGATGGTGAACTTGCCATTAGACTGTCGCCTCATCGGATTGATACCGCCAGTTCGTTCCATCGGAATACGCTGTGCGGTTGGTTGTCGTAACGAAGATGAGATGGCCAGTGTATTCCGTGGCGTCCGGCAGAGCCGTGCTGGAGTACTGGGGCAGCGGCACAGGAGCCCTGGGCCGTGCGTTTGTGTTTAACACCCGTTCGAGGGATCTGGCAAACCTATGCGCCCAGGTGGGTGCTTCCTGGGGCATTATGACCTGGCCCCTCATGAGCCAGACCCATAGGCCGGCTGCAACTTGGTGCCCTTCCTGTCCGTCCTGGATCCGGCAGCGTTCGCCTCCTCGATGGCGCGTTCGAGCCGTCCTTCCCAGAGCGCCACACGAGCGTCGTCCATGATGTAGAGCATCGCCTCACACATCGCCGCATAGAGCAGGACGTCGTGATGGGCGGGCATGATCGTGTTGGTCTCCTGGGTCGTCAACACCAGGGCGGCTGGCTTGGCGTAGTATTCCAGGGTGATGTTCGTGCTCTCATCTGGCGTCGGGAAGAGGAGCATGGTGCTGCCTCCCTGGACACGATAGGAGCAGGGGCGGCCAGTCGTGCCATCCCGGTATTCTTTCTGCGCTGCTCGGCGACCGATTGCACTCAGCGGGACGGTAGGATCTGACTGCAGCTCAGCGGTTTCCATGGACAGAAAATCGGCCGGCAGAGAGACGCTCGCCGCCGCCACCACAGTGGCCGTCGAGATCATCTCTGGGACACGCAGCTTGCGGTTTACTCGGGTCTCGCCCAGGGCGATGAACTCATCGATCCGGTCGTCGATGTCATTGCGGCCCTTCAGGTAGTTCGAGACTGCCGTCTTCAGGGTTGAGAAGGTCGTGATGCTCATAATCTACCTTTCCAGACACGGTACTTCCTGCGATCAGGATCGTTCAGCCACCGCTTGAAGGCGACCGGATCTCTATCGATCCCCTGGCGCTGCAGATCCATGTATTCCGCAATGGGTATGCGAGCGGCCAGGCGCATGTCAGCTCCAGCACGAGAGTGCTCTTCTTCCATGGCCTGGTTCTCGTCGATCAGCTCCGTCACATCCTGTTCCCAGGGGAGATAGAGCTTGCCTGCGTCCTCATCCAGGACGACCTGCCGCAGGATCTTGGCCTGCGGATTGTAATCGAACCCGGACTTGTCCTCGGCCATGACCTACTCCTCGTCGCCTTCGTCAGCGAGCGGATCGATTTCGTCCAGGGGATCCTCGGCCATCTCGGCGAGTTCTTCCTTGGTGTACTTTTTGACGTCTGCGAGCTTCGTGATCTTGGCGGTTGCTGCCGCCTTCACGACGCGCCGTGCCTTCAGGAGACTGCGTGCAGCATCCTCCGGCACTTCGATCACATTGTCCGCGTTGAAATACTTGGCATTCGGGATCTCTGCCCCGGTCGCGATCTCGCCCTCGTAGAGAACTTTGAGTTTGATCATTTTCTTCGCTTTGGCCATTTGGGTTTCCCTTCCTGGGGTTGGTTAAAGTCTGGTCCAGTCTGCTTCATCGCATGTCAGGAAAAGGGGAAGGCCGAAGCCCTCCCCTCCCTGGTGCCTCGATTAAGAGGTCGAGAGATCCGCGACAACGCCGTGGGCGCTCTCGTTTTTCATCTCCAGCGTAGCTTCGCAGAGCATATAGCCCCGGATGCTGTCGCCGACTTTCGCCAGTGGAACGTCCTGCATGGGGCGCAGGGTCGAGACACTGACGTACTCCGGGTCCACCAGGAGGCAGGACCGAGAGCGGTGGTGAGCCGATGGGAACACCTTCAGATCGCCGAAGTCAGATGCATAAACATCGACCGAAGCGTGAACGGTATTCTCGGACACCATTTGCCGGCTGTTCGAGCGGCCAGTGAAGCCAGAGAACGCCTGCTTGTTGAACGAGCCAACATAGGCATTCTTCGGGGTTGCACCCTCGTCGAACATGTTCTGAAGAACCGCCTTGAGCAGAGTCTCCGTGAACGCCCGCTGAGTGCCATCAGTCGGAGCCGACGTTGCGTTTGCAGCGTTAGCACCAGATGTCCCGCGAGACGTGTTGGTGGAGATCCAGCTCTCGAAACCACGAGCCAGGCGAGCGGTGGTAGCATTACCAGCGTTCTGACCTTGCTCACCGAACAGGATGCGCTCCATGTCACGGCGGCACTCGATAGCGCGGTTCACCTTGATGCGTGCCACCTCGGAGGCGCGGCCCGCTTTGCGAACCTTCTCCTGGGTGCCAGTGACGGCCCAGCTCTTGCGGAAGATCTGGTTGTAGTTGCCGACCCGGACGGGCACGGTTGATGCGACTGGCGTGACATCGTCACCTTCCAGCGCGGCGTTGGAAGCGTCAACTGCAGCCAAACTGTCAGTCATCCACTCGTGGAAAGTCGCCTCTGCGGCATTGGTGGCACATGCCGAAAGGATCGGTGTCTGTTCATTCTCCACACGGTAGAGAACATCGCCGAGATCCTCGCGGTTACCACCCGCAGAGCCGACAGTGAAGGTCGTGAGACCATTTGTCGTAAGAGCCATTGTGGCTACTCCTCAAACTGAGCCAGCAGGCTGATCGCGTCATCCCTGCTGTTCGTTTTGTTGAAAGACCTTCGGGCCTGGGCCGTCTTTCGACCCTTGCCTTTCAGTCGGGGTTTGGGTGCGCGGGTCTTGCGAACTTTCGGCGCTGGGGCTTTTCCCTCCTTGGCTGCAGTGCGTTCCTGCAGCTGGCGGTACTTCCAGGCGTCTCGTGCAATAGCCCATGCTACCGGATTGGCCGTCTGTTCAATCTCCTTGGGATCCATGCCGCGTTCAACGAGGTGTTGCGCCACAGCAGTGAGCTCCTTCTTTCGTAGATCCATGTCGGCCCATTCCGGTATGACCTCCGGGAACACCTGGGCCGCTTGGGCCATCTGGTGCCGGAGTGTCTCTTGCCGCTGCTGATGGAGGGCCACGGCCAGGCCCTTCGAGTTCTGAGCAAGGTTCAGGATCTGCTCCCGTTTGCCTCGTAGCTCAGCACCACGTTTCGGATCGAACGCCATAGCGTCCTTGATGTCATTTTCGCTCGGAGCGAGCGTCTCAATCTGACCGGCCATGCCCAGGTATGCGTCGGCATAACTGAGGGCGGTCTGCTGCACCTGGTTCACTCCCTGCTCGACCTGCTTGCGCTGAAACGACAGCTCCTGGGTCTTGCGGGTGTAGTCAGCCTGGCGCTGGTATCCATTGCGAAGCTCAGAGAGGCGTACTTCCTGGTCTTCTCCGTTGATCTTTACCGCGACCCAGGGATCCTCTCCCTCGTCGCCGTCGTCGTAATCCTCGGCATCGTCGGCATCGCCGTCGTCGTCAGCCGCAAGTTCGTCATGATCGCCGTCGTCGTCAGCCAGAACCTCTTCTGGACCGCCTTCTGTTTCTGCGCCGCCATTGATCTGCTCCTCTTCGAGATCCACCCCTTCGCCACCGTCCACGTTCTCTTCGAACCCGGCCAGGAGGGCCGTGGCATCAGAGACTGAGACGTTGCCTTCAGCAGGGACTTCAGCTGTTTCCTGATTGGTCGCCATTGCTTTCTGCTCTCTTCTTTTTTGCGGCCCTGCGTTCCTTCGCTGCTGCCGCGTTGATATAGCCCCTCATGGTTTCCACCACCGCATCGACCCCCTGGATCTTCGCCCAGATGACCTCGCGGCCTTGCACGTCCTCTGCCTCCGTTTCCGTCCAATCGTCAACGAGGGACATCTTGGTCCAGTTCACGACCTTCAGGAAGGTCTCATCGTCCAGGATGGACTGAAGTCTCTCCATCTCGCCCCTGGTCATCCAAACAGCCCCATTCTACTGAGCATGGCCTGCATTGATGTCGGATCCGGGGCCGCTGCCTGGGCAGGTGCCTGTGCCATTGCCGGTGCAGCCGCAGCCATCCCAGGCGGGTAGGCATGCCCCACACCGCCACTCTCATTCGGGAGGGGAGGCGTACCGGGAACCGGCACCCTTGGGTCTGGTGTGGCCGCTGAGATGTTCACCTGGCTGTAGTGCTGGCGCTCGCCGCCATCGCGGCCATATCGGTTCCAATCGATGGGAGCCGCAACGGTTTCCGGGTCGGGGTTCTGCACACCTGGTCCACCAGGAATGACACCGCCGCCAGGGAAGCCGCCATAGCCGCCACCGTCGGGATTGCCGCCCTCGCCGGGATTGCCCCATCCGTCACCATAGCCGTTGTCACCAATGCCGCGCCAGATGTCACGAGGGTCTGTGATCCATCCAATGCCATTGCCATTGCCACCGCTCTCTCCCGGAACCGTGAAGCTGCGGGCATCAGTGAGAGCTCCATCGACCGTGTTCTGAAGGTCGCCGATCTGGCCCGTCAGGCCGCTCAGGTCCACCTCAGTAGATCCCCAGCCACCGCGCGTCTGCCAGGCATCGAGCTCGTCGCCCAGGAGTGCCTGGATGCCGCTCATGTCTGGCTGGAAGTTGCGGAGCATGTCGTTGCCGGTGCCGATGCCCTGGGCCAGGCTATCGAACCCGCCCTGCATAAACTCGGGAAGACCAGCCAGGAACTCAGCCTGAGATCCCGCCGCACCCTGGAGAGTGCCGATGGATCCCTGGAGATCCCCGAACTGCCCCATGATGTCGCCTCGGACATTCGACAGGCTGCCGGTGAGGGCCTCGATGCCGGAGCCCATGTTGTTGGATAGCGCCCCGATCTGATCCTGCAGTGCGCTGGTGTCAAAGTCTGTGTTGATATCGCCGATGCGGCTGTTCAGGCGATCCTCGAACCCACCCATCAGATCTCCCAGGTTCGCCTGGTTGTTGGCGTTCTGCTGGCTCAAGCCAGAGATCCCCTGGGCCAGGCTGTCAAAGCCACCCTGCATGAAGGGTGTGAGCCCTCCCAGGAAGCGGGACGTGTCGGCCAGGGCTGTGTTGTTCGTCTGCACAAGATCCTGGAGACCACCGAACTGGCTGGTCATGCCCTCGTTGAACATCGCGCCCAGGCGATCATAGTCCACCGAAGGACCAGGCTGACTGCCGAAGCTATCGAACCGCTCATTGAAGGAGCTCGACAGGGCATTGAACCGGCTGTCCAGGAGTTCATTCAGAGCGTCCATATCGAGGCCTCCACCCATGGGCTCAGGAGTGGTCGTGCCGAAGCCTGGAGGGGTGCCTCCACCAGTGGTGGGAGGCGGGATCAATGAGGTCATTGTGGTCTTCCTCCTGGGAATAGGGTCTCAGTCGGGGCCGGCTGCCCTTTGGGCTGCTGGTTGCCCTGGGGAGGCTGGTTGGAAGGGGTTTTCGGCCCAGCTCCCGATGGCTTCCCCGACTGAGCTGGTTGAGCAGTGCTCTCTTGATCGTTGCCCTGCTGCATAATCTTCGCACGCTCGACGGCTTCCTGGCTGCCGAGCTTCTCTGCCTGGATGGCAAGATCCGCGTCGCTGTCGTCTCGCTCGCGGCGATCCTTGATCAGCTCGCGCTGGGTCTGGTGCTGCTGCTTCATGTTCTCGACCACATAGACGATGTCCTGGGTCGGATCCGGCGGAGGCGGAGGCTGTGGTGGTGGCATCTCCGTCACGTCCTGGACATACGGATCGATGGCCGGCATGTCGGCTGCCTTCAGGAGATCCACGAACAGATTGTAGATCTGCTCTTCCCCGATACCCCGGAAGCCCTGGGCCTTCAGTTTCTCCATGGCCGCACCAACCTGGGTGAGGATCTGCATCCGCACCTGGGAGCGACCAGCGCCAACACCTGGAGCCACCTCGACATCCATGCCGGGTGACCACTGGGATGGGTCGATCTTCACGAACTTGCCCTTCCGGCGGATCATCCGGTGGCTGTCCTGGTGATGAATGATCAGCTTGAGCAGCTCACGGTACAGACGGGTGAACCCATTCTCGGCAATGTCCTTGGCCATCTTCTCCTGGCGGATCAGTGAGGCCTGCATGATGTTGTCCACCGTGCCCTCGGCATGGCGTGTCAGCGAGCTGGCAGCCTGGACCTGGCCGTGTGGACTGATGCCGGAGCGACGCTCGACCAGCTGATCGATCATCTGCATGAGCGGCATCGCCTGGGCACCTTCCCAGCGCTGATCCAGGCGCATGATTGCGTCGTGCTGCTTCACCCGGATGACAGACCCAGGTTCGTTCTCTTCAAGCTCCGTCTCATCGACCACCTTGCCCTCAAGCTGAGACCAGCGAGGGTGATTGGTCAGGAAGAGACCGTCGATCATCTGGCGCGTGGCCTCCGAGCGGAGACGCTGCAGATCCTCGACCGCATCGACCGGGCACAAGCCATCGATCTGGTGCGGTAGATTGATCGGGCTCAGCGGGGTGAACGGGTGGCCATCGCACTGCTCGACATCGAGCACCGTGCCGTTGCCTCCCTCGTCCACATTGCCGGCCATGGTGACATGCACCCACTCGGCGATCCCATCGCCATCCAGGTCCACGCGGATGTAGGCATCCAGAACCTGGACTTCCTCCATCGCCTTGTCGTTCCTGGTCACCGTGTTGACGCGGGTGTCTGAGTTATATCGGCCACGACGTCGATCAGTCTCGGTCGTCATGGCAGCTGGCAGACCCATCACCTTGTCGAAGTCATGCCCCTCGGCAATCAGATCCGAGCGGGAGACCGTGTCGAACTGCCCGATGAAGGGCACGTCGTCGATGTTCCTGGCGCGTCTGGCAAAGACCATCTGCTCAGGCGGCACAGCCTCGACCTTGATCCGGCCCTCTTGCCACTGACGCTTGACCCGGACATCGAAGACCTTGCCAGGCTGTCCAGTCTGAGGATCCACCGGGCCTTCCTTCTCCTCGACGACCTCGACCTTGGCTTCGCCGGTCTGTTGGTCACCCAGGGCGAGCACTTCGTTCTGGTCCAGGCCGGAGAAGCGCTTGGTCTCCTCGCGGTCTTCCTTCACCCAGTAGTGCTTCCACCATCCCAGGCGCTGCACCAGGGCGTCCTTGACCACCGTGTTGGTGACCAGGTAGCCAGGGTTGTCCACGTTGTAGATGTAGTTGACATAGTCCGTGGCCTCTCGGGCCTGGGAGATCCGCTCTGCTGCCTGGGCGTCATCATCTGCGATGGCCGGCGCAAAGCTCACTGCCTGGTCGTTGCCGTGGAAGACCTTCATCAGGAAGGGCAGCAGGCTCTCGACCGTCTCATAGCTGGTGCGGTCAACGTGCTGGGAATAGCCTGAGCGTTCGTTGCCATACGGCTTGCCCAGGTAGCTGTCGATGTTCCGGCTCCGAGACCCATCGAGCTCATCATCCGCAATGCCGGCAGCGTCGGTCAGTTCCTGGGAGATGATACCGGCCAGCAGGCTCTCATCGATCTCGCCAGTCTCTGGATCCATCAGGGGCGTGTCCGGGGAGCGATTTTCCTGGTCCTGGTTCTTGTCCTTAGCCATCAGCTGATCCTTCTCACGCGGCCTCGTGTGCGCCGCCGTTCGACTGGTTTGTAGACTGCTTCGCGCAGCATCATAACCCCATATCGCGTGGCGGCCATCAGGTCGTCCACTTCCTTGACGATGATGCCATCCTTGCGGTGGTACAGGCGGAACTCATCGAACCAGTCCTCCAGGTGATCGAGCACCTTGAACCGGCCAGTCTGCATGCGGTCCAGCATCATGGTGACGCCAGCCTCGACACCGTTGGTCCCGTCCTCGAACGTCGCCCGCTCATCCATCATGTTCAGACCGGCATTTCGATACTGCTCGGCCAGCTGCTCACCAGATCCCTTGTCATGCTGCAGGCCATCATGAGGCCAGGCAAAGGGGATCCAAGACCCCCAGGGCTTCACGTTGGCCGAGAACAGGAGCGGCGTTGCCTCTCTCTGCCTGGCACACCGTCGAACGTAGACGATGTCTGCCTCCCGGTCGTGCCGGAGCTCGACAGCTGCGGTCGGGTGATCCCACCCAAAGTCCAGGGCACCCAGGCATGGCAGCGTGTCCAGGAAATCCTCCAGCTCGGGGGTCGCCTTGACCTTGATGCTCTCCTCGGTGATCGGAAACACTCGTCCACTCCCCAGGGCCGGGATCCCTTTGATCCGAGCCTCTCTCTCATGTGCCGGATAGCCGGCGATGATCTTGGTCTTCTCTGCCTGGCTGATGTGATCGGCGTCGTCAATCGTCATGCGAACGTGCTGGCGATCCTCGCTCTCTTCCTTCAGGAAGCGGAGCACCACCGATGACATGCCCAGGAGCGGAGTGAAGGTCAGCCGGAGCTGGCCCATGGTTGCTGTGATCCTGGCCAGGGCCTCCATGTACACATCGACAGGAGGCTCCTCATCCATCCACACTTCATGGACCGTGTCGCCCTGCCACTTGGTGCGGCCCTGGTCGTATGATTTGAACACCAGGGAGCTGTTGCCCCCGGCGATATGCTTGACCGTCAGAGCGGCTATCGTGTTGGGCACACCTGGGCGCGGCCTCACATTGTCCAGGAGCTTGGCGGGTATCATCCCCGTCCCCCTGGCTCCCTCGTCTGATGGATCCCCCACCAGGATCCTCTGCACACTGTCCCTGGTCACCTCGTTGGTGACTGAGCCAGCCCATGCACGGATCGGGTGGTCGTATCTCTTGCCATCCCACCAGTCAGGGTAGGATCCCGTCAGGTGGTAGGTCAGGTTGGCCCCGCCTGAGTATGTCTTGCCCAGCTGGTTGCCGGCCATCAACAGGCCCTCGCGGGACTTCAGAGCATGGAACTCCAGCTGCTTAGTGTACGGACGATACCGGGCTATCTGGTTCGTCTTCAGGCGTAGCTCCCGTTCCATCGCCAACCTGGCTGCTTCCACCTTCAAGTCGCGCAATGGCGGCAGTGATGTTTCTGATGCGCTGATCGAGCTCATCGTCTGTCAGATCCTCTAGCTCACTCACGTTGACGTTCAGCTCCTTGGGCAGGATCGAGGCCACGCATTTCACGTACTGTACTGGGTCGGAGATCCGCATCATCTGGATGGACTTCTGTCCGTTCTCTTCCCAGTCAGCGAGCAGGTCAGCGAGGAAGACCTCGCCCAGCTTGTTCCTGGAGCCCTTCGGTCGGCCTCCCATCCCAGTATGGCCCATTACAAACTGGCCAGTCTTGGGATCCTTGTCAGTGGACGGGCTGGCCTTCGTCTGGGCCTTGCTCTTCCTGGGTGCCGACTGCCTCTTTGGCTTGGTCGTCTTGGCCATCTGTCACTCCTGCGATCTCTCGGTATGTGTTCATGATGGAGGCGTGCGGCCCATTGTCGAGAGACATGTTGAGCGCGCCCCCGGCTGTCGGGATGATGTCGATCTGCGAGTTGTTTGCACACGACGCCATGAAGGCGCAGGTGTTTGCGAAGATTGTCATGGCCTCCCGCTGGGCTGGGGTCATCTCGTTGACCGCCTCGTAGAACTCTTTCAGCGTCATGTGGTCTCCGTGGTCATTCCGGCCAGGAGATCCTGGTACATCTCCAGGCGTTCCTTCAGCCAGACCTCGCCGCCGAAGTCCAGGTATGGAATGCCCTTCTCTGCCGGCATCCCGAACTCGATGCATGGATCACATGCGGCAGCGAAGAGGACCATGGCCTCTTTCTGCTCTGTCGTCATCCCAGCGGCGACGGCCTGCCACTCAATGAGCTTGGCCTTGTCGTATTCCACCAGGGCCTTGGCTTCGGGCCTCATGCCTTGACCAGGGAGCGGATCGGCTGAGCCGGGTGGTTGGGATCCTGGCGCTCACTGATCATGACGCCTGGCACGAAGGTCACAGCCTCCGCGACCTGGCCGCCCTGTTGCGTGGTCACCTGGACCAGGACGCCGGCCCCTTCGATTTCCATGGCCTTCGTGGACTTCATCCAGCCCTCAGCCTCAGAGTAGGCCTTCGAGAGTAGACGCCACATGTCGCCGTTGCCGGCGACCACCAGGTCAGAGACGTTCATGCGAGCGCCGCTGATGTTTGTGTTTTTCAGTGTCTTCTTTGCCATGTCAGAACCCCTTCCTGAAGCGAACGACCCCAGGCGGGGACTAATCACCTGGGGCCAATCGGACATGCGATGGAGCAGACTGTCTCAGCCTGCCTATCGGACATAGCCTGTGTTCGCGGGCACCGTCAAGAAGATCGTCTCCCTGGGTTGACCCTCTCCCGTACCTGGTGTACATAATGGAGCAACAGCAACGGAGAGAGACATGAGCAACCGCATCCAGTTCAACACCGGACGTCAGTACACCGCCAAGGGCCAGCGCATTGTGGCCATTCGCCAGGGTGAAGACGTCATCTTCATGGACCACGACCGCAAGATCGCAGGTCTGATCGAGGACTTCTTCGGAGATCTCACCCCTCAAAACGTCGTCGGGTACTATGACGCAGGCAGCTATGTGATGCACACCCCGACCGAGGCCCTGGCCCTGGCCTGATCCACCCCCAGCGCGGAAGACCCGCCCGTCCCCGGAGCCGAAAGGTGGCCGGGGTTTCGGGTATCTGAAATGCAATGGAGCGCATCATGAACAAGCACTTTGTCATCGACCCGAATGGCGAGAAGCACACCCGCAACTCGAAGACCCGCGAATACAGCCACTGCGTCCTGGCCCGTCTGACGAACGAGAGCCGCATGAGGAGCTTGAAATGCGGCCTGCAAAACGCCTCTGAGCTGGTCCGCAAGTACTCGGATCCAGATCATGTCGAGCGCCAGGTTGCCTACTACAGCCGGCCAGGTGCAATCACGAAGAAGACCCGAGAGCAGGTCGAGGCCGAGGAGGCCAAGTACCTGGCTGAATACGTCGCGAACGCCAAGGCGTACCGCACCGAGATAGAGGTGGCTGAGGCCGCCATCGCTCGGGGTGAGGAGCTGGATCCGACCTGGGGCTCTATCGGTTGGGCGTCCCGCCTGGACCTGGCACACAAGAACGCGGCAGGCTACCAGAACGGCTGGCACACCATGGTCGTTCAGGCCGAACGCGAGTAAGATCCCCAGCTCTCTCCCAACTGGCCCCGCTTCGGCGGGGTATTTTTTTGTCCCTGGGTTGACCCCATCTCGTACCTGGTGTACATAATGGGGCAACAACGGAGCGACACATGAACCTGATCAACACCATCCCCACCACCAGCCTGGACAACGAGATCGATGCTCTCATCGAGCGTGGAGCCCTCTTCGTGGTCAACCACAGCGCCGGCAAGGACAGCCAGGCGATGACCGCAGTGCTTCGTGCTCGCGTTCCTGCTGAGCAGCTCCTGGTCGTTCACGCTGACCTGGGCCGCGTCGAGTGGGCCGGCAACCTGGAGCACATCGAGGCGACGACTGGCGGCCTGCCGATCATCGTGGCTCGGAACCTCAACAAGGACTTCCTGCAGATGGTCGAGCGCCGTGGCGCGTTCCCGTCTCCGTCGATCCGCCAATGCACCAGCGACCTGAAGCGCGACCCCATCGAGCGTGAGGTACGCCGCTTCCTGAAGGCCAACCCTCAGTTCGACGGCCTGGTCGTCAACTGCATGGGGATCCGCGCCCAGGAGAGCACGGCCCGGTCTCGCCAGCAGGCCTTCCGCTTCAACAAGCGCAACAGCAAGGCTGGCCGTGAGTGGTACGACTGGCTGCCGATCTTCGAGTGGACCGAGGACCAGGTCTTCGCCCGCATCGCAGCTGAGGGCCAGGAGCCGCACGGTGCATACGCTGCCGGCATGAGCCGCCTGTCCTGCGTGTTCTGCATCATGGCCAGCAAGTCAGATCTGCAGACCGCAGCTCGCCTGAACCCGGAGCTCTACGCTGAGTATGTGGATCTGGAGAAGCGCATCGACCACACCATGAACATGCAGGGCAAGTCCCTGGAGGAAGTAACCGGCATCAAAGCCCAGCGCACCTGCTGCGCGGCATAGGAGGACTACATGGCACATTGGAGCATCCACATCTGGCGCGATAGCGATGGCGACGCGCCTTCCACCTCGGAATACGCAAACCGCGCTAACGACGACATGACCAAGCGCCAGGCCCAGGAGCGGGCGCGACGCATCAGTCGCCTTCCTGGGATCCAGGCGGTGGACATCACCAAGTGGTCGGGGCACCTCTGGGAGATGAACGGGAACTGGGAAAAGACCTTTGACCAGCTCGGCAGCCAGATCTATCGCAAGGGATACCTGAGCGAGAACGCAGGAGACACGGCATGATAACCACCTGGTCACAAGAACTGCCGGCAGCCTGGTTTGATTACCTGGTCGAGGGCACGAAGGACGGATACACCGATCAGCAGCTGCTCGACATCGACAAGTGGACGCCCGATCAGTCTGTCTGCGAGCGAGCGTCTGAGCCCTTCACAGGATCCTGGCGCGGTGTCTCAACCGAGATGCGGTCGTTCTGCTTTCGGTATGAGGGGCCAGGGTCTCCGTCGAGGCATTGGCCTTCACAGTTGGGGCAGCCATAACGGCCCGCCCCTGGGTCCACATCCGGGTATCCACAGAAGGCGCACTTCATCGTAAGCCCAGCGCCCAGGCGACCCTCTCCAGGACCACCACCAGCGCCGTCGTGTCATCAGGGAAGACCTGGTGCATGACGGCGTTTCTCGTTGTGTCGATGTCCTGCGGCCGGCAGGATCCCAGGGCTTCCTGGATCTTGGTGAGCTCGCGCCTGGCCTGGCGGATCTGTCGAGCACTGGACCCGCGCCCAGGGCCGGTTGGTTCTCGCTGCATGGCGAGCCTGGGGCCCTCGCCGGCCAAGAGCTTCCTCGTCGCAGATCTCCACATGGCAGCCGCCCTGGCCTGGCCCTCAGAGAGTACCTGGGGATCTCCACGGTAGAGCACATCTATCGGATCCGCGATGTCCAAGGGGGCGTGTGGCTTCCCCGTCAGTGCCTGGCGTTTGGCCTGCACTTCAGGGGTGCCACGATCTGGCGCAGAAGATCGCTTCGGACGGCCTGAAGGCTCTCGCTCCACCATCGACTTGCGCCTGGATCCTCGCCTCTTAGTCAGCCGACTTCTCCATATCCTGGACCACGCGCTCACCACGCTGGAGGATCCCATTGCGAGCCGCGACGATGGGCTCGATCAACCTGAGCAGCTTGCCAGGCTTCGGCATGAAGGCGTCGTCATTGCGCCGCCACTGCACGCAGGCTGACCGCAAGATGTCAGCTGGCACGCCAGTGAGATCCTGGACCCAGGCATTTGCCCAGAGCTTCCAGCCGACCTCGTCCCGGTCCTGGTGCGGGTGATGTGTAGCCAGGGCTTCCAGCTCCATCACGATCTCCTCGCGGCTGGCCGGCTGGCTGAGCTTCATGGTCTGGGCCAAGGCCTGCTTCACGCCTCCCAGCGTCTCTGGATCTGCGAGGCCTGCCTTCAGCTCATCCAGGGGCTTCATCAAGAGCTGCCCGAAGGGCGTCGCGTCTACGGGCGGTGTTGGCAGCTGAGCGGTTGGCAGGGTATTGGCCGCGTCGATTTGAAGAGCCGGCGGTAGAGCCACCCCCGCTTTTGGAGACCTCTTCTCGGATCCAGCGTTCCCAGGTTCGCTTCCAATCAACCTTCCTGGCAGTGGGGCCGGCTTTTGCGATCCAGTAGTCGGCGAAGTCTGTGGCTGTTTCTTCTGCTTGGTCATGCGTCATTCCTTTTTTGAGGGCATAGTTCATCCAATCCGATGGACATGTCCAATCGGGGGGGAGACGGGTTCCATCGGAGCCCGACTTCTTTTTAGACCCGGTAGGGTCTTTTTCTTTTCTAGCTTCTGGCTTCTGGCTTCTAATATGGCTGGATTTGGGCTGAGGTGTTTCGGAAGCCGATGGTTGTTTTTGCTGGCGTATTTCGCCGCCTAGCTTTGATTTGTTGCGGAGTAGAACCTGGTTTCTAATCTCCGTTTCTGCGCGCTTATTCGTGATGTAGCCGCCCACGATCTGCAGTTTGCCGCAGTCCACCAGCTCATCCAGGGCCTTGGCCAGGACGCTGTTGGATGTGTTGCAGAGCCTGGCGAGGCGTCTCCGGTTGTCCGGTATCGGCCCGCCGTTGTCATAGATCGCGGCCAGGATGGTGATGTAGACCCCGCGCTCAGCCGCCGTGAGCGTGGCAACGCCGGCCAGGAAGTCGGAGCTGTAGAGCTTGAACCAGTGGAGTGGCTTGGTCATCGGCGCGTCACCTTTCCATCGAAGCCACGCTTCCAGCCGCTGGCCTTCGACCCTGGCATTGGCCGAGAGGGGATCGCCTGGGTCTTGCCCTCGGCCCGCCTCTTCTGCTGGCCTGTCTCACCGCCCTGGCGTCGAGCCTTGGCGTGGATGGTCGTCCACTCCGCAGTCTTGGCCAGGTGGCAGCCGTGACAGATGGCCGCGAAGTTGTCGAGCTGCTCGCGCTCGGCAGCATCCTCCTCGTCAACAGCCATGCGACGTTCCTTGCGATGGTCGAAGTCGATGTCTCCGATCACCAGCTTCTCGCTACAATCAATGCACCGACCGCCCTGGTCGAGGACGATCTTGGCCTTCTGATTGCGAGTGAGCTTGCGCCGCTTCATGAGATCCGCTCGGCAATGTGGTCGAAAGACCTGGCGGCACGACGCAGCTGGGTCAGGGCGACAGTCGGACGAAATCCGGTTGCCTGCTTATAGAGGAAGTCACCAGCCAGTCGTACCTTGGACGGGGCGAGTGCCAGGTTGGATCCTGTGTAGTAGACCAGCCGGTCTCCAGGCTTTGAGGTCGCGTACCAGTCCATCACATCGATATCCGTTTTCATGCTAGTCATCCTTTTTCCAAGCTGAGAGCAGAACACGGCAGTCAACCATGTCCGGCAGGTTTCTGCTCCAGAAGATCACCATCTTCTGGCAGTCGCGGTCGTTCTTGATCACCCCCATCATCTGCAGGAGATCAGAGATAGGCTTCTCCAGGTTGCCGATGTCCGCTTTGGTCGCATCCGGGTGGACGCGGATCGAGATAGAGTATTTCCCGTCGATGGACGGGCGGCCCTGCGATATGATCGAGAGCCCGCCAACCTTCTCCCAGGATTTGTAGTCCTTCGTCTTCACCCGCCCCACGCTCGGGACGTTGCGGTAGAGCTTGTTGGTTGAAGGTGGAACCGGGAGGTCGAGTTGTATCATGTCGTCTCCCTCACCGCGCTGGCCGCGATGTTTGACGCATCGTACAGCTCATTCAGGGTGAGACGTATCTTCCGATTGCCAGCAACCCGCAGAAGAGCAGACCAGTAGGCCAGGGGGATCATCTCTCGACGAGCCCAGCCGGCAGCGGTGTTATTGCTGACGCCGATGGATCGAGCAGCTTCCGCCACAGATCCGTACCGTTGAAGGATTTCTTTGCAAGTAGTCATGGGGACGGCTTATACCTCACACGTACACCCTGTGCAAGTTTCTTGTTGACCATCGTACACAATGCACGTAGAATGAGGCTTCATTCAACGGACAAAGATGGAACAATAGATGACTTTCAAACATGACCCCACCACGCTTCTGAACGCCAGTGTGCATCTGCGGATCAGATCGATCGAGCTCGTCGGCGACGCGATCCACTGTGTCGCGATGGCGATGGTCCACGGCGACGAGAAGAAGGACTTCTCGTACAAGTGGGAAATCAATCAGGCGAAGGAAAAGATCGCCGCGCTGCGGAAGAGCATCGACCAGGCCGAGGAGTATATCGACCAGGCCGTCTTCGTGGAAGAGGCTGAGGCCGAAGCCAATGGCACCGCTGATGCTGGAGGTGACGCATGAGCCGCCTCCCCCTGATCGCCGACCTCTCGTCCCTGGGCCTGTCCCAGGCAGCCCTGGAGGGCCGCGCTAAAACCATCGGCGGTTCGGATGCAAACATCCTTGCCGCTGGCAATCCTGAGCGCATCTATCAGATGTGGGCCGAGAAGGCCGGCAAGGTCGAGCGCGAGGATCTCTCCCAGGTTCTGCCCGTTCAGATGGGCAACTGGACCGAGCCCTTCAATGCCGCCTGGTATCAGCAGGAGACCGGCAACCTGATCTCGGAGCGCGACAGTGCGATCTCCGACATGGAGCACTCCTGGCGCACTGCCACCCTGGATGGGTTCGTAACCCTGGACCAGGGCCGCGCCATCTGGGAGGCCAAGCACACGAACGCCTTCGCCTCAATGGAAGAGGCCATCGACAAGTACTTCCCTCAGCTCCAGCACAACATGGACGTGGCCGGCGTCAACTTCGCCGTCCTGTCTGTCCTGTTTGGGAACCTGAAGTATGGGTTCGCGGTGATCGAGCGCGACGAGGACTATGCGGCCCAGCTGTTCGAGCTGGAGAAGAGCTTCTACCAGAACATGGTGACCGGCGAGGCTCCGGTTGTTCTCAACACCATCGAGAAGCCGGTGGATCCAGACGACATGCGTGTCGTTGACATGGAAGGCAACAATGAGTGGGCCAGCCTCTCGGCTGACTACTTCGAGCACAAGGAAGGGGCGGCCACTTTCGACAAGGCAAAGGCGTCCCTGAAGAAACTGGTCGAGAAGGACGTCAAGATGGCGTCCGGGTACGGCCTCATCATCAAGCGGTCGGCGAACGGTTCGCTCCGCTTCAGCGAGGAATAGAAAATGTCAGAAGTCCCCAACACCAAAAGGATCTATGGCGCTCTGGCGGCTGCCCAGGGAAAGCTGAAGAACCCCGAGAAGACCAAGGAAGCGGTCGTCAAGGGTAAGTCGAAATCGACCGGACGGGCATACGAGATGCGGTACAAGTACGCCGACATCGCCGATGTCCTGAACGCTGTGCGCCCTATCCTGGCGAAGGAAGACCTGGCCGTCGCTCAGCACACGCGGGTGAGTGACAACCAGTACCTGTTCGTGGACACGATCCTCTACCATGGGGACGGTGGATCCATCAAATCCGAGTTCCCTGTCTGCCCGGTCGTTGCCGATCAGCAGAAGATGGGTGGCTCGCTCACCTATGCCCGCCGCTATGCGCTGTGCGCTCTGCTGGGCATCGCAGCCGAGGAAGACATCGACCGCGCCGACCAGGTTGCCGAGGATTTCGAGAGCGGCAAGCGCCAGGCCCCTCCCCTGGGAGAGCAGAAGCAAGAGGAGCGGCCAGCGGGCAAGGTTCCTGATTTCCCAGCGCCAGACGCGCCGGCTGAAGTGAAGCCGGTAACCGGAAGCGACGAGGACATCCGTGCCTGGGCGACCCCGTTCGCCAACACCATCAAAAAGGCACCCTCCGCAACCATCATGGCGGACTGGTTTGATAGCAACAAGGACCACATCGAGCACCTGGCTATTGTGGCACCGAAGCTCAGCCAGCGCCTGACAGACATCAGCAAGGCCCGCGTTGAAGCGCTGGCCAAGGAAACCGAAGAGGCAAGCGAGTAATGGCAGGATCAGTGAACAAGGTCATCCTGGTGGGCAATCTCGGAGCAGATCCCGAGATCCGCCGGATGAATAGCGGCGACCCAGTGGTCAATCTACGGATCGCCACCAGTGAGAGCTGGCGGGACAAGAACTCCGGCGAGCGCAAAGAGAAGACCGAGTGGCACAGCGTCGTCATCTTCAATGAGAACCTGGCCAAGGTCGCGGAGAACTATCTGAAGAAAGGCGCGAAGGTCTACCTGGACGGCCAGCTTCAGACCCGCAAATGGCAGGACCGCGACGGCAATGATCGCTACTCCACCGAGATCGTGCTGCAGCGGTTCCGGGGAGATCTCCAGATGCTCGACAAGCCGGACGGTCGAGAGGGCGGAGACGACCGCTATGATCGGGGCAACCAGAAGCGCGATGCAGAGTTCCGCAACGACGACATGGATGACGAGATCCCATTCTAGCCATCGGGACTACGGGGCGCGCCAGGACGGTGCGTCCCGATACGATGCAACAAACGGACATGGAGAGACAACATGGTGAGTGAGGACGCAAATCAGTACCCGCTCTTCCCAGCGGCGCACAAGAAAGCCCCGCGAACATCTCACGATGCAGCGAAGAAAGCGGCACCCAGGAACAGGAGCGCCCAGGCGCGCCTGGCCAAGATCCTGAAGGTGGCAGCCATGACACCCGAGGAGGCCGCCCAGGTTCTCAACCTGGATCTGTTCACCATCCGGCCTGCCTTCAGCATGCTGCGGAAGCAAGGCAAGATCGAGGACAGTGGCCGGCGCGGCGAAAGCCGGACGGGTCGCAAGGCGGTAGCCTGGAGGTGGGTCGATGGCGCGTGAAATCATTATGCGGATCGCGCCAGCCAAGTGGGCAGGTCAGCGTTTCCTCGTGCCGGTCGATGCTAAGGGCGAACAAACCCTGGCCGACATCAAGAGCGACCAGATCCTGGGATGCACCATCCGCCAGAAGCGGAACCTGGCCCACCACAACAAGTACTGGGCACTGATGGCGGCGTGCTGGGATCACCAGGCTCTCTACCCCACGACCGAGGCGCTGAGCGACGGCATCAAGATGGCCTGCGGGCACACCGAGGAAACATTGAACCCGGTGACCATGGAGATCTCCCTGAAGCCGGCGTCTATTGCCTTCGACAAGATGGACCAGGACGCCTTCGAGGAGTTCTATGAACGTGCCGTGGGCATCATCATCGAGCGTATCCTGCCCGGTGTGAACAGCCAGGATCTGGACAACCAGATCGACGATATAATGAAGGGAAGATCATGACGACAGAAACAGAAGCAGATTGCGCTCGCCGAGATCCGAAGATCTGGGATGGCTTCACCGGCACCCAGGAAGCCGCCCCCTCCCTTTGGCGTCCTATCGAGGAAGCGCCAAAGGATGGAACAAGGATTTACATCCTGGGCGGGACGGCGTTGTGGTGCAAAGACAGGGCAGGCTGGTTTAGCGACAGCGCCCAAGCCATGGTTCAGTGGGAGATCTCCCACTTCATTCCTCTCTCCACTCTTGGAACACCGGGAGAAGGATAACGGCTGGCGAAGCTGGCTAAGGACAACCGCCCAGGGTAGCGACCAGATCGTCACGCGCTTGGTCGATCACCTCATCCCCGGTGTCACCCTTGCTGCATAGAGCGGCGAGGGTGGCGCGGCCTTCCACCCGGTGGTGAACCTCTTCAATGTGGTTGTCCAGGTGGAAGATCGCGGTCGTTACTGCCGATGAAAGCGTGAGGAACCCCGCCGCGATGGCCGCGATGGTCTTCCACCCGAAGCTAACGGTTACCTGCTGGGCCATTATCATCTCCCGCAGGCGGGACTTGGTTCTGGCTGACGCCGATGCGGACAGACGAGCCGGTGTTCTCCAGCGTCCGACCCACGACATAGCCGCCAATGCCGACGGAGAGCAGCGTCCACATGCCATCAGGCATCTCAAGGACGGCGACACTCTCAACGCCCAGCGCCATGAGCCACGGCACCAGGATGTAGTTGTTGGCGAGGATGGCACCGAAGATCAGCATGATGATCGGTCGCCAGTTGCGGGCGATCCAGCTCTTCGACTGGGCCTCTGCCACGACAACGTCCCGGCTGGCATTCACCAGCGAGCTCTCCTGCTCAAGCAGAGCCTGGCGCAGCTTGTGTTCAAACTCGATGCGCTTGTCCGGGTCTTCGATAAACTCTGAGATCAGGTCCGAGGCCGGCCCAATGATCTGGCCTATCAATCGTCCAATCATGCTATCCTCCCATGGCCCGTAAGGCCGTCTCTAAAAATGCAATCGCAACAGCTGCCGCAATCGCACCGATCAGTCCCGATTGCCACCGCAAAAGAACTATCTGCTTTTCCAGCTCGACGATCCGGTCCTGCAGCTTTTCGCACTTCTCGTCAGTCTCTTCCTTCATCGACTTGGTGATCGAGAAGAGCGTCCTGATGTTGTCGATCAGAAGACGCTTGTACTCCTTGAAGTCGCCAGTCTCTATATCTTCGCCACCCATCATGGCCCTAGCCTCCGGGTAGGTTTCTCATGATGACTGAGCCCAGGCCCAGCCCTGCGATCTTTGCAACTCTCCCATCTTGATGACGCTCAACAGGCCACTTGGCAACGAATAGAAGCTGGTGCTTCTTTACCTGGGGGAGTGGAACCCGCTCCACGCCGACCTGCATTTTTCCTGTCCGTATTACTTTGAGATCGAGGTCCGAGAACTCGTCTGCCGTCTCTGTATCCCACGCCTCGCTATCGAGCCTGCCGGCATAAAGGATCGGCGCGATGTCGTACATCGTCTCGTAGGCCCGGTTCGTCAAAAGCATCTGGCCGTCATCGCCCTTCACCCAGGCAGGCATAGGCGCGTCCATGAAGAAGGCCTCGAACGCGCCGGGGTGGTTTATGAAGGCTACCTCGATGCTGTCCAGGCGATTGCTCTGCGCGATCAGCGCCTGGAGGCCTGTTTCTGCTGTCTCTATGCAGGCCATCTTCACCTCACCAGCTCAAAGTGGGGGAGGTCGTCGAAGCGCTGATCTGCTCGATCCCCGTCGCTGTCCCAGTCCGCGCCTGGGCGAACCTCGATCCCCAGCTCTTTGGCAATGCGAAGGATCAGGGCGTACAGAACGCCGAAGCCGAACTCATCATCCCAGTTGATCTTGCCCTCATACGGGGCGACATCGATAGCGTCCGACACGCCATCATCGTGGTCATCGCTGACCGGCTCTCCGGTATGAATGTGGACTGCCTGGTGCTTGGATCTGCGCTCGACCCCATCACGATGCGTGACAATCCGTCCAGGGCCTGATCGTCCCTGGGCGTAGAGCTCCTGCTGGCGAGGGGTTGATCGCTTGCCTTCGATCACTGCGAAGTCAATCGGAGAGATCTGCTCCACCCTTCGGATGATGCGGATCCAATCCGGGTGACATGTGCCCAGGCGCTGAAGCGACCTGGATCCTAGCTTTGCTTTCTGCGTCATCGTTCTCGCATCCTCATCTCAGCCTGTCGCATCTGTATCAATCCGCGAACTCGCTCCGTATCTTGAGCGATTTCCCGAACCTGTCCACGGCTGTTTTGCCAGCGGGTCGCTGCCATGTCTGCATCGATTAGATCATAGCCCACTGCCTGGCCGGTGCGTTGTTGATAGAGACGCGCCACATCTGGGGACACCTCCTCAAGGGTTTCCCAGAGCACGTCATAGTCTGCCTGGGGCCGACCGATGCGCCCATGGAAGCCGGTCTGGCGCAGGGCGTTGTCCGCTTCCCAGACATTCATGGCGCGCAAAAGATCGATGGCCATGCCGCGCTCTTCGCCCGGCAGCTCGATCACCTGGTTGGACCCAGGGGCCCGCAAGCTGTTGTCGCTGAGCATGCGGCGGATCTGGCTGTTGATCTGCATCATCTCCTGGCCCCGGCGCATCGGGTGAGCATCGCGAGCACCAGGTGCCAGGGCATTAAACCTCAGACTGCCAGCACCATGCGTGTTCACGAGCACCCATTCCTGGGAGACTGGATCCAGGTCTCTGAAATAAGCCAGGGCACGCTCTGTCTCCCCAGCGTCAACCAGGGCCCGATAGGCGGCCTGCGCTTTGGAGAGGTTCCCGCCTCTGCGGTTAGCTTCTCTCCAGAAGTCGGTGACGGACTGAGACCCGGTTGATGGGTTGTCAATGAAGCGGCGGATGATCAGCTGCTGGTCAGTTCCCATAGCCGGGGCGTTCGGATCCATCCCCCGCTCCAGGATCCTGTAGTCAGCTGCATAGGTGCCGCCCAGGGAGAAGAGCATGTGATCGATCAGCATCGGGCTCCAGCCCATGCTCTCACCCACCCAGCGCGAGAACGAGCTGGTCCGCTCAGAGTATTGGAGCGGCGCAGGGAGGCCAGACATATGATCAGGGACGATGGGCCTGCCGTTGTCGAACTGCTCATTGGTCATGAGCTCACCAGCCACCTGGAGGATCGGGATCTCTCCTGGCGGCAGCATGGTGTGCTGCAGATCCAGGAAGGCCTGGCCGCGCTGGGTTGGATCGTCCCAGTAAGAGGCCAGGAGATAACGCTCCAGGATGTTGGCCGGCACAGCCAGCTCGAACGGCTTTGGCATGCGGATCCAGTTGCCGTTCTCATCCTTCCACAGGTGCCAGTGCGTGGCGCGCATGCGGTCATCGATCTCGGCATAGTCCGGGTCATCCTGGTGAGCCGCTGTCAGCATGGCAGAGAAGGCAGCCATGGCAGCCATCCAGGGCCACATGGTCAGGGCCGCGCGCAGATCCTGCTTTTCAGCTTCCGACAGGTTGGGCTTCCGCCCCGAAAAAATCGGCCGCATAAGACGTGGCAGCTCGCGCAGAGTGCGACCACCCAGGGCGGTGCGAACCGCTTTCTCCGTACCCTGGAGAGCCGGATTAAAGAACGGGATCAGCCGGCCAAAGATGTAGGCCGTCATGGATCCGCCCTTCCGGCGGTAGTCGATCACATCTCGGGCCTGGTAAGCCGAGTGCAGAGCAGCGTCCCAGTCGGACATGCCCAGCTTCTTCGCCATCTTGCGGTAGGCCTTGTAGTTGCCCAGGCGGGTCGAGCTCTCCGTGACGTCGAACGCCGCAGAAACACCGCGCCAGGATCCAACCTCACGAGCCTGCCGACCAGAGCGTAGATCCTGGACGTTGGCACTGCGCTGGTTCCGCTCGGCAATGGACGCATTGATGCCGCCCATATGGCCGCCAGCGACCATGTACTCCTGGACCAGCTCAGGGTTGCCGAAAAGGTTTGCCGCCCCCTCAGCGCCCGTCACAAACGGAGTGAAGCCATTAGGAGACAGGGTCGCGGTGGCGAACTGGTCGCGCACCCAGTTGACCAGGGGGAAGGCCGGGTGGCCTGTGATCGACTGGGTCAGGATCCGCGTCGGCAATGACACGAGATCCACCAGCCAGTGATGTCGGTCCTTGCCCAGGCCGACCAGGGCGTCCCAGAGCATCTGGCCGCGCTTGTCATTATTCAGGCGCAGCATCTTGCGCTGGCCATCGCGCCACAGATAGACGATCTGCTCGCCGAGCTCAGGAGCATTCTCCAGGCCGTAGATCATCGTCATGGTCTGGCCATCCAAGGCCTCTTCCATTGCGCCGACAACCAGGGCAGCATCTTGCTCATCGACCCCAGCGCGCTCAGCAGCCAGACGGAAGATCTTCTTGGCGTCCACACCCTGGACAACGGTCTGCTGGGCAGGCACCTCGGTCAGGATCTCAGCAGATCCAGCACCAGTGGCAACGGCCATGTCATACAGAGCGCCGATGGTCTCGTTGCGCCAGATCGCCTGGTTGGTCTGGTAGGCGTCGCGGATCATGCTCTCGATGGGATTGATGATCGAGCGATCAGATCCCTGGAAGCGGCGGATCCGGTTGTCGTTGTTGTTGGCAGAGCTCGTGGAGTTCACAGATCCGCGACCGCGACGGGTATCGCGCAGCAGCGGAACGTAGAACGACCGGGTCTCAGTGAAGCGGGTGTACTGCTCCTGGGTGATGAAGCCGGCGTCCAGCTTCTTCTTGAGAAGGTTGCGGCCCCACTCATTCACCATATCGGCAGCTTCGCGCCACTTCGGGTTCGCAGCCTCATGGTCGCGAACAGCCTGCAGGTGCTCGGCCAGGGAATAGCGATCCGGGTTCCGGCGCAGTAGGCCCTCATCTTTCCGGCGGTACTCCTCGATGATCCGACGGCTGGCCAGGTAAGCGCCGAACTGATCGACCCTCTCCTCTTTCCACTCGGTCATGACGTTGTCACCCAGGGCCAGCTGGAGAGCTTTCCCCAGGGCGGGGCCCTCGGCCTTCAGCTTCTTGAAGCCCACCACGCCATTCATGATATCTACGGACCCACCCTGGTATCCATCCGCAGCCAGGCGAGCCAGGCGCGAGAAGTCATTCGATGGGCTGAAGTCGTAGTTGGTTCCGTGGTTCTTCTGATACATGGAGGCCAGGTCACGCTGGACCCGATAGATCGGTGCGGTCGCGTCAAACATCGCGGCATAGAAGCCCTCGATCCAGTCGGCCACCAGGGAGCCGCCTCGATAGCCGGCCTCCTCGCGCATGTTCTTCACGCCATCGATGATGCCAGAGATCCCGTTGCGGACACCCGTCCGAGAGATGTGGCCCTCAATCGCCCTGGCGGACGACTGGGTCATGTATCGGTTGTAGCGCCGGCTGAGCTCCTGGAGGCCGCTCATCAGCTTCTCATCAGCAGAGAAGAAGGCGTCCACAAAAGACTTCAGGGCGTTGGGTGTGTTCTTGGCCAGGTAGACCGGGCTCTCGACGAAGATGCGGACCATCTCGGCGAAGGCCTCGTCCATCTGCTCGCCTGCGCGAACATCGACACCAGCATTGAGCTGGAGCATCTCCTGGCCAGCTTCCCGGACCAGTTTCGCATAGGCCTCCGGGTGACGAGCTGCCAGCATGTGGCCGGCCTCATGCACCAGGGTGGCGAAGTCTTCACCAAAGCGCAGGCGGATCTCGTGGGTGCGCTCGTTGAACTCACCGTCGGCACCACGCTGGGTCATCCGGCCTTCAGTCACAGCCGTGCCCAGGATGCGCTTCAGATCCTCGACCAGGTCGCGGATCGCTACGGTCTCCAACTTCTCGTCCAGGAGGCCTTCCATCTTGGCGTCGGCATCCTCGGCCACAGCCCCGTCCTCATTGACAGGGATCGGGCGGCCCCGTTGCCTGGATCCTGGAGCGTTGGCGTACTTCTTCCTCTTTCGGCGAGCCAGGGTGCGCTCAGAAGTCGGGACGATGAACAGGCTGTCCATCACACGCCGGCCTTCCAGGTCGAGCGAGATCTGATCAGATCCACGCAGGGCGCGATAGATCTCTCCCATCCAGTTCTTGAACGCCTCGAACGCGCCTTCCAGGCCTTCGACCGGAGCAACGCCCTCTTTCAGGTATGCCTCGAAACCCTCGGCGAACTTTTCGTGCTGTTCGCGAGTAGGGCGGGCACCCTCCTCCACGCCCAGCCACTGGCGCATCGCATCATATTCTTCCTTGATGACCTTGCTGTCAGCTGCGAGCTCTCGGTACATCTCCAGGAAGAGGTGCGCGCTCTCGTGCATGAAGCTCGACACATCGGACTGCTCACCCAGGCGGATCAGAACCTCATTGCCAGAGAAGACACCGCCCTCCGGGATCGTCACCGAGGCGCGGTTCTCCTGCTTCATGAAGTCAGGGTTCGAACCATCGAAGGCTCCCTCGTTGAAAGGGGACTTGATCTGCTCAGGAGAGAACACCACCCAGCTCGTGGATCCATAATCCTCGGCGCGATTGGTGTACTTGATGCCGTCATAACCCTCTTCGATGAGACGGTTCATGATGTTCTCGTGCGATGTCGGGACGAGACCAGGCATCAGGTCGGTGTCCCTGGGCCCCGCCTTGATCTGCTCGCGGATATACTCCGCCAGGTCTGGCCGTCCATTATCATCGATGACGTCAGCCACCTGGTCGAACATATCGTTGTCATTCTGCCAAGGTCTGGTGATGAACCCTCGGCGCGGACCCGCTTCTCTGCCTACGTCGATGGGATTGTTGATCCGCAGATAGACAGGCAGCGTCCGTTCGCCGACCTCCGCTCCCTTGTTGGTGTTTTCTCCGCGCGTCCCTGATCGATCCTTCGCCGCCTGCTGGGTGCCAAAGTGGCTCAGGATCTTGAACTGACTGAAGTCACTCCAGTGATTGGTGTTGTGATACTGCGGCTCCGGGTTGCCCTGGCCATCGACAACCTTGCTGTCCTCCCACCAGGCCTTGAACTCCTGGGTCTCAGTTGGAGACTGCATCAGGATGTTGGGATTGGATCCGTCGAAGCTCCCCTCGTTGAAAGGAGACTTGATTTGACCAGCCTGGAAAGCGTTCCAGGTGAGCTCGCCCTCCTCGAAAGCGCTCATGCCATCAAAGCCAGCGCCCTCAATCTTCCGGCGGAAGACATCATCAAAGGCGAACATCTCGAACGCCGTGGTGTCGATGTCTTTGCCCTTCATGCTGCGGAAGGATGTGTCCTCAATGGTGAAGGCCGTGCCGTTTGCCTCGTTGACAGCGTCCAGGATCTCCTGGGCACCATAGTTCTCTGACATGTCGATCTGTTCGGGGACGACAAACGGGTTCTCAATCCGCAGGTATGCGGGGATCGTTCTCGGCTGCCCATCACCATCATCGTTGTACTTTTCGGTGACGCTGGGGTTCACAGCAAACCACGCCCCGAAGTCCAGGGTATCGAACGACACGAAGTCATTGGGCGTGCCATGGTAGACAACCAGGGGCAGGCCATCAGGGCCCACCACCTTGCTGTCACCGAACCACTCCCGGAACTCAGGCGTGCTGACCGGGTCGATGTCTCCCGACTGATTGAGGGTGAAGCTGTCGTCCGTTACCGGGGCTGTTGTTGCAGCATCCTGCGGGTTAAGCGTCGTCTCAGATCCGGCTGTTGATCCAGCAGATCCAGGCCGTCCGCTCCGCCCAGCATCCTGGCCACCTTGGGCCGCGATTTCTTTTGCGATTTCTTCATAGCTAATATCCGCCGTCTGGCGAGCTCCCATCTGTCCGTACAAACGCTTTTCATAGTACCACAGAACGGCCTGGATGTCAGCAATGGACATCTCGACGCCGCGCCGCTTCAGCCGGCGACGGACATTCTCCGTCGTGCGGATCATGAACTCCCGGTCAGAAGCGTTGAAGGGCTGATCTTCCAGAGCCTCGTAAGCGTGCTTATAGAGGGTGTTGGCAGCCTTCTCGGTGATCGTGCCGTTCTTGTATCCCTTCGCGGCATAGGACGCCACATACTCAACCGTGTGAGCCAGGAGCTGGTGGTCGGTCATCGCCTCCTGGGAAGTGTCCAGGCCCGTATCGTGGCGCAGCAGATCCCGGAAGCGAGCCAGGCCCGCCTCTGTCGGTTGCGCCAGGAGCGTCCCGCGCATCCGGTTGAAGGTCCGGGACCACCAGCGGTCCATCGTCAGATAGCCGGTGTCGCCCATCAGATTGGCGTAGAAGGCACCCAGCTTTGGACCGAAGACCAGGGCGGCATTCGGCAGCTGCATGTCTGCCTTGTAGGCGACGTTGAACTCCACGCCCTCGGCGCGGGCCTGGGCCCTCAGATTAGAGACCGTGTCTTTCTTCAGCAGCCAGGTGTGCATGCCCTGGGGGCCGCGATTGATCAGAACGTCCTGGATGTTGGCCAGGTTCACCCGCATGGACTTGTTGCGCTCGCCCCCGAAGGTGACATCGTTTGAGACCGTGCCGTCATTGCGGAACTGCTCATAGACCTGGGCGGCAAAGCGGAAGTTCTCACGAACCTTCGCGCCGTCCGATGTGATGGCGATCAGCGCCGTCATGAAGTTGCGGGCGGCCTGCTGGCTTCCCAGGATCTTCACGCCAGGGAGATCGGCAGACATGTCCCCGGCCAGCTCAGGAAACCGCGCGGCCATCTCATCGAGAGCACGCTGGAACTTTTCGGTGTACCATCCGACAGCTGACTTCCCAGGCTGCTGAGCGGCCAGGTCAACCTCGAACATGACCTCATCGACCATCCAGCCGGCAATACGACGCGCAGCTGCTGGGGAATAGTCGCCACGCTCGATGGTGCCGTACTTCTTCCGCTGGCGCGCCTCCAGGGCCGCAGCGATCTCGCGGGTCTTGTAAGTCTTGCCAGGCTCCAGGCCGTACTTCTTCAGGGTCTGAGTGCCACGGCGAAGCGGCACAGACTGGTTGAGGGTCTGGCTGTTGGCGAACGGGCTCGGCTTGCCCTTGTAGACAGACGCTGGGCTGATAGCGATCTGCTCATTGAGAACCTGGTCATTCATGTCCTCAGTCGCGCCTGGGGCCGTAGCACGGCGCTCCTCTGCAGACATGTTTCTGCGGGCCTCGGTGTTCCTGGCCTCAACCTCTCCGGCCAGGGCCATGTAGAAGGCGTAGTTGCCCGGCTGCACCCAGGAGGCCATGCCCTCGTCGAGCACGAGCTCGGCACCATGGTCGCCATAGATCTCTCTGGCGCGCTCGCGGATGGGTGCCATCTCGGGGCTCTCCAGGAAAGCCTTGTATTCCTGGAAGGCCACCTCGGCGAGCTGGGTCGCGTCCTCTTCGGTCAGGGTCTCATTATTCGCGGCGCGGGCGTTCAGCTCTTCGACAACCACCGCATTAAGAAGCTGCTCATATGCCATCCGCTGGTCCGGGAAGAGCACGATCTCGGGATCCTCCAGAAGGCGGGTCCGCATCGTTGGCTCATCGAGCGTGTGAATAGCCTCTACCAGGAGCTCTCGGTTCGGCGTTCCATCTGCGAACTCAGCAGACAGATCGGTCCATCCGTTGCCCATGGTCTCGGCATAGTAGGCCTTCGCCTGGTCAGGATTGCCGCCAGGTGCAAAGCGCTCGATGTGCTGGATGGCGTGTTGCGTCTCGTGCATCAGCGTGCCCAGGGCGGCGTCCATGCTTGGAGCCTCAACCTGGATCACGGTGCCAAAGGATTGCGGCCCAGCGGAAGGATCCCCGTCCAGGATCTCGCCATAGCCGCCAGAGATCTGGGCCTCTTTCAGGGACGGGTCGATGCGGACCTGTGTCTTCAAGCGCTGCAGAACCGGGTAAGCATCGAACAGCTGCTCGTGCTGGATCATGTCGCCCATCGGGCCTTCCTGCCAGCCGGTTTCGTTCGGGTCGAGATATCCTTCGGCCCAGGATGCCTGGCTGTCGTCAACCTCGAAGCGCCACTTGCGGTCCTGGCCACGATGCCAGCCGGTTTCCTGGCGGATCTCTTCAGGCGTTGTGCCGGCGCTGTCCAGCTCCTGGGCGCGAGCCAGGGAAGTGCGGTCTGCCGTCTTCGCGTTCACGCCGGCAAACTGCTGGAGCTCGTTGGAGGCCTGCCCAGGCTCGCCCTGCTCGATCCGCAGGTTCATGTCTTTGATACGCGCAGCGAAGGCTTCAGGATCCTTGGTCGCCAAGGTCTCCAGTTTCGCCTGGAAAATGGCCGTCGAGGCAATGATCTCACCGTCCTCCTGGCCTTGCTGTGCCAGGCCCTGGGAGACAACATCGACCAGCCGGTCGATCTCGGGCTGGATCTCCTGGGGAACCACGCCTTCGAGGCCAGGTTCAGGGAGCGGCATGCTGCGGCGCTCTGCTTCATCGCGCAGCGTCTCCAGCTCAGAGACGTGGCCGTCAAGCTGATTGATGATCTCGGGGGTGGAGTATCCCTGGGCCTTCATTGCATCCCAGGCAGCGTTGTACTCGACCTCTCCCTGGATGATCGCCGCAGCCAGGAGATCGTCGGACAGAGCCCTCTGGCCACTGTTTGCCAGCTGGCCACCGACAGAGACACCGCCGCCGACCGCAAAGCCGATCAGGCCACCAAGAGCTGCCGCGTACCCAGCGCCCTCCAGGACGTCCCGATCTGGATCCCAGCCGACCGTGCGGGCGTTGATGTTTTGAGCAATATGCGCGCCGCCTTCCTGGATCGCCTCTTCCAGGCTCTCCGCTCCGCCTTCTTGCAGAACGCGCCGCCAGGAAAAGCGCCTTGGCATGAAGCGCTCGACGCGCCCCATGGCCCGGCTCAGAGGGATGGCCTCGGTTACGCCGATGCCCATGCCGACCAGGGTGCCAATCGCTCCCTGAGCAAACGAAGCATCGTGCGCGACAGCATCTTCCAGCGCCTGAGATCCGCCCTGGGTCGAGCCCATAGCCATCATGGCAGGAAGTCTCGCGGACCCGGCAACAACGCCGCCGGCCAGGTAAGGCACGGTCGATCCGAGGCCCTCACCAAGGGCCTGGCCGATCTGCTGCTGCTGCTGTCTGAAGCTATCGGTCGGGAAGATCTCTTGCTGCTGCTCGCGATAAGCGTCGGCTTGACCGTAGAGCCAGGTGTCTTCCTGGGGCATTTCACCCCGGAGCGCAGCCTCCACATTGGAGGCGACCCGGAGCGCATCAGACGGCAGACGGGTGGCTTCATTCACGAAGCCGTGAGCCGCCGACGGAAGGGCGTGCATAGTCGTGCCCTCTTCCTCGCCATCCACAACGCGCTGAGCTCGCTCTAAAGCCTCATTGGCGGCCTGTTCATCCGCCCGAGCATTATGGCGTGCAACATTCCCCCATACGTGCTGACTGACGCCGCCGCCAATCGGAAAGGGGATGTCATCAACGCCGCCGTCTTCGACAAACTCTCGATAGGCCCGCCGCATTGGGGCACGGCGCTCCTGGTGGGCAAGATCCCGCTCATTGGACCGCTGCCGTTCTTCATCATCGAGATAGAATAAACCAGGGAAGCGCTCCTGGAGTGCCTGGTAGCCCTCCCGAGCACCGCCCAGCGGCGTGAAACCACTCTCGACCGCCCGGACCCTCTCCCAGAAGGATGGGGCAGCCTCGACCGGCGGGGTGGGCGCAGCGCCACCTTGTTCAGAGAGGATCTCTTCTCGGCGGGCTCGGATTTGCTCCAAGAGCCGCTGGCGACGTTCCTCTGGCGTTTCCTGCTGTTCGATGAGAGCCATGTCTCAGATCCTTATTGTGGTGGGCGCAGCAGGGCCTCCGCCGCTTCCAGCCTTTCCAGCTCAGATTCCGGCTCCGAACCATCCTCCCCGCCATTCATCAGAGACAATACCTGGTTTCGTGTGGTTTCATCCAGGTTCTGCAGCACCATAGTCATCGCAAAGGCGTCATTGAAGCCCATGCCCGTCGAAGGTCTGTCGTTTTGATAGATCGCATTCGTGATGCCCTGGAGCCGCGTGACTTCCTCCGGCGGGATGTCGCCATCCGGGAAGCGTGAGATCACATCGTTGGCGACGCTCGCTATCACGGAGTCCCGAGAGTTGCGGGGCTGATCGACACCCGTCATCAAGCGCAGGGCGCTGTCGCGCTCTTCACCTTCCAGGCCCATGGCGTCCACAACACGGACGACCTCCGGCGGACGGTTGTCTTGGTCAATCTGGTGATCGAGGCGATCCGCCTCCAGACCCAGGCGGGCGCGATCAATGCCGAGGCCTTGACGCTGAATATCCCGACCGGCCTCGCCTTCGCTGGCTTGGAAGTCACGCTGGTCCTGCGCCATGCCGCGCTGGTGGTCCTGGCTGCCCTGCGCCATCTCGCGTTGGAAGTCGCGACCCTGGCGAGCCTGAAGCGCCTGCATAGCCGCCTCCTCGCCGCCCATGGCGTAGGCCTGCCAGAAGGACGTGTCGCTCTCTGGGACTGTATCGCGCAGATGCTGGAAGCGCAGCTGCCGGCGACGGGCGTCTTCGGTCGATGAGCGTACCCGCTCCTGCTGGTCGTTCCATGCGTTTATGTGTCCGCCCTGGCGGCCATCGTATGATGCGCCCATGTCCTGCATGGTTGCGCCAACCCCCTGGAGGGCCTGGGCCCAGCGGGGAAGCTGTTGCGGCGCATCTTGCTTGATGTCCCGCTCCATGTTGCTGAGAGCGCTGGATCTATTGGATCCACCGCCGGCACCAGCCTGCTTCGCGAGCTGTGCTAGTCGAGGATTAAAGCCAAACATCTATGCCTCCAGAGCCATCAGGTCGTAGTTGACCATGTCGAAGCCGGACATGCCACGGATGACATATCGCGGATCAATCTCATCGGACATCACGCCGACGTGTCGTGTTCCAGGATCCCAGATGTAGCCGAACTCATAAAGCCCGCCACCCAGGGACTGAGCGTTGGTCTTCAGTCGGCGATCAGAGAACGCTGCCAATGAGCCGATGCCGCTGGCCAGAGATCCCAGGCTTCCCAGCATCCCGCCAGTGCGGTCTTGCGACGGAGCGGTGGTGGTGGTTCCGAACATACCCTGCGGCACACCGGAGAGCGCACCGATCATCATCTGCAGGCCATCGATGTCGTGCTGGCGCTGGCGGTTGTAGTCGCCGTATGCGGTATCCATGCCACGCTGGCGGAGGCCGCGTTCCATCTCTCCGATCTGGAAGAGGCGGTCCACATCCTCGTTGTTCGAGCCTCGGCGCATGTTTGCCAGGCCGGCCATCTGGTCGCCAGCACGAGAGGCGTTCTGCCGGTTCATGTTCTCGGCACCCAGGAATGTTTCCATTCCGAAGCGGCGAGCCATGTTCATCGCGTCCTGGTTTCGTCCTGCAGCATCCTGGGAGAGCTGAGCGCGGAACTGGTTGTTCTGGTTCGATGCATCCGCCATGTGGCGACCTGAGCCGTCGCTCCGGCCTGCGTAATCCATCAACGATGCGTTGGTGGCCCCGGCGTTTTGCATGTTCACCTGCTGCCCGAGATTGGCACGCAGTCCCTGGGTCTGGTTCCAGGCGTCGGAGATCGAGCGGCTGGAAGCATCCCCACGCTGGGTGAAGTCCATCAGGGCAGCGTTGCGGGCAGCCGCGTTCCCCATGCCGGCCTGCTGGTCGAAGCCAGCCTGCTGCATTGCGAACTGATTGCCCATCTCAGCGGCATACCTTGATGCGTCTGTCATCCGGTCGGCATTGCGCTCCGAAAGACCTTGAGACTGGTTGGCGTTGAACTGGGACATGCCGGCATTGCGCTCGGCATCCGTCTGACCAGCCTGGAGCGCGGTGTCGTATCCCTGCTGGCGCAGATTGGAGATCACGTCCCCGCGCATATCGTTAAAGTTTCGACCGATCTCGCCTTCCATGATGGCTGAGCGGGATCCACCAAAGGCCTCAGCCCCTGCAGCACGTCGTCGTGCCTGGGAGAGATCTCGCGTTTCCTGGCGGTCGATGTCGTCCATCGCCCGGTCGATCACGCGGGTCTGGTGTGGGTTGTCATAGTTGGCCATGAAGTCCGCGCCATTGCGAGCTCCGCCCTGGGCGAGAGATCCCATCGATGCAGCATAGTCTGCAGCACGACCGAGCTGGCCGCCCTGGATGTTTGCCACCTGGGCAGGACCGCCAGCGGCGTATCCGCGCATCATGTCGAACGCGCCCATCTGGGCATCTCGTGTCGGGGCCGGGCCTGCCGCCTGGTATCCACGCGCCGCGCCAGGATCCGCAGATCCCATCATGGCCGCGCTGTACTCCCAGGGATTGCCTGGCGTTTGCGGTTGAGGCGTCTGACCACCGGGGCCGGGGTTCCACCCCTCGCCGCCGCGCTCATCAGGAATGCGAGGCTCTGGTGGCACAGTGCCGTAGCTGATACCGCCGCGCTCATCAGGAAGCGTCGCTCCGCCTGGCAGCACGGAAGGCACCTGGGTGAACTGACCGCCGCCACCCGTCACTGGGCCTGGACCCGCGCTCGTGATGCCGCTCAAACCGGGTGGCAGGTGTCCAGTTGTCGGTACCTCGTAGTCTACCGGGCCGTTGCCACCTGCTTTCATAAGACCGCCAGCGCCACCGCCAGCGAATGGATTGGGATCGCCTTCTTTCCAGCCTTCCGGCATGACTGCAGATCTACCGATTTCAGGGAAGCCGCCCGTTTGAGGCATTGGAGGCGGTGAGCCGCCACCCAGGGGAGCCGGCCCGCCATGCAACCCATCGATGCCGGGCGGCAGGTGGCCATTGTTCTGACCAAAGGTTGGAGGTGGCCCGCCACCCGGAGCATCGAGGCCCTGCATGTACTGAGCACCAGCGGCAGCAGCCTGGGGCGCTTGACCACCTATCGGAGGTCCGCCTGGGAAACCTGCGCCCATGCCGCCAGCTAAAGGATCATGCTGTGGACTTTGCGTACCGGGAGGCCGGATTGCCTGGCCGCCCTGCTGCATATACTGAGCAGCCTGGTCGTATCCCTGGTTGGATTGACCGACCATGCCGCGCTGAAGATCAAACGAGTTCTGCTGATCCTGGGTCCAGTCGGCAATGCGAGGCCCGCCGTACATCTCGTAGGGTCGATTGGCCACCTGCCCAGCGCGGGCCACATTGCCCTGCTGCGCCTGTTGATACCAGGCCGGGACATCTACCGAAGTTGTTGTGGTGTCTGTACCACCGCCGCCAAAGCTCATTGCCGCCACTCCTCAAAAAGTTCGGTCTGGTCACTGGTGTAGAGCTGTTCTGCCACCATGTCTCGGACCTGTGTTGCCCAGTCAAATCCCCCGATGATCTCAGCCACCGCAACGGCGACCTGGTCGAGGCTCTCTCTCCAGACAAATGCATAGGACTGGCGGTGCTGATCCTTGGCTTCCCAGCGTGTCGCCTGCAACCAGTTAGCGGTTGCGGTCAAGATCACCTGTCGGAGCTCGACAGAATGAGCCAAGTAGAACGGGTTCGTGAAGATCTCCCCGAACATCACAGCCATCAATCTGGCCATGTCCCCAGGTTTGTCGTCCCCGTCTGCAATATCATCAGCGATTTGCGAGGCCTTGTATAGGCTCCCCAGGAAAGCTGCAGCATGCTGATCGCCCTGGGCGACCTGGAGAAGCAAGCGATCCTCTTTGATTTCGTCCAGTTCTGGCATCAGACCCTCGCCCCCTGTGGTACGATGTCGAAGCGCATGTCTCCCAAGCGCCAGAACTCCGGCGCTGAGGCCCCGGCAACCTTGAACCTGGCAAAGCGCCCAAACGCCTCGAACCAGACCCGCTCTGTCGCACTCGAAATCGAATAGGGACCGAACGTGCGCTCGGCTCCCCTGGCCGTCTCCCTGGTGAACACCGTCAGCTGCAGACCACCCGTCTGCCCCTGGACGTCCGGCATACACCCTCGGATGTAGACCATGTTCTCGCCGTCCTGGATATTGATCAGGCCGCTCTCGATTGATGCGCCCATCAGGCCGCCATTGTCAGACGCCCCGGTCTCGTGGAGATAGACATTGCCGCTGGCATCAGGAGCAATCGGGCTGGAGAAGACGGCGCTGTCAGTCCAGCAAGTCCGCTCCATCGTTCCCGAGGACCACACACCCTCAACCACATCGTAGATCACATAGCGCGAGATCTCGTTGCCGTCGCGCTCATCGGGGTAGAACCACCAGATCTCATTGAACTGATCGACCACCGCGCAGAAGCACTTCTCTTCCTGGCCTGGCGAAATGTTGGAGAAGATCTCCGTGTCCAGCTCGGAAGGGATCGGCTCAGGCGCGCCGCCCGCATACCGATAGAAACCATTGTGCCCCATCCAGTAGACAGCACCGCCGAGCTGGCCCATCGCATTGGGCCCCAGGAGACCACAGTTGCGGCCAACCAGGGGGAAGCCCCAGATCAGATCGTCAAAGGTCTGGCGCATGGCAAAGAGGGATGTGTCTGTCCAGATCAAGTGTTCCTGGGTGCCGGCAATCCCGCCGACAATCCTGGATCCTTCCTGGAGTTCGAGCTCCCCGGCCTCTCCAGTCGAAACCGTCGTCCAGCCAGTGTTATCTTCCTGATCGCTCCAGCGGACCAGGCGAGGGTTAAAGGTGCCGGAAACCTCCTCAGTCGTGCCCAGGAGGACAACGAAGCGGGAAGGCGTCACAAACATGTCCTGGATGTCCGTAGGAGCTCCAGTGACAGCCGCAGCGACCACAGCGGTGTCGAGCGCCCACTCGAACAACCCCTGCCGCCTGGGTGCCGCCAGGAGGTTCTGCCCCCAGTTTGCCAGGGCCCAGATCATCGGAGATGAAGCAGTGCCGGATCCAGAGCCGTAGGTGCCACCGGAATAGGTACCAGTGCCAAAGCCGACACCAGCCAGGCCATCAACGTCTCCAGCGGTAAAGCCGGCGGAAGGTGTGATGTCGAAGATCTGCCCACCGACGACGACCTCCAGGGCGTCATGCTCCCCGAAGGCAGCGCGATCAATCTGGCCGGCGCATGTCCAGGCACGAGCTGATCGAGCTACACCATTGAGGCTGCCGTTGACGAACGCCTCCCAGCCACCAATGGACTGAGCGCGACCATCCTCAAAGCGGACCTTGTCACCAGCAATCCAGCGGCCCTGGGAGGCCGCATAGGTGTTGTCCTGGACAATGCCAGGAGCCACAGAGAGTGTCGTCTCAGGCATGGCTTACTCCCAAGGAAGGCCGGTGCCGGCGTCTGCCGCGATCGCTGCCAGCTTGGTGTCGTGGCGAGCCAAGGCGTTTGCCTCTTGTTCGGCGGTAAACTCAACGGGGAGCCAGCCGAGGACCGTCTCTTCGGTCAGATCGGCATAGTCCGAGAAGTCATTCGGATCTGGGTCTTCCAGGGAGTGGGTGCCGATTGTCCGAATGGTCGGACCATCCTCGACGCCCTCATCCTTGGTGATGAAGGACCAGTGAATGACGGAGACCGCCTTCGGGCAGCCTTCCTTGTTGATGTAGTCGCAGCTTTCGACTTTCCAGTTGTGTTCTTTGGCCATGATGTTCTCCTTTTATGCGACGTTGATCACGCCGCTACTGTTCCAAAGATCGCCAGTCGCTAGGCCGCTCGCGGACGTTGGAAGATTTGCAATGTTCACGATTGTTGTATGGGTGGCGTCATATTTGACAGTCAGACCTGCGCTATTCCCTGCCATGATAGCCGTGTTGTGGTTTGAAAGAGCGCCCATGTAAACGCCAGCGCTGAACACTTGAAGCTCACCTTGAACGGTATTTGTAGTGTCCTCAATGCGGAAGGACGCGCCACCCGCGAAGTGCATTTCCAACCCAGCGCCGGTTGCGGTGGATATGCCAGTTGTGCCTATGCCGACATTGCCGGAGCTATCGATTGTCAGGGCGTCGGAGCCACCTGTGCGGATACGAACAGTCTGGGTGCCAGAATAGCCGCCAAGGTAAATGGTGGTTGCGGTGCTGTCGTTGTAGAGCGTTCCAGACTGATACAAAAGTGTCCGAGCGGTATGGCTTCCAGCGATTGCGGAAAGAGTAGCCGTTCCAGACGCGGTGCTATTGTAGGCGCTTATAGACGTG
>Ga0316205_10001063_pt1 | contig 38683 bp, 38 predicted proteins | sample 3monthpyrite_MG_FD_204941 | JGI IMG/M metagenome (GOLD analysis project Ga0316205, IMG submission 204941) | Microbial mat bacterial communities from mineral coupon in-situ incubated in ocean water Damariscotta River, Maine, United States -... | ecosystem: Environmental > Aquatic > Marine >...
TCGAACTCAGAAGTGAAAACGTTCAGCGCCGATGATAGTGTGGGGTTTCCCCATGTGAAAGTAGGTCATTGCCAGGCTCTTATTCCAAGAAAGGCCCATCCGAAAGGATGGGCCTTTTTTTTTGGAATAAGAGCCTGGCAATGACCTATTTGAGTCTTTTGGATGTGCATGCAATGCACTCTCCGTGTGACAAATTCGCCGGGAGCGAATTTGAGCAGCCGCAGGCTGACCCCGAAGGGGTGTAGGGCAGGATGCCCGGAGTAAAGTAGGTCATACGATGAAGCTAAGGAGATGCACATAATAAGAAGTGTTCTCTTTTGAATCATAAATCAATACATAAAATGCAACCAGCCTCATACACAAAAAAAGCCCCACCGTTTCCGGTAGGGCTTTTAATTACAACAGATCTTCAAATTGTCATACGTTCCTATAACGAAACGGTTTTAGCAATACGTACTATGGCATCTGTATCTGAGAACCAGGATTCTGCCCAGGAACAACAATTTTTGAAGCTTGCTCTCTTTGATATTCCTGGATTTCTTTCATGGTTTGCTCCATCGATACTTTTGCAGCATCACCAAAAGCAGCTATCGCACTGGCAAGGTCATCGGACTCCAATTCAAAGTTAAGTGGTAAAGCACCACCTGGTGTCATGACCTGAGTTTGGCCAAAATAGGTTACTGACCGAGAGGAATCCTTTTCCCCAGAAACTAAAACGGGTGTCAATACTCTAATACTACCTACTTTCTGATCGGAAAATACTTCCTCTTTTACAAGAGATGATTCATCGATTTTGATTTCGGGGAATTGTTGGTTCATAAAATTAAACTCTAAAGATTTTAAAAAAGTTATTATAAAACAACCCTGTCTTATTATCACTGACTGCAGTTATAATATTGGAATTATTCTCGTTAAAGTACTTAAATTTGCCTAGCATCTGGTTCGTATATATTATCAAGGCGACTGATAATCGTTTGTATACTGGAGTGACTACCGATATCCAGAGACGTTGGTCTGAACACTCTAATAGTACTGCCGTTACAAAAAAAGGTGCAAAATTTTTCTGGGGTCGGAAACCAGAATCACTGATGTTTTTATTAAAGTGTGAAGATCGTTCTATGGCGTGTAAGGAAGAAGCGGCTATAAAGAAAATAAAAAGAGCAGAAAAGTTGTCATTAATAGATTCTTGTAAAAACCAAATCGGTCGATATCCAGAACTGTCTGAAATTGCACTAGAAAAAGATCAAAACCAATGATGTTTGAAAAAGTGTCGCACTTGATCGTAAACATTCAAGCTGAGTTAGCCTTGAGTTATCCATTTCTGCAATCATGGAAAATAACATTTGATAGCGCTAAAAAGCGGGCGGGAATATGTAAAATTAGTACCAAAGAAATATCTTTTAGTATTAATCATATAGAAAACAATAATATTGAAACGATCACGGATACCATTCTACATGAATTCGCTCATGCGATTGCTTACCAGCTATATGCGGATAGAGGTCACGGAAAATATTGGAAATCTGTCGCCCGAGAAATTGGTGCTGTACCGAAGGCGAAAGGGGTTTTTAATTTGCCAAACGCACCTTGGCTTCTGGTTCACGCTTGCTCAAGAACTTCTCAGATTAAACCGATAAGTGAAAGATTCAGACGTAATAATAAGATAAAAAGCTACTTCCTGATCGGCCGGCCCGACACAAAAGGAGAGTTGTTTTTTATTAAAAATACAGACTACCAACAATTTAAACAAGGCCTGATTGATCAGAACAGGTTAGAGTTATTTCAATAAGCTTGTTTCTAAAAACGGTATGTTTTTTAACAGGCTTAACTTGTTGTCTTAATCAATTTCAATTTAGTCAATACTCGACTTTGTTAAATTACGCCGCCGCTAGAGTCGCTTGCAAAGGGATTGGACGTCTTGCCGGATTTTGCTCATTTGAGTACAACTTTATGTCGTTGATTTCCTGCATGATAGAGTAGGCTTTTTCTAACACGACCTGGCCTTGTTTTGTAATGCCCGCTAGGTTTTTACCGTTTCGTTCAAAGATCCTTATACCTAGTTCTTCCTCTAATAACCGTAGTTGCTTGCTTACACCAGGTTGAGAAGTATAGAGTCTCTCGGATGCCTGAGTGATGTTTAATCCGTTTTCGGCTATTGCCAGTATGAATCTTAGTTGTTGCAATTTCATTGTTATTTTCCTCAAGGTTAAGATTTAAAAATAAAATTTAATGTTAAAATTAGTGCAAAAAAAAACCACCGAGCTTTTTGGCTGGGTGGTTTTTTGAGAATTTTGTTATTTAATCAAATTCGCTAGAACACCACCCGTTTACCATGTTTAATCGAAATTCGTACCTGTTTAAACATTGGAAAACACCAGGCACAGACGAGCGCGAGCATAGGATAGCTCGCCATATCTGTTGTGTTACGCATGATGTTAGAAAGTGTGTTCATTGCTTCAAATAATGTGTCTTTTGCTTAAGTTGAGCTATTTATAACACGCTTTATTTTCGTTGGTCAACAAATACCCAAATAACTTTTTGTTATAACCTTGTTTTATTGTGCCAATTTTCATTAAATGACGTAGTAAATAACGAAAAAATATGGGTGGATAGGTCTTGTTTTAGGCTATTCTACGACTATAGCTGGTACTGATAAACACTAAGAGAATCACATGAAGCAAAGAGTACTAATCGTCGGAGCCACAGGCGCAGTTGGCAAAGAACTTATAAAATTATTAGCTCTACGAGAGTTTCCACTGAGAAAATTAACATTGCTGGCGTCCACCCGATCGGAGGGAGCTACATTTGAAACCAGTATAGGTAAAGTTTCAGTCGAAACATTTTCGGAAGAAAAGTTATCTGGACACGATATTGTGTTTTTTGCTACCAGTGGCGAACATGCTAAGCAATATGCCCCAATTGCAGCTAAGTCCGGAGCCACGGTTATTGATAATAGTAGCGCTTTTCGATTGGACGATAATGTGCCCCTGGTTGTACCCGAAGTAAATCCACAAGCGATTTTTGAGCACAAAGGGATCATTGCTAATCCCAATTGCTCTACTATTCAAATGGTAGCGACGCTTAATCCAATTCATCAGTATTCACGAATTAAACGAATTATTGTATCAACCTATCAGGCCGTATCCGGCGCTGGCCAACAGGCAATCGCCGAATTACAAAGCCAATTGCAGGATGTGCTTGATGGCAAATCAGTCAAACCGGAACAATTTACCAAGCAGATCGCCTTTAACGTGATCCCGCATATCGATGTGTTTCAGGAGAACGGTTATACCAAAGAAGAAATGAAAATGGTTGATGAAACCTGGAAAATACTTGCTGATCCGGATATTAGAATAGCCGCCAATTGTGTGCGGGTACCGGTCATCAGGGCGCATTCAGAAGCGATAAATATAGAAACGGAAACAAAGGTCAGTGAAGATAAAGCGAGAGAGCTACTTGAAAAGACACCAGGAATCAAAGTGATTGACGAACGGGTTAATGGTGGATATCCAACCCCTATTGATGCCAGTGAAACGATGCCCACCTATGTCGGCAGGATCAGAGAAGATATCTCCTGTGATAACGGTTTAGCGCTTTGGTGTGTAGCGGACCAACTATGGAAAGGCGCGGCACTTAACGCGATCCAGATAGCAGAATTGCTGATTGAGCGAGATTAAAAAATGAAGGTTTTAAAGTTTGGCGGTACATCGCTAGGCGATGCCCAGCGAATGCAAAATGTAGCCAGAATTGTTTCGCAGCAAGGAAGTGTTTCTCAGCAAGGTCGGGTTTTAGTGGTACTTTCGGCGGTTTCTGGTACTACAGACTCTTTAGTTAAAATTGCAGAGGCCTACAAGCACGGCGAGATAACAAACGTTAAAGAAATTGTTGAAGTCTTAACTAATCATTATCAACGGTATGTCGAACAACTTTTTAGCCAAGGTTCGACAAAGTCAATGGCCATACGCTTTGTAGAAACTCAGTTTGCTGAAATAGCTGAAGCAAATATTGAGTCAAGTACTTCAGCCATTGAGTTTCATATTCTGGCCAAAGGAGAGTTGATCTCTACCGAATTATTTACTTTGTATCTACAAGAAAAAAATCATAAAACCAAACTACTTTCTGCACTCGATTTCGTGAGACTAACTGCTGATGGTGTGCCAGATGAAAATTTCCTTTCCGAGCAACTCAGCCAAATAATCAATCAAAATGCTAATGTAGACATCTTTGTAACTCAGGGCTTTATATGTCGAAATGCATTTGGCGAAGTATCCAATTTAAAGCGGGGAGGCAGTGATTATTCTGCATCTTTGTTCGGCGCTGCGATAGAAAGTGAAGAAGTACAAATTTGGACTGATATAGATGGCATGCACAACAATGATCCGCGTTATGTCGAAAACACTAAACCGATAAGAGAACTGTCTTTTAACGAAGCGGCTGAGCTTGCATACTTCGGCGCAAAGATCTTACACCCCAGCAGTATAAAACCCGCCCGGAAAAAGAATATCCCCGTGCTTTTATTAAATACTTTGCAACCAGAAGCGCGTGGGACTGTCATTTCTACTAAGAGTAATAGCGAAAATATTAAGGCTGTTGCTGCAAAAAGCGGCATCACGGCAGTAAAAATTCGCTCTAGTGAAATGCTTCAAGCACCTGGTTTTTTGAGAAAAGTATTCGAAGTATTTGAGTTGTATCATACTTCGATTGACGTGATTACCACCTCAGAAGTCGCCGTTTCTGTGACCATTGATGACACAACTTATTTAAAACCAATTGTAAAAACTCTAACCGAGTTCGGCAAAGTTGACGTTGATAAAAACTTGGCAATCGTTTGTGTTGTAGGCGAGTTTTTAGTAGAGAGTGTAGGCGTTGTAGCGAGAGTAATTCGCTCACTCGATACGATCCCACTAAGAATGATTTCTTATGGCGGCAGCGCACATAATATAACTTTTTTAGTTTCTGAAGAACAGAAAGTTGACTCTCTCAGAGCTCTGCACAAGGGGCTTTTTAATGTTTAATGATGCCCTAATGGAAGAGTTTTCTACTAGAGAAACTCCGTTCTACCACTACGATTTAACCCTTCTCAGGAAGACGATTAGTGAGGTGAAGTCCTTTGCCGAGCAGTTCAATTTCGATATTCACTACGCAGTAAAGGCAAATAGCAATCGAACTATTTTGCAGGAAATCAATCAATCAGGATTTGGCGCAGACTGTGTCAGCGGAAACGAAGTAAAACTAGTGGCTGAAATTGGTTTTCAATCTGACAGTATATTATTTGCTGGTGTTGGAAAAACAGATAAAGAAATTAGAGCGGCGTTAGATCTTAATATTAAGGCTTTTAACTGTGAGTCTGCTCAGGAAATTGAAGTGATCAATCAGCTTGCAGCAGAACTAGGTAAAACGGCAGAAATTTCACTTCGCATTAATCCGAATGTAGACGCTAAAACACATAAATATATTACGACTGGACTCGATGAAAATAAATTCGGTATTAATCAAAAAGATCTGCCTGATATAATTCAGCGTATACCAAGTTTTAGCAATATCAAACTGACTGGTTTACATTTTCATATTGGCTCGCAAATAACCGATATGAAAGTTTTTCAAGGATTGTGTTTACGCGTAAATGAAATTCAGTCTTGGTTCAGAGAGCACGGTGTCGTGATTGAGCATTTAAATTTGGGTGGTGGTTTAGGTATTGATTATTTGCAACCGGACGATGAATCTATTCCAGACTTCAAAACTTATTTTTCAATTTTTAATGAGTTCCTGGAAAGAGAGCCTCAGCAAAAAGTTCACTTTGAACTGGGTCGTTCAATTGTTGCTCAATGCGGAAATCTAGTCACTCGCGTGCTCTATGTGAAAAACGGAATTAATACTAATTTCGCGATAGTTGATGCGGGAATGACGGAACTGATGAGACCTGCGCTTTATCAAAGTTATCATCAAATCGATAATTTAAGTAACCAAGGCAATACCAATGTTTATGATGTCGTTGGGCCTATTTGTGAATCTACAGATTGTTTTGGAAAAGCGGTAAAACTTCCAGAAACCAAACGTGGAAATTTCATAGCGATTCGTAGCGCTGGAGCCTATGGCGAAGTGATGAGTTCAAACTACAATCTCAGAGACAAAAACGAACCCTTATATTATGCTTCATAAGAAGCATACTCCGCCATGCAAGCTATAAAAGTGATGCTTTGTATCCATAGTAAATTTTGTATAAATCAAACCCACTGTGGTATTTTACTTTGTCTTTTGTTGAATTCACACAGCAAAGCAGCCAGTCAGCTCAAAGATGTAGATGACAAAAATTAGAAGCAGTCATTCGACACTTAATATCTGGAAGACAGATAGTCTGAATTGCATTCTGTCTTAGCTATCAATTTATGGGGACAAGTGTCGACATTGCAGCCGTTCAAGGACCAGCGTAACCGGGCGGTGGAGTTACACGTTGATTTCAGGTTCTGTCAAATTCGCAGCTCCCGTTGTGCTCTTTTGAAGTGCATTTTCGATCTCATTCACAATTTTTTTCGACCTGAAATAATTGGATGAGTTATCGAGGACAATTACACAACAACGGCTCTCTGGATATCGAGCAATGTATGTAGTTGCGCCAAGCCATCCTCCGTTGTGCCAATGGCATTTTTGCTCTATGCCCCATCCCAACCCATAATCAGATTTGGTTCCGTCGTTCAACTTTGGACATTTGAACGCTTCTTGAAGTAATGCATCAGATACAAGAGGATTGCCGTACCAGAATTGATCCCAGATCACGAAGTCATTGAGGCTACAGAAAACCGCACCATCCCCCGCAACACCGTCCAGCCACGGGATTGTGTGAGGAAGTCTTTTGGTGCCAAATTGAAGGAAGTCGCTGGCTTGATTTGGAGAGCGCTCTCCGGACAGTAGGTTCCAAACGCGAGTATCGTTCATGCCAAGCGGCTGAAACAACTCTTCGGACATGAATTTCTCAAAGCTCACTCCGGAGACAGTCTCAACGATCCCAGCGAGCAACACATAGTTCGTGTTGCTGTATTCCATGAGATCACCGGGTGCGCTTTCTGCTTTGGAATAATGCTTTACCAACTCTACTACCTTAGTAGTTGTCAGTACGTCTCCGATACTTTTGCGATGTAGTTTTGCAAGTTTCATGTATTCATCCGGAATCCCGGATGTATGGTTGAGCAGGTGACGAACGGTTACATTCTCAAAAGTGAATCCATCAAGATGATTCGCTACTGGATCATCTAGCTCTAGCAAACCCATCTCGGCTAGGCGAAGTATACCAGCCGCCGTGAATTGTTTTGAAACCGATGCCAGTTGAAAAGCGGAGTGTTCATTCAGTCGCTGCGTCGCAATGTGGTCAGTAAATCCACATGTCTTGGAAAGCCGAACCTTTCCGTTTCGAACAACGAGCACCCCGCCATTGAACTTGAACTTCTCAAATAGCTCATCAATCCAGCGATCCACTGCAGCGATTCGCTCTGCTTCGCTTGCGTCCGACGCCACAGTGACTGGGCCAACCTGGAACCAAGAGTAGATGTAATACCCGACTCCGCAAGCAACAATCGCCAGCCCGGCTAGTATCATCGCAGTAGTAGACATTTTTTGTAATCTCCCGAATTCATATAGTTATGCATTTACTTTACAATCATTTTATTTAATTGTTGGTCATTCTAATTGATAGAAATCAGCGCTAACAGTAATTAACCAAAGGTATCTAATTATGATACTCTTATAAAATGAATGAGTACCAAAATAAAGTAATTTCTTGTATCAGGCTGGTTAAAGAACAAATTAAGGCACAGTCGCTTAATTATCAAACGATAGCTGATAGATTAAACATTTCGCTGTTAACCGTTAAAAGACAGCTCAATGGCGAAGATATCTCTTTGTCCAAACTACTTGCCTTGTGTGACGCCGCAGAAGTTAACTTTTCTGAAATTTGGCAAACGGTTGATGAAACTGCTGTAACGCACACTATCATTAGTGATGAGCAAGATAGTGCTTTTTATAACAATCCACATTTGTTGAGTTTTTTCATTGAGTTGTTTCAACAAAAAAGAACGCCAGAAGAAATAAAGCAGCAATGGGAGCTCACGTCAGCGTCATTACATTTATACCTGAGAAAGTTGGAGTCTCTTGATTTAATCCGAGTAACAGCTCAACAGAAAATTAGTTTTAGAGTTAGAGAGCCATTAGGCTTTGGTTCAGAGAGTAAAGTAATTAGGAAGGAAGTCGCCAATGACCTTAAGCAGATGAGTAAACGGTATGGCTCTGGTAAAGAGCAAAGTGAATTTATGATTGCCAAGCCTCTAAAGCTGAGCGTTGAAATGCGAGAAAAAATGTATCAGGAATTGTGGGAGATAGTCTCACGATATGCTGAGTTATCAGAAAGATACTTTATCCAATCAGAACATCCTGTATTCAATTTAGTGGCATGTGGTTATCAAGCAGAAAGTTCTGAAAAACCAGCAGATATTATTAACCTCACACATTTTTACTAAATATTATTCAGATAGATTTGTGGAGTCAGTTCTTTCACTGCCCCATTGTTCTGTAGTAATAAATGGCTGCTTTGAGTCAGGAGTAGTCAAATGCTAAGTAACATCAAACGGCTGGATTGCCGATCAAGAATAGTTATTCTCGCGACTTTAGACACCACAATCCTGCGGTGCCTTGTCCTAACTTAGGTCAGCCTAAATCAGGTGTCTGTAGCTAACGTCAATAATTTACAATATTAAATCACAGTGATAAATCATTTAATATATCGTCGTCAACCAGGTTGGCCAAAGTGACCTTTAGTTTGGGCGTTCTTTCCATTTCGCGTTTTATGGCAAAATTTGCTTCTTCATTTCGCGCCCAGCTGCGTCTCGCAATACCGTTGTTAACGTCAAATAACAGCATGGATTTGAGGCGACGTTCAGCGTCTTCACTGCCGTCGAGCAACATGCCAAAGCCACCATTGGTTACTTCACCCCAACCAACACCGCCGCCATTGTGAATAGATACCCAGGTAGCGCCGCGGAAACTGTCACCAATCACATTGTGGATCGCCATATCGGCAGTAAAGCGACTGCCATCATAGATGTTTGATGTTTCGCGGTATGGAGAGTCAGTACCACTCACATCATGATGATCACGGCCTAAAACAACAGGCCCAATTTCGCCTTGCTCAATCGCATCGTTAAAGGCTTTTGCAATTTCCATTCGGCCTTGAGCATCGGCATAAAGAATTCTGGCCTGCGAGCCGACCACCAATTTATTTTGCTTGGCATCTTTTATCCAAGTGATGTTGTCCTGCATTTGTTGCTGTATTTCTTCAGGCGACTCCAACATAATTTTATTAAGAACTTTCGCTGCAATCGAATCGGTTTTATCCAAATCTTCTGGATTGCCTGAAGCGCACACCCAACGAAATGGACCAAAACCGTAATCAAAACACAGTGGCCCTAGAATATCCTGAACGTAAGAAGGGTATTTGAAGTCAATGCCATTTTCCGCCATCACATCGCCACCGGCGCGCGAAGCTTCTAAAAGAAAAGCATTGCCGTAATCAAAGAAATAGGTGCCTTTTGCGGTATGCTTATTTACCGCATCAGCGTGACGCTTGAGCGTTTCTTGCACTTTGATTTTAAATATTTCTGGCTCCTCTCGGATCAACCGGTTTGACTCTTCATAACTAATATCCACAGGGTAATAACCACCAGACCAAGGATTATGCAATGAGGTTTGATCAGAGCCAAGGTGAATAAAAATATCTTCTCTATCGAAGCTTTCCCACACATCAACCACATTGCCGATGTAAGCAATTGAAACCGCTTCTTGATTGGTTTGAGCTTCTCTTACCCGAGCAATCAGCTTATCCATATCGTCAATCAATTCATCAACCCAGCCTTGCTGATGGCGTTTGGTCGCGGCGTTAGGGTTTACTTCTGCACACACAGTAATACAGTTGGCAATGTTACCCGCTTTAGGTTGTGCACCACTCATACCACCTAAACCGGCGGTCAAAAATATTTTCCCTTTGGAGTTTTCACCTTTATTTAGTACTTTACGGAACGCATTCATTACCGTAATTGTGGTACCGTGAACAATGCCTTGCGGACCAATATACATAAATGAGCCTGCGGTCATTTGCCCGTATTGAGTGACGCCCAGCGCATTAAATTTTTCCCAGTCGTCAGGTTTGGAGTAGTTAGGAATCATCATGCCATTGGTCACAACTACGCGAGGGGCATCTTTTGAAGAGGGGAACAGGCCCATCGGGTGACCAGAATAAATGTGCAGGGTTTGGTCACTTTCCATTTCACTTAAATACTTCATCACTAATAAATACTGTGCCCAGTTTTGGAACACTGCACCATTGCCGCCATAAGTTATTAACTCTTCAGGATGTTGAGCCACTGCTGGATCCAGGTTATTGTCGATCATCAGCATGATCGCCGCGGCTTGCTCACACTTGGCTGGATAGTCAGAAACCGGGCGCGCTTTTAATTCATAGTTTGGTTTGAATCGATACATATAGATCCGCCCAAAATCTTTTAACTCTTGAGCAAATTCATGTGCTAATTCCTGATGCCACGCTTTGGGGAAGTAACGTAAAGCATTTCTTACAGCTAACTGCTTTTCATCGGATGTGAGAATATCTTTTCGTTTCGGTGCACGATTGGCATCTGCCGGGTATGGCTTGGCTTCAGGTAATACGCCAGGAATACCTTGTTTGATTTGTTGTTGAAACTCTTTCGTATTAGTCATCTATTTGTTCTCCCTATATATCAATACTAACTGTAAACGCTTGCGACTTAACCAGTGCGATCATGGCATCGATATCCGGCTTTAAGAGTCTATCTTCTTCAAGCCTATTAACCTTCGCTCGGATCACTTGAATGTTTTTCTCGATCAACTCAGAGCAAGTATTAGGACGTCTAAACTCAATGGCTTGCGCCGCATACATCAGCTCGATAGCGAGTATTTTTTCTAAATTACCTAAAATCTGATTTAACTGTCTGCCTGAAATGCTGCCCATTGAGACGTGATCTTCTTGACCCATAGACGTTGGAATGCTATCTGCTGACGGTGGGAAGCAAAGCGATTTATTTTCGGTGACTAACGCCGCCGTTGTGTATTGCGGGATCATCATGCCTGAGTTTAAACCGCCAGATGCGGTTAATAGTCTCGGCAAACCGTGTAAACCTTCTAACATAAGATAACAACGGCGGTCGGAAATATTACCTAATTCTGCCGCGGCAATCGAAGCGTAGTCCAAAACCATCGCTAGTGGTTGACCATGAAAATTACCGCCAGAAATAGCTTCCTCGCTACTGATCACAATCGGGTTGTCGGTCACCGAATTCATTTCTATTTCAGCCAGTTCTAACAAGTGATTATAGGCGTTACGAGACGCACCATGAACCTGTGGCATACATCTGAGTGAATAAGGATCTTGAACGCGCTCACAGTTGGTATGAGATGCAACGTTTTGTGAGTCTTTCAAAAACGATCGAATGCGAGCGGCAACCTCAATATTACCGGCAAAGGGGCGAATCTGATGCAGTTCTTTTCTAAATGGTGATGAACTGGCTTGCATGCCTTCTACGCTCATGGCGCCAGTCATATCCGCTAAGTCTAATAAATAACCCATTTTAGTCAAAGCAGTGAGAGCATGAGCCAAAATAAACTGGGTGCCATTAATTAAGGCAAGGCCTTCTTTGGCATGCAGTTCGAGTGGCTCTAAGCCGTGCTTACCAAGCAATTCCGATGCAGCAACACTTGTCTCGCCCTGCCGCCCTTCACTTAACCCGTTCTCTTTATGCCAGAATTCGCCTTCGCCAATTAAAGGTAAAAATAAATGAGAGAGTGGGGCTAAATCGCCTGATGCGCCAACCGATCCTTGCTCTGGGACGACTGGGATTAAATCATGCTCAATAAAGCTGAGCATTCTTTCAATCACTTCCAACCGGATCCCGGAAAAACCTTGGCTTAGCGCATGAACTTTAGTGATCAGCATTAACTTTGAAATGGCTTTAGCGATGGGCTCACCGACGCCCACGGCATGGGTGATCAGCAGATTTTTTTGTAATATATGGGTCTCTTGCGGTGAAATTTGAGTATCACATAATGGACCAAAGCCAGTATTGATACCATATACAGCCTTGTCTGAGCTCGCCATTATCTCGACATTTTGTCTGCTTGCATTGATTTTATCCAAGGCTTGCTGGCAAAGCTCCGCCCCGATACTACCGTCGGCAATGCCATTTACAATATCAAGATTTAGATGGTCAACACCGTATCTAAAAGTCATTCTGCTTACCTCACTCTTAATTTCTAATTATTCAATTTATCTATGTACAATCTATCTATGTTCAGTTTTTGGCTTAGTAATTCAGCTCGTTGTAAGCCTAATCCGTTGTTAAACTGGCTCGTCGTTAAACTTGCTTGTCATAACATCAAATTGTCTTAAATTTAGTTCCTAGACGGTAGCTATTTCCTGGATGATAAAGTCTGGCGTAACTCACCAGTTTGCCGTTGCACCAGGTTTTTCTCTCCAGAAGTAAAAGGGCTTCGTTGTCTTCTACTTCGAGTAGTTGTCTAACAGTAACATCGCCCATCACGGCTTCAACGCTGTGTTCTGCTTCGGTAACCGGCGCGACCGAAGTTAAATATTCACTTGGCGTAGTAAGCTTAAAATCTTGCTCAGTATATTCAGGAATCAGTTTGAGATTTACCCAACGTTCTTCTAATTGGATGGGGGTATTATCTTGAAAATGAAGTATTCGAGAATGACCACAATAATCGTCCTCATTCAGTCTTAATTTCTTGATCGATATAGGCGAGGCTAACTCTTTAGAGCATTGAAGCATTTCAGCGTGATGCTCAAAGCCTTGTTCCTTAATCTCAGCAGCAATGCTTCTAATTTGTAACAAGGAGGACTGTTGCTTTTCTTCAGCGACATAACTACCTTTGCCTTTGATTCTTATTAAAGTCCCTTCTAATAATAGCTCCTGAAGGGCTCTTCTGGCGGTCATTCGGCTAACGTCGCATAAGTCCACCAGCTCATTTTCTGAAGGCACTCGTTCACCGCTACCCCAGCTGCCATCGCTGATACCCGCTAGTACGTAGTTTTTTACTTGTGTATATCGGTTTAAGTTTTTATTCATGGCCGAATTATGCACCTGTTTACTTGTATATACAAGCGGTGCTAGAGAATCGTATGATAAATATTTCTGTTTTATCCCGATTGCTGATTTATAATGACATACATCTCGTATCTCGAACCCAATATTACCTGAGAGTCCTTTATTAATGTCCGATGAAGTTTTCGAATTTGTAGAAGGCACACGCCCGATATTAATATCTATGCCACACAACGGCGTTCAGATCCCGCAGGAACAACTGCCCTTGATGACAGAGTCGGCCAAAGCAATGGTTGATACGGATTGGTATTTAGATCAACTTTATCAATTTGCTGTGGATAATGGCTGTTATTTGATCAATCCCAAATACAGTCGATACGTGATTGATTTAAATCGACCACAAGACGATCAAAATTTGTATCCTGGTCAGGACACCACAGAGCTTTGCCCAACGACTCAGTTTGATACACAGCCGATATATCAGGCCAATCAAAAACCCACAGACTCCGAAATTAGTTTAAGAATTGAGAAATACTGGAGACCTTATCACCAAAAATTACGAACAACATTGGATCAAATGAAAAAGAATTTTGGTGCCGCTTTATTATTTGAAGCGCATTCCATCAAGTCAGTGGTTCCGAGGTTTTTTGATGGCAAACTACCAGATTTTAATTTTGGTGACTATAATCACAATAGTTGTTCGAAAAAGCTTATCGATCAGATAACAAACTGGTGTCCGCAAGGTTTTAGCAAAGTCGTGAATGGACGGTTTAAAGGTGGCTATATTACCAGAGCTTATGGGCACCCCGAAAAGAATGTTCATGCTATTCAGCTAGAGCTTTCTCAAGCGACCTATATGGATGAAGCTAAACTAGTTTATGAAGCAAAAAAAGCCGAACAAGTACTGCCAAGGCTTAAGGAAATGTTTGATATTTTTTACCGGTTTTCCGAAAATTCTCAAAATGATAAAACATAGGCGAGATAAAAACTAATGTCATTTCAACACCTGAAGAGAGTCAAAGTATTTTCTGAAGACTTGCAAATCGGAATGTTTGTCAGTGAACTTGATAAAGACTGGAGTGAATCCAATTTCTTACTGCAGGGATTTAGTATTGAAAGTCAGCAGGATATTGACGCGGTTATGAGCCAATGTAAATTTGTTTATGTTGATTTTCGTAGTGAAACGGAATTTAAAAACTATCGATTAGCGACTAGCAATTCACCCTCTTATATAGAGAAAAACAAGGCAACATCAGAGTCGGGTAAAAACTACCTTCAGAATAAAATTCGTCCAGCGGCCAGCCGTTTTAAAAAGTCGTCGCAATTAATGAAAGGCGTTATGGATCGAATCATGTTAGGCGAAGATTTTGATCTGCACGCTGTACGCAATGTGGTCAAAGAAAATGTCAAACAAGTTTTAGAAAATGAGGATGCAATGTTAATGATGACGTTGTTAAAAAGCAAAAGTGACTCCAGGGCTGAGCACTCATTGAATGTCAGCATATTATCAATAGGATTTGCACGGTTTCTAGGTTTCAACGAATCAAAATTAGAAGATATCGGAATGGGGGCACTGCTCCATGATATCGGCCAGGTAAAAGTGGATAGCAAACTATTAACTAAACCTGGACGGCTCAATCAAAACGAAATGGCTGAAATGGCGCAACATCCAAAATTTGCGTTTGATATTTTGCAAAGTAAAAAAGATTTAACGCCAAGCTGTATTGATATTGCTATCAATCATCATGAGCGTTTGGAAGGCCAAGGGTATCCTCGAGGACTAATGGGAGATAAACTGTCCGATGAAGTGAGGTTGGTAAGTATCGTGGATGTTTTTGAATCATTGACTAGTCCGCAGGTGTATAGAAAATCAATGTCGGTGGTGGATGCTTACAAAATATTAATGGCCGGAAAAAAGTCTCATTTTGATGAACGAATGGTCATCAAATTTGTTGAATGGCGTGGCTTATATCCGCCTGGTTCAATTGTTGAAATGGAAAATGGTGAAGTTGGTATCGTCATAGCCACAAATCGAAAACTAAAACTAAAACCAAAAGTGTTGCTAATATTAGACGAATATAAGCAGAAAAGAAAAGAGCGCATCATTGACATGTCAAAAATGCAACTGGATGGCGAATCAAAGCCTTACAAGATTATTAAAGCCTATGAAAATACGGCGTTTGGTATTGATTTACAGTCTTATGCCGATAAAGGCTTAAAGGTAGAACCGGCACGATAGAGAAAATAGAAACAAGAAACAAGAAACAAGAAACAAGAAACAAGAAATTTTACCACGGAGACACGGAGATTCGGAGATTTTAAAAATAAGTAAGATCCATTCCTCCGTTTCTCCGTGCCTCCGTGGTGAATGAGTTTTTTGGTTGATAAATAAAAACAGCTAGCTGTGGTGAAAAATAATGAAAAGCGTATTAAACAAAATGATTGAGCAATTATCGGATGAAGATAAAGTCCTCTTCTCTCAGCTGGCTGAGAAGCTCAATGCCGTTAATGGTGACATATCAAAGCTATCCAAACAAGAATTTGAGTTGATAGCGCAAATGGAAACCAAATATGGTGATAGGTTATCTGAATTTAGTGATGATCTGTCGGGTGAAGACTCTTCTGTAGACGCTGCCGATATTCTGGAATCCGGTTTTGCTTCTCACGTCAGGCAAATACTCGCCAGAGACTTGAAAGAGCAATTTCCGAATGAAGAAGATGCGGTAAAATTTGCCTTTCAAAATAAATGGATCCCTGATGACTTTCGAGATCCAAAAACATCTTCACAAATATTTGATGATTTTAAACAGGATATCGGGCAAGCCAATCAATGGCGGGAAGACGTTGTCGGGATCGAGTCTGACAAAGGTATGGCAGTAGGTATGACTTGGTTTATGGTGGTTTATCAACTTAACGAGCGCTTAAACTAGTTAAATTCTCAAGCCACCGTCAACTTCAATTGTGCGTCCGGAAAAATAATCATTTTCCAAAATATACTGAACGGTATGGGCAATTTCATCGGGTTTGCCGACTCGTTTTAATGGTACGGCGGAGGCAATTTGTTGCAGAATTTCTGGCTTCATACTTTGAGTCATTTCAGTTTCGATAAAGCCGGGCGCGATAGCACCCACTCTAATCCCTGCCCGAGCAAGTTCTTTGGCCCAGGTGACTGTCAATGCTATTACGCCCGCTTTGGCAGCAGAGTAATTACTTTGACCTAAATTGCCTGCCTTAGAAATAGAAGAGATATTAACAATAACACCTTGGGTTTTATTTTTAATCATTAGTTTTGAAGCTTCGCGTCCACAAAGAAAAACTCCGGTAAGATTAACATCAATGACAGATTGCCAATTAGATAAACTGTGGGATTCAATTTCGTTTTGTTTATTAAGTTTATTCAAAAACTGATCGCGAATAATTCCTGCGTTATTAATTAATGAATCTATTTTGTTAAAATGATGGTGAATTGATTTGAAGGTATTGACCACCTGAACTTCATCAGAAACATCGGCGACATAACATTCAGATTCTATTCCTTTTTCTTTTAAATTAGCTCGCAACGCTAAAAGCTTTTCCAGGTTTAGATCGATCAACGCCAGTCTTGCGCCCTGAGCACCAAGGCGGTTAGCAATTTGAGCACCAAGCCCTTGAGCTGCACCGGTGATGGCAATTACTTTGTTTTCTATTTTCATTAAATTGTCTTTCTATAATATGGATAATGTTTGCTAAACTTCTCGCCCTAAACTTTGCCCTCAAGAGAGAGGGCAGGTAGAAGGTAGGTATAGAACAAGGTGGGAGACTACAATCCCAAAACTTCTTTTCCTTGCTCGAAAACGATATCAACTGGAATATTGGCTTTTTCTAATACTGCCAGATCGGCGGCCAATTGTTCGGTAATAATGCCTTTTGTCGCTAACAACTTGACTGCTCCGTCGTAATCGCCATCGCCTTGTAAGGTTAGAATTAATTTAGAAAGTTCATTCATCGCAATTGTCATTTTGTCAAAATTGACACTGTAACGTCCACTCGTTTCATTACGATTAAAAGCACCTAATTCTTTAAAGAAGTTAAAGCGAACCATATTAGCTTTGCCGTGGGCACTGGATGCGCCGAATCTCACTGAGCGAAATATACCCGCAAGAAAAGTCACATAGTTATCCATGATTTTTCCTTCGGTTAAATCGCCTGATTTGTATAGTTCAGAAACCATGTACAAACCTAAAATGTCAGCTTTACCTTCTTCAAGAGAGGAGGCGGTTTCTTTTAAACTATTTCGAACAGTACCAGCGCCATCAAGGGTGTTTTTGATCCCTAAACCGTGGGCAACTTCATGAAACATGGTATTGGCAAAAAAGGCATCAAAGGTAATGAATTGACGCTGTTCTTCAGCAATTAACTCTCCAGCAATTGGAACCAGAATATGATCAAATTTTGCTTTCATAGCATTTTTTAGTTGTAAGCGGCGGGTTCCTTTGGCCAATTGAACCTGCTCGTCATTAGGCAGGTTTATCGCTATAGTTTTTGAGCCAGCATTGCTGTGGCCTGCATAATAAACTACATCATAGGCATTTAAATCAGAATCTGTACCCGGAGTTTCCTGTTTATATTTTTCATCGACGGGCAAACCTTTTTGTAGTTTTGGCAGGAATGCTGCAAATCGCGATAGTTTTTCACTCCAGGATAAGTCCTTGATGAGTACATAGGACTCATAAGCTGCTCGATAGCCAAATAATAAATCTTCGTAAGTTTCGATTGGACCGATAACCAGCTCGACAGGATTATTTTTCATATCCATCCAGGCAAAATCACTGGCTTGAAAATCATCATTGATCAAGGCTGCAGCGCGCATGGTAAGATAATTTTTAAACTCCTTATCTTCGGCATAATTAGCCGCCTCTAGCAGAATTTTTCCAGCCGCAGCCAATTCGTTAGCGTATAGCTTGTGGAACGGCACTGTAAATAACTGCCCTTTATCGTCTCGTCTAACGACGGAGTAAAGCCCTTTAGAATCTTCCATCTTTGCATTAGAGAATTCTTCCTTAGTCATATCAGCGGGATAGAAATTAGCACCGAGTGATTTTTCAGAAAATTCTTTCAGAAAAGACTGGTCACCTGCCAAACGGTCCCAGGGGCCGTAATTAATGTCGGCAAACTGTCGTGCTTTTGGGTTCGTTATTGAATTCAACAATTGTTGTTTGTCACCATAGGCTTGTTGCCAATAAATCTCGTCCATGATTTTTGAGGCATCGATTAACAGGCCAATCATTTTCTTTTGATTTTCGCTGAGATGACTTAAATCGCTGGTTAATCTGACTTTTTTGTAAATATCAAATCGTGGGTTTTGTGCGACTGTCTCAGTTTGTGGAACTACTTCTTTTTCTGATACAACTTTTGTCGTGGTTGTGGTTTCTACTTTTGAGTCAGCAGCTTTGTCACTGCACCCGGCAGCAAGCATAGCCAGCAATAGAAGTGAAATATAGCCAATATTCTTGTTTTTCATAGGGATTCCTATAATTTTCTGTGATGTTGTAGGGGATCTAGATGGTTCTAGAATTCAATTTTTATTATGCGCTAACTATAACATGGATGCGCTAGTCATATCCTTAACAGGTGAATAAACTCAGCAATTCTCGGTGAACAAAGACCCTCCCACTTTAGGGCATTACAGACATATTGTAAAAAATATTTTCGCGCTGTTTTGGCGACTTGTAGGTTGGCCTTTAGGCTAATTTAGCGCCTGACAGTTTAGCGTTGGACTAAAGTCCAACCTACTATAGATATCAGTTGCTAGTAGTGAGTTTCACCGGGAATTGCTGGAATAATTTCCCACTCTCAAGGATTCAGGGTTTGTTCAGTCTAAATAGGTTTTAATACAGAAAATCGCGAATCAATGCGGTAATGATTTGGTTTTAGCTTGTATCTGGAGAAAGTCATGAAGAATTTACTGGTCTTATTTGTTGTTTTAATTGTTGTTTTATTTGGGGTTGGTTATTTAAGTGCGGCAGATGTCGAAAACTCACGTATTAACAAGAGCAATATTTCTGTTCATGATAAATTATCGAGCATCAAACCATCGATTGAGAAGTCTAAAATACAACAAGAGCTGTTAGCTAAAAACAGTGGAAAAATATCAATCAGTAGAAGAAGCCAGCCCATTAAGAGTAGAAATATGTTGTCGGCTTCAAAAACGGTTTCTAAGTCACAGAAATTAAGAGGAGAGCAGCCAACATTATCGAGCCAGGCATTTGGTTTTACTATTTATTCAGCAACAACTTATTTGGATGTGGATCGTGATGGAGACGGCTACTATAGCCAATTTGGTATTGATTTTGATGCCGATCTTGATACCGCAGAATATGCCGATGTTTATGGAATTATTTACTTTCGCGAGAATGGCGGACCCTGGATCGAGTTTGAGGTAACAGAGGATTTCACAATCTTTTCCGATGAAAGTGGTGATGTGTATAGCAATAACTTTACTTTGAATTCTGATTTTCCGGCTAATCGATATGATTTTTTAATTGATTTATATGAAGTCGGCTATTCCGATATCGTTGCGACCATTGGACCAGAAGATGATGCGGACCTATTTGCATTACCATTGGAAGATGAAATCGGCGATACTTTTATTAGTTATGTTGGCAGTGATTTATTTGGTGATTTTGATGCGGACGGATTTTATACCGATCTTACTTTGGAATATGATATCGACACTCAGCGTATGGGTGATACCGTTTACGCCGAAATTGTTTTTATTAACAGAACTGAAGGATGGCAGCAAACGGTATTTTCCGATAATTTTAGCCTGGGAAATCAAACAGAATTTATTGACCTGACCTTTAATGAAGGTTATCCACCCGGTTATTATGATATTCAACTAAATCTGATTGATTACCTGACTGATGAAGTGATTGCGGATGCGGGGCAGGAGTTTTCATCGCTGGATAACCTGCCAATAGAATCAACTAACAATGATGTTTTTTATGACGGACCGGAACCGATTGTTGATGTGGATGTTCACGGTAATGGCGGTTCGCTAGGTTGGAGTGTTATTTTATTAGCACTGCTAGGGCTGGTAAGGCGAAAATAGGGCTACGGGCTGCGGGCTACGGGCTAGAGGTTTTTGGTAGGAGCTGCGTCTCGCTGCGAATCGATGTCTAAGGTTGGAAATAAGCCTAATATTGGTAAATGTATTTACTTCAACCTCTTTTCGCGGCACAGAGGCGCGCTCCTACCAAGAAATATGTATGAAAGTTAGCCTAGAACCTAGAACCGGTAATTCATCCACAACAAGACAACTCAAAATTAATCTTTTCATTAAGTGGGATTTTTTTATGCTGTGAGTTAAACATCATAAAATGAATACTACTTCGATGTTTTCCGCAGCTAAATTCGGGAAAAATTTCTGATTGGTCCACTTCTTTTATTCTGATCAACCTCAAAGGGTGTTCCGATGTTTCCAGAATGAAACTGCCCAAAGGGGCACTTTGGCGCTGCCATTGTCCGTTGTCCCTGATCAATCTTAAGATAACATCAACGCTGGTTTCGACGCCTTTAATATCAGATATCCAGGAATTTAACTCCTTCTGGCGAATATCGTGAGCTTTATTGAGGAACAAATGAAGATCAGGACTATCAAACGAGCAACTTCCGCCAGGAATACTAGTACGGTGTTTGACCGATGCAATAAACGGATGTTTTCGTATCGATTCACCAAACTTGCCTTGATAGCTATTGGTCCATTGTTGGAGTTGCTTAATTTTTTTCAAGAAATTGCTCAGTTTTGATGTGTCAACTTCAGGGTTCGATTCTAATTTGTGAAAGTAATCCAAAAGGCGGGCAAGCTCTTTGATCAATTCTGCTCGAGTATCACCACGTTCCAATATTTCTAATATCTCGAATAATATTTTAAGTGCGTGAAAATGATTGTCTTTGGCTGTTGCAAGTAAGTTTCTTTGGAATTGTTTAAATAGCGCTTCAAGCCGTAAATAGCTGCGAATATTTTCCTGTAGCGGATATTCAAACAAAACAGAATGTTCGGCGGGGCTCTTCTGATTGGAAGATGTCATTGTTGCGTTCCGTGCGTATATTGATTGTGTAGTTTGTTGACCTGTCGTTTCAGGTGATCAAGACTACCGTTATTATCGATTATATCATCAGCCAATAATAATTTTTGCTGTGTAGTCGATTGTGTGCCAATTATGTTGAGTGCTTCTTTCTTAGTGATTCCATCACGTTCCATAATTCGCACTATTTGCTTTTCTAAACTGGTATTAACCACCAAAATTCGGTCTACTAGGGATTTTAAATGCTCCGGTATTGTTCCCTGCTTATTGATCAACAAAGGAATATCCAATATGACATAAGTTGATCGACAGTTTGCGAGTTGTCGCTTCATTTCTTTATTGATCAGAGGATGAGTAAAGCTATTCAACCAGTCTAGTTGTTGTTTGTTGGAAAATACAATTTTGCCTAAGGCTTTTCGATCTAATTCGCCGTTGGCTAAAAATATACCGTCACCGAAATGTGCTCTCAATGTTTCTAAATGGGGTGATTCTGGTTCGAAAAGCTCACGTGCCACTTTGTCCGAATCTATGATGTGGGCATTCAATTCAGTAAAAAACCGGCAAACTTGCGATTTTCCCGAGGCGATCCCGCCGGTTAGTCCTATTTTTAACATGACTATTTGCTCATTTTCGTATTTCTAAATAGTTGCAAAAAACATTAAGTACGTACTATACTACGTACAATCTATTAACGGAATGCATTTTCACCTATCACGGATATAGCCAGGAGAAAAAGATGACTCAAAATGTCACTATGGCAGAGCTTAACAAAAAAGCCAATGCCATTATTAATCAAGTTGCCGAAACGGGGGAGTCAGTAACGGTTCTAAAGCACGGTAAGCCGGTTGCTGAAATAGTTTCGATCAATGAAAACAAGGTACGAGAAGACGCGATCCAGTATTTATTGGATAATCCCCCAGTTCGAGTAACGTCTTCGATAGATTCCGTTATCGAAGAAGGCCGGAATCGTGGGTTATAAAAAACTCGGTTCAGTCTTCGAAAACACAAATTTAGTTGTTATCGATAATAGTATCATAATGAGATGGCTGGTAAATGATGGTTCAGAAACTGACTTGCAGGTTTCAAGGCTAGTCCTTGACTCAATTCAGCAGGGTAAAATTGAACCGGTTGTACCGAGCTTGTGGGTTTACGAATCTAGCTATGTCATTGCGTCTTACATAAAAAAAGGGTTGCTAGACTCAAAAATCGGTAAAAGGCGACTAGAAATGTCATTTGAAATTTGCCGCATAATTGATATCAAACCATATCCTGTTGATTTGGTAGGCCTCTCATTAAAATATAACCTGTCCAGTTACGATGCGACTTATCTTTTATTAGCTCATCAACTAGAATGCTCAGTTATGACGCTGGACAAAAAATTGAAAAAAGCAGTGATCCGATCCAAGGGAAAATTATTGGAATTTTAGTCGATGTCCTTTTTTGAAATTATTAGAAATTAGAACGTAGGTCTGATTAGGCCGTTTTTTATGCTGTAATCTATCAGACAACTGCCAAGGAAAACAGACAAGTTGTCACTATCGCAAGAATGTAACAACGATTTAAGAAACAACGCCTGAAGCGGAATAATATCCAAGTAGGTGCACTGTTCAGATCAGGGCTAAACTGATAATATAACGTCAATAAGCTATAGCATGTTGAAGAGGAAATAACGATGGCAACGATAGTTCCAGACTACACACAAAAGTTACATGACGAAATTGATCAAACCCCTGAAGAATACCGCCCGTTATTACTTCGTATTGTTCACTCATTCCGTGAAGGTGTCACGCTACCGACCGCTGAAGAAAGTTTCCGCGAAGGCTGGCAAGATGTAAAAGCAGGAAAAACGCACCCCATTGATACTTTATGGGATGGCATAGACGCTTAATGGAAATCGAATATGGTGAAGGATTTAAGCGGCAATTAAAACGCCTGGCTCGTCGTTACAGACAAATAAAAAGTGATATCGAACCAATCATCACGGCCCTGCTTGCCGATGAAACACCTGGCGACCAGATCACCGGAGCCGATTACACGCTCTATAAAGTTCGTGCAAAAAATACAGATGCCCAACGTGGGAAAAGTGGTGGTTATCGTGTCATTTATTATCTTAAAACCAACACTAAATGTATATTAGTGACCATCTACTCAAAATCCGATCAAAATGATATCACCTCAGACGAACTTGAACGTTTACTCGTTGACATTGGACAAGATTAACCCTTTGCTTCCTCAGTAGGGCAAAAAAACCTTTGTTTATATTGTTACCGTTAGTTTTTGAGAAATTGGATAAGATGCGAGACAGTAGAGGTGGAAATTTAAACGGTCAAATCATTTAATTTATTCGACCATCGCTTAAGCTCAAGTCACCTACATAAAAACAACTGCTTTGTCATAACCCTGAAAACTGCATATATTTTGCAATAATCACATCGCCCCACAAAAGTGTAATCCAACCGGCAACGGCCAAATAAGGACCAAAAGGGATCTTTGTTTCTTTGCCTTTTTTCTGGATTGCCAATAACAAACCACCAATTATGGCCCCTACACCTGCGGAAAGAATGACCACTAATCCAACTTGTTGCCAGCCCACCAAAGCGCCAATAACTGCGAGTAGTTTAAAATCACCGTAACCCATGCCTTCTTTGCCGGTGATTAATTTGAATAACCAGTAGATACTCCAAAGAATCAGGTAGCCGACAACGGCACCAATCACGGCATCCTGTAGAGGTACAAAAAGCGATTGAAATGAACAGATTAGTGCAAACCAGACTAAAGGTAATGTCATGGTATCCGGCAAGATCTGATGGTCTATGTCGATAAAACTCATCGCTACAAAATAGGCTGTAATTACAAGTGCCGCTAATAAAGGCCATCCAAAACCAAAATGGTTAGCCGTTAGTGCAAAACAAATGCCGGTTAATAATTCAACAAAGGGATAACGGGCCGAGATAGGGGCATTGCACTCTTTGCATTTACCCTTTAAAAATAAGTAACTGATAATTGGAATATTTTCCAAACCGGAGATCTTATGACCGCATTTTGGACACGCGGAGCGGGGCACCACCAGGTTAAATTTTTCGGGTTGTTTATCAAATGGTTCTTTTGGTGCTGATATTTTAAATCCTCTTTCTTTTAGAATGTCTTTGGCCATTTCATCCCATTCTCTGAAAAGCATGATGGGATAGCGGAAGATAACGACGTTCAGGAAGCTGCCGACCAGTAGGCCGAAAATGAGGCAAATAGTTATTAAGATGGTAAGGTTTGATTGTAAAACCAACATGATATTTTGCATGATGAAAGGTTCCGTTATGAATTATTACCGTTGATGGGGGGAAGAGCTTTTATGATTTTTGGAAGTTGTTCAATTAAATAATGTGGTAGGCTTATGAGTTGGTACTTAAAGTTTTCGTTCTCCATAGTCAGAGACATAATTTCTGTCTTTACGGGTCCAGAGTAAAACCGGAAGGCGACTGGAAATCTTTTTTCTTTTTGCAGCATCACTAAAGAGCGCATTGTTTTACTGGTGCCCGATTTAACTTCAATGGGATAAACGCGTCCCTCAAACTCAAATAGAAAGTCAACTTCAGCCTCACTCCCCTTGTTGTTTCTGCCCCAGTGATAGAGTTCTGGATTATAAAATGCCGGTTTAAGTTGGTTTAGATGTTGGGCAATAAACTGCTCAGTCAAAATGCCGTTGGCGACGTCGTTAAGGTTACGGGCTGTTTTTATTGCTTCGATAGAAACGCCAAATTGAGTTTGAACCAGGCCGACATCTAAATAAAAAAGCTTAAACCATTTTTCGTTTTTTAGGGCCTTTAATGGTGGAGTGCTGGCTGCCGAGTGGTAACTCATCGTTAATATTCTAGCCTTCTCTAAAAATGAGATGCTTTTCTTTACCTGTTCTGCGCGTGCACTATCGACTAGTTTGCTATATTTTATTTTATTGCCGATCTGAAAGGGGAGTCTATCAAATATTGATTGAATTATGTTAATGTTTGGTTTCAGACGAGTATATTGGTTATATTTACTAAAGTCAGAGCGATAAGAGTCCAAAATGGAGGCTTTTACTTTTTCCAGAGCCAATATCCCACTCTTTTCTGTTTGAACCTTCACCGCTTCGGGCATTCCGCCGCACAGCAAATATTCCCTAAATTCTTTTTCAAGCAATTGATGGACTGCCGTCGAAGTGTCTTTCAATAGGGTAATTTTCCTCATTCTGTCAAGCAGTCCTTGTTTCGAGTTTGCCAACAAGTACTCTTCGAAAGTCATCGGCCCCATATAAAGGTATTCAACTCGACCGACGGGAAAGGATGTTTGAATTTCGGCCAACGTAAATTCAAGAAGTGAACCAGCGCAAATAACCGCAAACTCATTAGCTCTTTCAAAACAATATCTTAGAAAGGAAATTATCTCGGGACATTCTTGCACTTCATCAAAAAAAATAAGAACTTTATCGGGTCTAATCTCATCTAGTCCGTGTTCGAGCGCCATAATTTCGAATATTTCTTTAGGCTGGTTGTTTTTTAGCAAACTAATGAATGAGTGAGGATCCTCCATGTTGGCTTCAAGCAAAGTCAAACCAAGCTCCCGTGCTAAAATTCTAACCGACGAGGTTTTACCGACCTGCCTTGCACCACGCAATATTAGTGGTTTTCGGTTGGATTGAGTAAACCAACTCGTTAGATATTGATGAATCGTTCTGTACATAAAGATAAGGTGACATTTTTCAGGGTAACTTTTTAGTATGATACGATATTTTTCGGGGCAATAATAGCAGTTCATTCGACATTTTTCGGGGCTATAGTTGGCTCCAGTTCGACATTTGTAGGGGTAGTTGAGTGTTGATTGCTTTCTAATACTAAGGTGATGTTTTCCATTGATTTTTCCGATTATTATTTGATGATTCGAAGTTCAGATTTTATTTACCCAAGGATCAAATAATTCGGCTTGGCTTTCCAGCATATCCGAAGTATTACGTGTAACAACGATGCAAGAGTGAACTAAAGCTGAAACGGCAATTAGTCCATCGATCGCTGGCATCGGTTTTCCTTTTAGTTCTGCCACACCCTGGACTTGTCCCCAGCGAGTAGATACTTGAGCGTCAATCGAAATTATTCTACCTTGAAATCTATTTATCAGGTCGTTTTCTAACCATAATTTTAAAAAGGCTTTGCGGGAGCCATCTGGCGTTTTTTGGATACCTTTTTCAATTTCACCGAGCGTCAGGGCGCTGATATAAAGACTATTTTCCTCTTGCTTTTTTATCCAGTAAACAACATCGGTATTAGGTTGACGTTTTATTAGTTCGGAGAGAACACAGGTATCAAGCAGATATTTCAAAATTTAATATCTCTTGGTAAATCTTTGTTTCTATTTAAATCTAAATCTATTTCGCACAGAGGAGACTGTTGAAAAAACTCAACTAAATCAATTTGAGGTTTTGATATTGCCATATATTTATCGTAAGACAAAACTACAACGGCATTGTTACCGTGCTTTGTAACGATTTGAGGGGAATTATTCAAAGCTTTTTCAACTAATTGGCTAAATTTGCTTTTTGCCTCTTGAAGTTGCCATATATCAGAATTCATATAAACCTCCACCTACTGACTAGTCAGACTAGAATGTAACCATATTAACCTATATTGTCAATATCTATCGGTGATACGATATTTTTCTGGAATAGTTGAGTGCTGAAGGCTTCTAGCACCGTGAAAATCACTGTAGTTTTATTGAATAATGATACCGTATAAGGTAGTATTGTTTGATGAAAACAGTGATAGATACAAATGTTTTAGTTGGATCTTTGCTGAGTGGGCAAGGGGTTAATCGTTCGGTCATTAAATATTGTTTTGAAGGAAAATTAGCGCCTCAGATATCAAATTCTCTTTTCATGGAGTATTCAGATGTTTTTTCCAGAAACGATATTATCGAGAAATCTCTGTTGCCTGAAAAGGAAAATCAGGATTTTTTAGATGATTTTTTATCTGTTTGCATTTGGAATGATTTTTATTTTCGGTGGCGTCCGAATTTAAGAGATGAGGGAGATAATCATATTGTAGAACTTGCGCTTGCAAGTGGGAGTAGCATTATCGTGACCCACAATATAAGAGATTTTAGATATTCTGAACTTAAGTTTCCAGAATTGAAAATATTAACGCCAGCACAAATATTGGAGCATTTTTAAATGAGCACTTTATCTATTAGAATTCCGGATGACAAATATAGTCGCCTTAAAAATTTAGCGGCGTCAAAGCAAATTAGTATCAATAAACTGTTCGATGAATTATCAACGCAGGCATTGACAGAATTTGATGTGAAGACTCAGTTTGAGCTAAGAGCGGCTAAAGGTTCGGCCAAAAGAGGGCTAGAAACTTTAGATAAGTTAGAGCGGTTGGATAGTGAAAAGGCTTGAGCGTGCTGAATTAGGTGAGAAGTTTAAGCGGGAAGCGATAGTATCATGGACTGCCTATAAGGAAACCGGGAGGCATTTGACGGGGCAGGAGGTAAGCAATTGGTTGAAAAGCTGGGGAACGGATAAAGAGCATCAGGTTCCTGAGTGCCACAAGTAATTATTACTGAAGGTGCGGCGTTCGGGCTAGAGTCTTGTAGAAATATTCTGGCAAATAAGAATCCGATGGCTGCTTTAAGAGCTGGTCAAGTGATCGATAATTACCTTTCATTACTCAAAACGGAACCAGAAATTGGGCGGCCACTAGAAAGTGAAATTAAGCTATGAGAATTGATAATACCCTTTGGAGATTCGGGTTATATTGCTCTATATCATTTCGATGAAGAATCAGATCTGGTACCAGTGCTCGCATTCAGACATCAAAAAGAGGTCGGCTATTAGGGATTGATTAACCTAACCACGGATTAAACGGTTCAGCGTTACTTTCCTGCATATCCGAAATATTACGAGTAACAACTATGTAGGATATTCGTCATAGGCCATAATAACAACGGTTTTTATTTTAAATCAACCAAATAGCTTGGTCATAATCATCCAAAATGCTCGGTGCAAATAATCCAAAACGCTTGGTTGAATTCATCCAAATCGCGACACTTGAAAATCCAAGAGGCAAAGGGTGATTTAGGGATATGACGACTCATTTTAAACGTTGGCAAAAAGAAAACCTGTTATCCGCACTGCAATCAAGGCGAGTCGTGCTTTTAACGGGAGCACGTCACATTGCTTGGGATAGAAATAAAATCAGGAACTAATATAGGTAAAAAGGATTTTAACCACTTACGATGGTTTAAAGATAATTTAGTCAAGGAAAATTCGTTCGTTGGGATTATTTTGTATACGGGGGAGCATGTGGCAAGATTTTCTCAAGGAATGTACGCCGTACTTTTAGTTGTTTATTTGCCTGATTATTAAGGGATACAACTCGTTTTGAAGCGAATTGCAGGCAAGCTTCCAGGTCATCTTCTTCTAGCTCCGGCATTTCTTCAAGTATCTGACTTGCACTCAGTCCAGAAGAATATAGGTCTATTACATCGGCCACTCGTATTTGCATCCCATGAATACAGGGTTGACCACGCATTGCTCTGGATTAACCGTGATTCGTTTACTTAGGTATGTCATGATTTCTTTTCTCCTCTCCACTATAAACACCATACTCTAAACAGTTATTTTAGACCTGAAACTCGAAACCAGTAATTTTAGCCGACAACATTTCCAAGCTGGAATATAGGAAGATACATAGCAATTATTAAACCGCCAACTAGAACACCTAAAACTGACATAATCAGGGGCTCAAGTAAAGCGCTTAACCCGTCAACAGCATCGTCTACCTGCTGTTCGTAGATATCAGCGACTTTGCTCAACATCGCATCAATTGAGCCTGATTCTTCACCAATGGCAACCATCTGCACAACCATATTTGGAAAAACGCCGGTGGATTGCATGGCCATATTCATTTGCATACCTGTGGTTACGTCATTTCGTATTTGGATTATTGCATCTCTATAGAGCGCATTACCCGACGCGCCAGCGGCAGAACTCAGTGCCTCAACCAGTGGAACACCTGCAGCGAAGGTGGTTGATAGTGTTCTTGTGAAACGAGCAATAGCTGCTTTATGAAGGATTTCTCCAATAACAGGCGCTTTAAGTAACACTTTATCTTGACGATCGCGCATGGATTTGGATTTGCCGAGCATTTTACTGTAAGCAATGGCTGCACCGACCATGGCGAAAAGGAACATCCACCAGTAAGCGACCATAAATTCAGATATCCCAATTACAAACATTGTAAATGCAGGAAGTTCAGCCCCAAAACCCTGAAAAATTTCTTGGAATTGAGGCACTACTTTTACTAATAATATAGACGTTACGATAACGGCAATTACAACGACAGCAATAGGGTAGTTAAGTGCTTTTTTGATCTTGGATTTTAAAGCTTCCGTTTTTTCTTTGTATAAGGCAATTCTATCAAGCATTCCTTCCAAAGAGCCCGATTGTTCTCCAGCGTCAACCAAATCACAAAAAAGGTCATCAAATTGTTTGGGATGTTTTCGCAACGAATCCGCCATTGTTTGACCGGATTCGATATCGGCTTTAATACTTAGTAACAGGTCTTGAACCGTTACTTTTTCATGTCCTCGACCGATGATGTCAAAAGATTGCACTAACGGAACACCTGCTTTCATCATAGTGGCAATCTGCCGCGAAAACATGGCAACATCGGTTGCATTTATGGGCTTACCTTTTCCTCCACCAAAAAGTGGAGCTGCAACTTTACTCACTTTTAACGGGCTAAGACCTTGTTTTCTCAGCTGTGCCTTAATGACCGCCTGAGTTTCACCTGTCATTTCACCTTTTTGTTTTTGACCTTTTTTATCGGCACCTTCCCATTTAAAATTGAATTGCTTAGGAGCTTTAGCTGCTTTAGAGCGCCGAGTGGTCGTTTTTCTGTCTTTTTTAATTGCTTGGACAGCCATAATTAGTCCTTTTGTAAATCAGTTACGAGCCACGAACCGCGCGTTTAAAGTATTGATACTAAAATTCTAAAACTTAAATACGCCTTAGAGCGGTTCCTATTAATGTTGTGTCACTCTACTTACTTCTTCAAGCGACGTCACACCTTGCTTCACTTTTAGTAACGCCGAACGGTGTAAATCATTAACACCCTCTTTTTCAGCTTGTTTAGCAATGTCTAATGCATTTCCACCTTCCATTAGAATTTGCCCCATTTTTTTAGAGAATTTCATTACCTGATAGACACCAACACGACCTTTATAGCCGTTTGTACATTTATCACAACCGACTGGTTCATAGTTTTTAAATGTTCCTATTTCGTCTGGCTTAAATCCCGCTTCAATATAGACATCTTTTGGGAGTTTTACTTCATTTTTGCAAACTTCACATAGTCGTCTGGCTAATCGTTGGGCGATTACTAAATTAACACTTGTGGCAATATTAAAGGCAGGTACACCCATATTAACCATTCGGGTAATTGTTTCAGGTGCGCTATTGGTATGTAATGTGGACAACACTAAATGCCCCGTTTGGGCTGCTTTTATAGCAATTTCAGCGGTTTCTAGATCTCGTATCTCACCAACCAATACAATATCGGGATCCTGGCGTAAAAATGAGCGCAAAGCGGACGCAAAAGTTAGTCCCTGCTTGGGATTGACATTTACCTGGTTTACCCCTTCTAAGTTGATTTCAACGGGATCTTCAGCTGTTGATATGTTAGATTCAACGGTATTAATAATGTTAACGCCGGTATAAAGTGACACAGTTTTACCGCTACCAGTAGGTCCTGTAACAAGCACCATACCTTGAGGTTTATGCAGTGCTTCCAAATAAAGCTCTTTTTGATCATCTTCATACCCTAAAACTTCAATGCCTAATTGAGCGGCGGCGGAATCTAAAATACGCATTACAATTTTTTCGCCAAACAGAGTCGGTAGAGTGCTGACACGAAAATCAATCGATTTTGTTTTGGAAAGTTTAAGTTTAATTCTTCCGTCCTGTGGAATTCGTTTTTCAGAAATGTCTAATTTGGACATAACTTTGAGTCTGGCCGCTATTCTTACAGACAAATTAATTGGGGGACTGGCGACTTCCGATAATATTCCGTCGATCCTAAAACGAACCCGATATCTTTTTTCATAAGGTTCAAAGTGAAGATCAGAAGCGCCTTTTTTGATCGCATCAAGCAATATCTTGTTCACAAATCGAACAATTGGAGCCTCGTCTCCTGCCTCAGTATCGTCCTCCTTTTTTGCATCTTCATCAATCGTTTCTAAATCTATATCATCAAAATCATCGTCGCCGAAGTTACCCATATCTTCGTTTTCTTTTTCTTCGATAATTTTTTCAATTAGAGCTCTTAGCTTGGATTCTTCAAGGAGGACAGCTTCAGTAGTTAATCCTGAATGAAATTTGAACTCATCTAATGCTGCAAGATTTGTTGGGTCTGATACCCCCACATAGAGACGCTTGCCCCTTTTAAATAGCGGGATGGCATGGTGTTTTGTAATTAATACTTCACTTACAGAAGCAGTAGCAATTTGTTCGAAATCAATGGAATTAACATCGAAAAGCGGGACTCCAAATTCTGATGATGCCGCAACAGCAATTGATTTAGAGTCAGTAAAGTTATTTTCTACTAAATAAGATACAAGGTTTTTTTTATTCCTCTGTGCGTCCGCCACGGCGTCAAGTGCGGATGCTTCATCCAAGAATCCATCTTGAATAAGTTTTCTTACCAAGCCACTCAAAATAACATTAGGTTGCGATGACGTCATTGAATTTTACTCATTTCCCATCAAAATAGTTCTTATTTCATGCAGTATAGATTAAACAAGCACCCATATCTAATATATTAGTATAAAAAACAGGTAGATATGATGTGATTCTCATAATTTTATTAAATAAAAATTAATTTCAAATATAGGCAATATCGGCTGATAAACTATGACATCTAGCCTGTGTTAACTGAGTTCGTCTTAAAGTCACTTTAGGTGTATTTAATCGAATTAAGATAAAATCTAGGTGAATTAAACATCAATTGAAAAATGACTGTCTGAAATGAGGCTGTCGTCTATGCTCTTTTCGATTGCTCATGTTACCGAAGCATTTGTGAATAACCAATGTCAAAATAATTATTCAAAGTTCTTTTAACGTGCGGCCTTTGTCATGGTTCTGGTTTTTTTATGGGGATGGGGGAAGGTCTATTGGTAAATATAGCGCATTGATTCAATTTTTAATTGGTATTAAATGCTTTCTTGTGATCTCATAATCAGTCTTGTATATCCACCGCCTTAGGCGGTGGCTTGGACAATGGCTAAGCCGTTGTTTTAAGTATCTACCCATGATAAATCTTGTTGAGTTATCCCCATAACTTCAACGAGAGGAATATCATGAGTAGATTTAATCGATTATCGCACGTTATTTGGTGCTGTAAATATCATATTGTATGGGTGCCAAAATACCGTTTCAGAATATTAAATGGCGCAATAGCGACAGAAATATATAAGACCATTTATGTTTATTGTGGTCGAATGAAATGTGAGGTCATAGAGCTTAATGTTCAGGATGACCATGTGCATTTGGTAGTATCAGTGCCGCCCAAGGAGTCGATATCAAAATTGTTAGGAACCGTAAAGGGAAAAACAGCGATTCAAATATTTAGACAGTTTCCCTATTTGAAGAGTAAGCCTTATTGGGGAAATCATTTCTGGGCACGGGGTTATTGTGTAGATACTGTCGGAATTGATGAAGAAATCATACGAAAGTATGTCAAATTTCAAGAAAAAGAAGAATCAAGACAAGTAGGATTGAAATTTTAACAGTAAACGAAATTTGGGATAACACTGTCAGCCTTCTAAGAGGGCTGACACCAAGCCCCTTCAAGGGGCAAACCAAAACCACCTTCTAAGAAGGTGGATGTTTTTATAAAATCAAAAATATGTTATCCATAGCGTAGCAAGCATTTTTTGGAGGTCAATTATGATTTCAGCGAAATTAAAAAAAACAGAGTACCCAACTAGAATACTCTGTTTTTGTGTAAAATGAAAAGCGAGCCTAACAGATTACAGCGCCTGCGGTTGTACACGTTCCAGATTTAGTCCAAGTTACCTTACCTGCAGCATATGCTGGAGTCAAAACATAGGTTTCGCCACCTAATCCGTTGGCATTTTCTGCTGTCGCAGTAATAACACCATCAGTCGTTGCAATTCCGGCTATTCTGCCAGCAGCAACAACTGCTGCCACTTCCCAACCTGGACCACTCTGACCGTCTGTACAACCGACTACAGTATTTAAGTCCTGAGCACAAATTTCAACCGCTGTTTTTAAACCGGAAGTTCCGATAACCACTTCTGAGAATTTAGCTCGTTTTGTGTAATCTTGGTATGCAGGTAAAGCTACTGCAGCCAAAATACCAATAATCGCAACAACGATCATCAATTCAATTAATGTAAAACCTGATTGTATTTTTTTCATCGGTAAAACCTCTGTTAGTTAAATAATATGTCTCAAGGAAATAGATGTCCGTAAAACCTGACTCTATTAAACGTAGACCATTTCTTTGAAACATCAAGAAAAAATCTTTGTAATCTTAACAAATGCAAAGTCGATGCCAAGCCTAAGCTATTTTGAGCGGAAATAGAGGTTCTGGGAGCGGGGGGCGGCGAGCGTGGTAAAGAATTGGAAATAAAAAACTAATTAAAACAGTAGGGTACGCGCCTAGTCGGCTTTCTTATACTGGCTCTTAACTCTATTCAAAAATGAGGTCTGTGTGACTAAACACTTTAATTTGACCAGATACGTCTGGAACTTTACGTGGAACAATATCAGAGAGGTGACAATTTGCGTCATATAATGTCAGGTTATGTCACACTTTGTTACTTGTTGGAAAGAAAGTGAGGTAAAGGAAGTCACTAGTTGCGAGCAGAAGGTAAAAATAGCCAAGGCTACTGCCTACGGACAATCATTTAGGCGAAGCAATTAAAATATTAGAAAGCAAAGCGGTGGAATAAGGGGGAAGAGGATTAGGATATATTCATCATAACCCGCAAAGACAAATCCACCGCCTTAATATCCTTAGTCAGCGCACCAACTGAAATATAATCAACACCTGTTCCCGCAATATCGGCAATAGTCGCCAGATTCACATTACCAGAAGACTCCAATTTTGTGTGATCCTTACGCTCACTCTGATCAACAATATCGCGAGCCTTCCTCATATCCGCAAGACTAAAATTATCCAACATAATAACCTCGGCGTTACCTGCCAGCGCCTGATGCAACTCATCTATCGATTCAACTTCAATTTCAAGTAACTTGTCTGGATGGTTAGTGATCGCTTGCTTTAAAGCCTGCTCTATCCCGCCACAGGCCATAATATGGTTTTCTTTGATCAAAAAGGCATCGGACAAGCCTATTCGGTGATTGGTTCCTCCGCCACAAGAAACGGCGTACTTTTGCCCAAAACGCATACCGGGAATGGTTTTGCGGGTATCTAACAGGCGGCAGGTCTGACTATTCATTGTTTTAACATATTGCTGAGTTAAAGTGGCTGTAGCGGAGAGTGATTGTAGAAAATTCAACGCACTGCGCTCGCCGGTTAACATTTGTCTGGCATTGCCGGATAATTCACAAATTACCTGGCCAGCGGTCATTGTCTCGCCATCATTAAGATGCCATTTAATTTCCACTTTATTTTGATCATTGTCCGTCTTTTGCAAAACTTCAAAAATCTTCTCGACCCAGCGTGTACCACAAAGAACACCGTTTTCCCGAGTGATAAGCTTTGCGGTGGCGTTGCAATCGGTTGATATAAGTTCGGCTGTGATATCAGTATTTTGATTACCTGCAAGATCTTCTTCTAGTGCAAACCGGCACATTTGCTCAATTTCGTTGGTTAAAAGCTGGTTAAACAATGATTGATCCAATTTAATACACCGTGGCGGTTGAAAACTGGCTGCATTTTAGCAATTTTTGCCAATTAAAGAACCCAAAATAGGCATTTAAAACCACCACAGGTCAAAAAGATGTCTATACTTTAAACAAGTGATTAGGTAGGTGACTAGATGCAAAAATCTATTGAGTTGCAGTGTTTGTCATAAAATCTCTAGGTGAGATTGCCTTGGTTGTTGATACCGATAACCAGACCACTTATCGGATTGGTCAACAGATATTTTCTATTATGGGCTCTGGATCACATAGGGAGTTCGCCAAGTGAGCTATAAAAGGTTCTAGTCTGCAGTATCCGCATAGGCTACCAGTTCATTTGTATTCGAGGTTTAGTTTTTGTGAACACCAGAAGTCACATCGTTCATTTTTCAACAAAGTCGCGTAAGAGCGATTCGTCGTCGGAGTTTCGTCCTTTGCCGGTTTTGATAAAAGACATTCAAACTATTTGCATTGATGAGTTAGAAGCCAAGCTTCTTAATATGCTAAATACCGCAGACGATCGATTATTTGATATGGCAGAAAATAGCTATAACAATGCTCAGTTTGATGCGATGCGCCTTTTGCGGATTAAACGAGAGGGTTTGACGACTAGCTTTAAACAAGAATTACTTAATAATTTTAAGCAAACCCTTGGAAAAATCGATGATAACGATTTTGCCAATGACAATGTTGAAGAATTGTCGTTTGAGAATATCGCACTGGTAAAAGATGATGATTTGGAAGAAGACATTGCGACGGACGCGATGGTCAACAAAGCCAAAAACAGTAATCAAAATGCTCTCGAACATATTCGAATTCGTATGGACACCATTATTGGCGACAAAAGTATTGATCAGGCTAATAACCCTTTAGAACCAGCGCATATTTGCGATGCGTTTCGAGTCGCTACTCAAGCCCTGGATCTCGATATTGCTTCTTTACTCATTATATACAAGTTATTTGACCGCAGTGTCATCAGTCAACTTGAAAGCGTTTATCAGAAAATTAACCAATTTTTTATAGATAAAGGGATTTTGCCCGAATTGAAAGTCGGTCCGATCCAAAAACGAACAACGACAACAAACAAACAATATAAGGCGGGGGATATAATTGATTCGCTGCCGATCAACGAAACCGCCGAACTTTCAGATGCCGCGATTGCAGGAAATACTGCTCAACCGGTCAATCAAGCTGGGGTGCTGAGTGTTATCCAGCAATTACTGTCGGAAACCAGAGCTGTTTCCCCGACTAATTCAAGTTCTGCATATTCTGATACTCAATCGCAGATCCCTCAATTGGATGAAGCTAACGGTGGCAATCGGACAGTCGATACCCAACAACTGCTTCAGGCGCTTTCAAATATTCAAGTTAAACAACTGCCAGTTGCCCCTGTTACTGAGCAAGTTCAACCAATCAACCTTCGCGATTATTTAGGTGCCCAGTTACCGAACACCAACTATGTCGGTGGAGAGGATCGGTTAGGGCGTTTTGATGAAGACATGATAGATATTGTTTCCATGTTATTCGATTTCATTTTAGAAGATGAAAACCTGAAACCCCAAATAAAAAGCATTATCGCAAGATTACAGATCCCCATGCTTAAAGTAGGTCTTGTTGATAAATCCTTTTTTTCCAATCAACGCCATCCGGCGCGAGCATTGCTAAATGAGCTTGCCAGAGCTGGGCTGTCATGGGATGAAAAAGATCGTTCTGCTCAAGCGATGTTTGATAAAATTTCGTCAATTGCTGACAGAATCATGCAAGAATTCAGTGAAGATGTCAGTTTGTTTTCTGAACTATTGCAGGACTTTTTAGCCTTTAAAAAACAAAATCAGCAAAGGGCTAAAATTTTCGAACGACGAACTAGAGAGGCTGAAGAAGGCAAAGCCAAGTCGGAAACCGCTAGAAGTAAGGTTAATAAAACGTTAACGGCTATTTGTAAAGGGCAATCGGTCCCGGAAGTCGTGAAGTTAATATTCAAAAAGGTTTGGTCACACGCCATGCTTTTGGAACGCCTGAAAGAAAATGAAGAAAGCTGGAAGCGCAGAGCTAAGGTTGCGCAGTTACTGGTTTGGAGCGTACAACCAATTTCGACTGCTGAAGAGCTAGAAAAGCTGATCAGTAAAGTGCCTGTACTGGTAAAGAGCTTACGCAAAGGAATGGATTTAATTTCATATTCGCCCATTGAATCCGGTCATTTATTGGAGCAATTGGAAAGCTACCACCGAGAATTAATTAAAGGCGTAAAAGACAGTATTAATCAACAAAATGCAGAAGAAATTTTAAGGCTGCCAGCCATAGATGTCACGGTAGACAGCTTAGAAAGCAGTGATATATTAGAGTCTTCTTTTGTTAACCAGAAATCGACAAGTGCTACATCAATAGAATCGCAGGTTAATGAGACTGTTAGTGAAGGTCCGATTATTGAAGATTCGGTCATTGAAGAGATCATCATTGAAGACATTGGTTTTTCACAACAAGAAACCGGTGAAGTTCAAAAACAACAAAGCGACGAACCAATCCACATTGATTCAAATATCTCTCAAACCGTTGAACAGTTGAGAGCGGGTAGTTGGGTTGAGCTAAAAATTGATGGGGAATTTAAACGCTGTAAATTGGCGGCTAGAATAACCACCACCGGTAAATATATCTTTGTTAATCGTAACGGGATGAAAATGGCTGAATTTTTAACCGTTGAGCTTTGTCAGTATCTTCAGTTAGGCAATATGAAAATATTTGATGATGAAGCGCTATTTGATCGAGCATTAGAGTCCGTTATTTCCAACCTTCGGTCGATGAAAGCGCAGGCGTAGGAACGACGAGCGAGCTACGAGCAAAAGAAGTTACGAGAGCGCTACGCTTCTAGCTTCTAGAAAAAGATAAAAAGATAAAAAGATAAAAAGATAAAAAGATAAAAAGATAAAAATTTTCTCAAAAGGATTGATAAATAATATCAGGTCAGTACAATTTCTCGTAACTCGTAACTCGTAACTCGTAACTCGTAACTCGTAACTCGTAACTCGTAACTCGTAAACATCCTCTATGACCTTAAAAAACGGAATTTTATCCTTGGCGACTCAGGTAGTCTCTCCACATTTTAATCAACGCCCAATCGATAACGATATTTCATTGTTGGTTATTCATAACATTAGCCTTCCACCGGGAAAATTTGCAGGGAACTATGTGGAAGATTTTTTTACAGGTCAATTGGATAGTAGTATTCATCCGTTTTTTGAGCAGATCGCCGATCTGAAAGTTTCCGCTCATTTATTGATCAAACGCAATGGGCAAATTGTACAGTTTGTTAATTTGAACGAGCGGGCATGGCATGCGGGAGAATCAGATTTTGAAGGACGAGAAAATTGCAACGATTACTCCGTTGGTATTGAACTGGAAGGAAGTGATGATATTGAGTTTACCGAAAAGCAATACGAGCAGCTGATTAAAGTTAGCAAACAGATCATGCAGGCCTATCCAAAGATCGGCCCGAATAGAATTTGTGGCCACAGCGATATCTCCCCACAGCGTAAAACGGACCCAGGCCCTTGTTTTGATTGGCAAAGGTA
>Ga0316205_10001066_pt1 | contig 38600 bp, 40 predicted proteins | sample 3monthpyrite_MG_FD_204941 | JGI IMG/M metagenome (GOLD analysis project Ga0316205, IMG submission 204941) | Microbial mat bacterial communities from mineral coupon in-situ incubated in ocean water Damariscotta River, Maine, United States -... | ecosystem: Environmental > Aquatic > Marine >...
TCTTAAATGCAAAAAAATGGTTTACATAATAAACATTATTCATTACATCTTCTGCGCTTAACTTTGACGAATCCGCTGTGTAAGCTAGATTTGGATTTACTCCTGCACTTAGTGTTGATGCACCTAGCATTAAACTAGCTATTACAAGACCTTTTTTGATTAACCTATGACTCATTTTATCCCCTTATCCTATTTTAGATGGTTTTATAAGTGGGAATATTACTATTAGTTTTTTTAATCTTTTATTAAAAGTATAGTAAATTTATAATATTATTTTTATTTATTGTTATAATTTATGATTGTTATAATCTTTTATGATTTTAATAGAGTAGTTTATCACCAAGCACAAGCTTGATGATTTTCATTATTTATCTGTAATCTAATCAATTACTTTTTTATAAATACCTTTTGCTGCACCGGCCATAACTACCATTGGAGAAGATCCAACTGCTACACCAGCACCTGCAATTTCACCCATATAACCAGCTAAATCGGTAATAAGGTCATTCATTCGACCCTCACCACCAAAACCATCAACAATTTCTTTAGCTCTAAGCGAACCCTTAGCACGTGCAACATCAAGTTGTTCTGACAATGCAGTAAGTGCGCTAATTATATGCTCAGAGGTAGCATCAAATTGCTCTTTTTGAATGTTATCAATTTCAGATGCTTTTTTGACTAAATATGCTCTTTCTGCATCAACAGCTTTTGTTTTTAATGCTAAAATCGTCTCTTTTAGTTTTTTAACTGGTACAAGTTTTTTTATAACTGTTGACTCTTTTATATCTTTTTGAGTTGTCTGCTTAACTTCTGCCATGATAGAAATTCCTTAAAGTAAATTTATAAATTAAAATGGTTTAACGGCTTCATTTTAAAACAATTAACTTTAAGCTATAATAAAATTTTAAATTTCCTTATAAAAGCCATACTATGAAATATTTAATACTTACTTTTTTTAGTCTAATAATATTTTTTTCAAGTGCAAACGCATATACTACAAATTTGACTATTTTCGGACAAAAACTAAATCTTCCATTTAATAAAAATAAACTCTATAACTCGATAAAATGTGAGTACTTTTACATCAATGGTAAACTTCTATTTAATGGAGCGCATATGGATGTTTTGTTGAAAGAGAAGTATGATGGTAATGCAAAAATAGATTTTTTATTCGGTGATTTTGTCTGGTTAAAACGTGTAAGTATAAGTGCCTCCCAATGTGCATTAAAACCAGGACCTCTATTTATAAAAAAGGTAAAGGTTTATGATTCTATAACAAATTCAAAAGATGTACCATTAGAGGGTATGCAAGAGTGTAGTGCGACATTCAATTATCCATTTAACGCACAGACTGATTATGTAACAATAGATCTTACAATGGATAAAGAGAGACTAGAGAATAAAACACAACTTCGTTTTATGTTTGAGGGAATAGAATCAAATTCATTATATAAAATTGCCCACTATTTAATAGCTACAAGAAATGATGCTTATGCAAATGAAGATTTTCTATTTTCATTGGTAAGAAACGGCTACACCGCACTTTTGCACAGATTACAATTTGAAACTTTTGATCAGTTATATCTTCCACCATACTCTATTTTTTATCTTCCATGCGATGCTAATGTCATGATGGACAGAGAAGAAATTAAAAAGAACTTTATAAACGGAGTTTATATGTCTAGAGATGGAAGCTTTAAAAGCACTGTGACAAAAAATGCAAATAGTAAGAATAGACTTCTATACATTGATAAAAGTAAAATTAGATTTCTAAAAAAGAATGATTTAAACAGTGTAATGCCCATAAAAAAAGTAGATTTAGCTAAATAAAACAGACCTCTTACAAAAAGTCTATTCTATTTAATTTTTCTTCTTTTTCTTCTTTTTCTCACCCTTATGTTTTATAACTTTTGGCTCACCATCTAAATGCTCCATATTATAGTTTGGCAAAATTATCTCTAAAAGCTTTCTAGCTTCTATATGTACACCCTGAGAGAGTTGATTGTTCTCACGAAGAGCTGCTTCTAATTTTTCATGAAGCTCTCTATTTTCATCTTTTAAATTTTCAAGTTGTGAATCTTTTTGCTCTATTAAACTTTTTAAAAAAATCTCAAAAGTATTGTCGTTTACAGGAGTATTAGATCCAGGTGCTTGATAATTTGAAGAGTGTAGTGGTTCATCGAAATATTGAGCCTCTGAAAAGTTCTGTGATGGCTGATTCTGTTCTTCTTGATTAACCTCTTTAATGTGAACAAATATTCGTCCATTTTCTTTGCTATATTGTAAATTACCACGCTCTATTCTTTTCCATATGGCTTGTTCTGGAACATTTAAAAGTCTAGCAGCTTCAGGAATGCTTAAACGTCTCATAAGTTAGTGAGCCTTATTTGTCCTAAATTTTCAGCCCATTATAACAAAAAGAGATTATAATGCTCCTATTTAGAATATGGGATACTTCATGCACGTTGAGCAACAAGCTATTTATGATAATACACTAACTTACTTGCAAAAAAACCTTCCCCCTGACTTCTATGCTGAAGATTTTTCTATAGAACAATCTGATGAACTTATTGCAAAACTACTCACAATTATTGATGAAAAAACAATTAATGAAAATAAAGAGTATATAAGAAAAGCTTTTTTAGACTATTTTTCTACTCATAACTATGAAATTCTTGTAATTTTTAAAAATATAAATCGTGTCATTTTAAAAGAAAAAGCTACTACTAAACAAAAAAAGTATAGTCGCGTAATGCAAAAAATTAATCTCACAATCACAAGACATCGTGAAGAGATAGATGCTTGCTGGACACAAAAGAATGTATTAGTTGTATGCAGTGAAATTATGACAGACCTCTATAGTCATACTAAATCTTTAGATAGTTCAATCGCTAATGAACTAATTAAAAAATCTTTCAGACACTCTCTTCAACTTAACCTTAAAGATGTAATTTTCTTTATGAGTAAAAAATTGGTAGTAAAGAAGTTTATGGAAAGAGAGAAGCAAGAGCCAATAAATAAACGTTTTGGAGGGTTGCCACCTGAAGAATTAGAGGAGATGAAAGCAACCTACTTCGCTCAAAGTTTATGGTTTAAAATAGAACCAAAAGTTTATGAACTTTTAGAAAACGATCTTAACTTTGCACTAATTACTAATGACTTTTTTATCTCAAACTATATTAAATATCTTCAAAATATATTCACTGATATTGTATCTGAGACAATGCAAGAAGATGAACAGATTATTGAGAGTTTTTCAAACTTTTTACTTCGTGAACACTTTGATTCACTACTATTGCTTATAGCAAAACATTTAGCTAAACAAGCAAGTAAAAGAGAGGGAGATGCTGAGGGATTTTTAAGATACTATAATGGCGATACTATGTTAACATCTGAGGGAAAACCAATAATTAAGCCAGATATAATAGATAAATATAATAATCACTGGAATGCTCTGACTATCATGTCAATGTCAATGCAATATTATCATCAACTAACAAAAATAAAAGCCTCAAAAGAGGAGTTAGAACCATATAAACAGGAGATTGATATACACGATTCTCAACATAAAGAGCTAGCTAAGATGATTGAGAGTCTTGCTAAAGAGAAAGAGGAGTTTGAAGAGAACTCACAAGAGTTTTTTAAAGAGACTGAAAAACAAAAAGCAGAGCTAATTGAATTAAAAAAGGAAGCCAAAACTAATCCATCAGATAAATTAAATGCAGATATTAATGAACTATCAACAAAAATAAAACGCTCTTATAGAAAAGAAGAACAGATATTTGATCAAAGAAAAGAGATAGATAAAAAAATTAATTCCTTAAATACTAAAATTGGCAATCATAAAATTGAGCGTGTAACAATGTTTAAAAAATATGAAAAATCAAAACAGAAAGTTGATGTTTTACAAGAAGAGTTCCATACAATAGATGACAAATATGAACTTGCTATGAGTGCACTTGCTAAAACACTTTCTAAAAAACCTCGTCCTGTATAAATAATACTAGAGTTTTGCAAAACTAAAAAAAATGGCATAAATTTTGCTTTTATCCTTTCATATATCTAAGAGGTTATACAATGAGTAAAAAAGTATCTGTTAAAAACTTAATTAGTGAAAAAAAAAGATCTAATTCGTTAGTTGAGGACATCTCTTTGATGGAATCTAATAGAATGAATATGAATGATTTAGTACAGCACTATATGCAGCACAGAATTGCAGAGCTACAAAATGATAACCTTATTACCATTGAAGAGCGTTACAATAAACTACGCAAAATAAATAAAAATAGCTTTTGCAGATCATGTACTGTTGAAGTCACAGCCTCGTCTGCTGGCAGATGCCCATTTTGTGGTACTATAGTTAAGAATAAACCATAATAGTAAAGTCATCATCTTCTAAATAGTTGTCAATAACTGTGGCATCTTCGACCTTTATACCAAGCTTGCCTAATAGTTCGTGCGGTTCATATTTATTGTATGTACTTTTTCTACTACTATTTCCCTTTAACATATTAAAGATGACTCCAACTCTTGCATGTTGGCGCATTCTTCTTATAAAAAGAAGTGTCTCAAATTGATGCAGTAGATTTAATGATCCACTTGCCACATAATAGTCAGCTTTTGGAATACCATCACGTAAAACATCACATTTATAGACGTCAAGACCTTTTTGTTTAGAGTATTCGACCATTTTTTCATGCAATTCTAAACCAATGTAACGTTTTGGAATCTTTTTATTGTCTTCTAAATAGTCATAAAAATGTCCAAATCCACACCCAGCATCAGCAATAACTAAATTGCTAACATCTCCTAATAAAGATGAAATAACCTCAAAACGTACCCTCTGTGTATATTCAGAGTTCCAATGTACACCCTCAGCAGTAGCACCATACTTTCTAATTGATTTTTTATAAAAGCTATGGTTATTTACACGTGGCATTTTTATATACTTCTTTTTATGAAATTTTGCTATACCTGCTAACTATTTAAATGATATAATAACCTAAAAAAGGCTATCTATGAACCATGAACTTTTACTTAAAATTGCCCGTGATGCGATAAATGAGGAGTTAAGTGGTAAAAGCATTATAGATAAGGTAAGCTTGTTAAGAGATAGTCCCACTATTTTCGAGAAAGGTGCTGCTTTTATTACACTAAATAAAAATAGAGATTTACGTGGGTGTATTGGTTCATTAGTAGCACATAGATCACTATTAGATGATTTAATTGCCAACGCAAAAGCAGCTGCCTTTGATGATGTTAGGTTCTTACCACTAAGTAAAGAGGAGTTAACAGAAGTTAAGATTGAAATATCTTTGCTTAGTACTCCAAAATTATTGCAATACTCATCAATTGAAGATTTAAAAGAAAAAATTAGAGCGTTTAAAGATGGTGTAATCTTACGTCATAAAAATAAGCAAGCAACATTTTTGCCACAAGTTTGGGAGCAATTGAGTGAATTTGAAATGTTTTTCTCCCATTTAGGACAAAAAGCTGGACTTGGTGCTGATGTATTAGAGTTGCACCCTGAAATCTTCACTTATGAGGTTGAGAGTTTCAGCGAGTAAGTTATGCAATACTACAAAGAGCAAAATGGAAAAATAATTTGCGAACTTTGCCAGCATAACTGCAACCTACTAGATGGACAAACTGGTATTTGTGGTATTGAAAAAAATATTAATGCTCATTTAGTTAATTTAACATATGGGAAACCTAGCGCACTTGCAATTGATCCTATTGAGAAAAAACCATTAAATCACTTTTTACCATCTTCAAATATTCTCTCTCTTGGTACAGTTGGATGTAACTTCCACTGTCCATTTTGCCAAAATTACGATATTTCTCAAACACGTAGTGTTGAGAGTACACAATATATCTCACCAGAGCAGATTGTACAAATTGCAATAAAACACAATACTCCATCAATAGCTTATACATACAACGAACCAACTGTATTTTACCCATTTGCTTATGACATTGGACAGCTTGCTAAAGAGAATGGTTTAAAAAATATTTTTGTATCAAGCGGTTACCAAAGTGAGATATTAATAGAAGATATGCAAAACTGGGTAGATGCAATAAATGTGGATCTAAAAAGTTTTAATCCAGACTACTACAAAAAGTCACTCAAAACTAAACTCTCAGGAGTTTTAGATTCTCTAAAACATTTTGCAAAAACTAACATTTGGTTAGAAGTAACTACACTAGTGATTGAGGGAATCAACGATAGCGATGAAGAGCTTACCAATATTGCAGAATTTATAGCAGGCGAATTAGGCATTCATGTGCCTTGGCACGTAAGTGCATTTCATCCTGACTATAAAATGCTAGATACACCTTACACCTCGGCACAGACACTAAAACGTGCATATGATATAGGAAAACGTGCTGGTTTAGAGTTTGTATATGAGGGCAATATTAATGTACCAAGTAAAACTAAATGTCCTAAGTGTAATACACTTTTATTAGAGAGACACCATTTTAAAACAACACACAATTCTCTTATAAACGGTGAACACTGCCCAACTTGTAACAGAAAACTTGAAGGAGTATTCTCATGATTCGTCAAAGTAAATTTAATGGAAGTTTTTATCCAAATAACCCAGATGAAATCAGACAGATGTTTGAACACTTTAATCAAACACAAAGTATACAGGCTCCTAAAAATATTAAAGCAGTTATTGTTCCTCATGCTGGTTATATATATTCAGGTTTTACAGCACATCAAATATTTTCACATTTAAATGCAAACAACTACAAAAGAGTGGTAGTAATTGGACCTAGTCACCATATCTATTTTGATGGCACAAGCATATCTTTACAAGATAAATACTCTACACCTCTTGGTGAATTAGAGATAGATAACTCTTACAGTAAATTTTTACTAAACAAGTTCAATTTAGGTTTTGCAGAAGCTGCTCATCAAGAACACAGTACAGAAGTTCAAATGCCATTTATAAAAGAGTATCTGCCAAATTTACCAATTATTGAGATGGTATATTCTAATGAAGAGCCTAGTAGATTATCACCAATTATAGAGTATCTACTAAACAGTGACACACTAGTTGTAATAAGCACAGATTTAAGCCATTTTCACACACTTAAAGAGGCAAATAGCTTAGATAGTATCTGCCTAGATGCAATAACATCACTAGAGTCTCAAAAACTTCACAGCGGATGTGAAGCGTGTGGAATTATTGGAGTTGAAGCACTACTCTTAGCTTCTAAAAACCTAAACCTTAAATCTAAACTAAGTGGCTACACAACCAGCGCAGATACCTCTAAAGATGAGAGTAGTGTGGTTGGTTACGCAGGAGCATTTATCTATCTACCATAAATAAAAAATTAGTTTATATTTGTATAAACTGCCTGCACATCTTCATCGTCCTCTATTTTATCAATCAGTATCTCAATAGATTCCATCTGCTCATCACTAAAGTCTTGTGGATTATTTGCTATTCTTTGTAAAGAGCCTTTTTTAATCTCAATATTTTGCTCTTCAAGTGCAGATGAGAGTGAACCAAAACTTGTGTAATCTCCATAAACATACACTGTTCCATCATTCTCTTCAATCTCTTCAAGGCCCGCGTCAATAAGCTCTAACTCTAACTCTTCTAAATCAAGCTCATCAGATTTGTCAAATTCAAATACAGCTTTTCGTGAAAACATAAACTCTAAAGAACCATTTTTAAGAAGTTCACCTTTATATTTACTAAAGTAACTTCTTATGTTTGCAACTGAACGCGTATTATTATCCGTTGCACACTCAACAAATATAAGAGCGCCGTGAGGTCCCTTGCCTTCAAAATCTACTTGTGCAATATTAGCAGCATCTTTTCCTGAAGCGCGCTTAACAGCAGCCTCTATATTATCTTTTGGCATGTTTTGCAATTTTGCTTGCTGTATAGCTAAACGAAGCTTAGGATTCATATCTATATCGTCGCCACCCTCTTTTGCTGCTACTGTAATAGCTTTACCAAGTTTTGGAAACAGTTTAGACATACTGCCCCATCTTTTCTCTTTTGCAGCGCGACGATATTCAAAAGCTCTACCCATATGTTAATCCTTAAAAAACTAAAAACTGTACTATAATGAAAAATGATTTAAATATTGATAATATAACCAATAATTACCCTAAAAACAGCCCTATTGAGATACTAACTCTTTTAATTTCTCTCTAACTGCATCTACATGATCTTTTACACGAACTTTTGTCCACAATGCTGCAATTTCACCTTTTGGATTGATTATATAAGTAGATCTTACTACTCCCATATACTCTTTGCCATAATTTTTCTTCATCTGCCAAACACCATACTCTTGTAACATCTCTTTTTCTTCATCAGCTAAAAGAGTAATACCAAGTTTATGTTTCTCTATAAAGTTACGATGTTTTTTAGGGCTATCTGGACTAACACCTATAATCATTGCATCAAGATTTGAAAACTCATCTTGTGATTCTGTAAACTCGCACGCTTCTGTTGTACATCCTGGTGTATTATCTTTTGGATAAAAGTAAAGTACTATCCATTGACCCCTTAAGTCACGCAGACAAATTTGAACTTCATCTTGATTACTTAAACAAAACTCTGGTGCTTTTTCTCCAACTTCTATCATAATTCACTCTCCTCATAAAATTTTGTATCTACTAAATTATGTACTAAAACTTTTGCAAAAACTCCAATACCAGTTTCTGAAATTATCTCTTTTTTTTGATTAAAATACTTTACACTTCTTAGTCCACATGATGGTGATTTTGATTTTAAGACAACAATCTGTGGATTCACCTCTACTAATTTATACGCCTCTTGCGCAATATCTTTTGTAAACTCTTTTTCATTTTGCATTAACTTAGAGTCTATAATGCTTATAGGCTCTCTTGGAGTACCAAAAATTGCATCTTCTGGACAAAATAGAGTTATTTCATCTTTAGCAAATCTACTAATAACATCTTCGTTAAATTTATCTTTACCATTATAGCGACACTTTTGCCCTACTAAACAAGCACTTATTGCTACTTTCATAAACTCTTTGGATTTACAAAATTAGAGCGTTTCAAAATTTTATCCCACATTTGCACATCTGTCCACTCATCTTTTATCTCGTCTGAGAAAACAATCTCTTCTAAGTTTATAATGCCCATCTTTTTACTATACGCATCATCTTTAAAACCTTGCGCATAACCTGTATCTGTCTCATGTACAATTATGCTATTTAATTTTACATTTGCTTCACTATTAACCATGGTAGTAAGTTCAAAAAGCCTATCAATCATTACAAATAGAACACGTGAAAGTTGTTCAGCAGAGGGGCTAACTGGGAGCATTACCCATCTTGAGCTATGTCGCCTCATATCTTCTATATATTGTGGATTATCATCACTCCAGAGTGAAATTGCATGATCAAAGCTATCAATTAAATCCTTAATATGCATTTTAGTTAAACCAAAATCATAAACCATCTGTCCACCATCTAAGTAGTCAGATTCCATCAAAACCTCAATTTTATATGAATGTCCATGGATGCTCTGTCTGCATCTTTTTGATGTACAATCACGAACTATATGAGCGTTTTCAAACTTAAATAGTTTTCTAATTAACATTTCATGCTCCTCTTTTACCATCATATAAACGTAAATGCAGCCTGTCGCTGTAAGTATATCCATGCTTTAAACAAAATTTAGCAATATTTTTTGATTCTTTTTGAAGTTGCTCACCATTTTGGCTAAGCGCCATGCAGTAGACTTCACTTTTTGCAATACTCAAAATCTCTTCAATCTCTTTTTCTACGCCATTATCTATGCTAAAACCATCAACTGTAAACTTATAAAATGTCTCATTTGCGTTTGTAATAATATTTTTAATCACATCTTTTTTAACTCTTACATCTTTTAGCTCACCTGAATTTGAGAGTTTAACTGAAAGTGCAAAAACGATTTCTTTATAGATTGGATTTTTTTCAAAGTCAACATTTATTGAACCATTTGTCTCCATAGTAATGCGCATATTTTTTAATTGTGCGTACTCTAATAGCTTCAAAAATTCTTCATCTTTTGAGTATAAAAGTGGTTCTCCACCAGTAATAACTAAATCACTTAAAAATGGATACCGCTCTAAATGTTCAGAAACAATAGAGATTAAATAAGTCGCATCAACACTCTTCCAAGATGATGAAAATTTATCTTTATTTACTGCATATAATGAATCACATCCACTAACTTCTGTTCCATCTTCAAGAGCGTAAGTTGAGCCAAATCCACTACAGTTCATATTGCACTTTGCAAATCGTAAAAAAAGTGATGGAGTTCCACAGTAGCGTCCCTCGCCTTGCAGGCTATAAAAATGCTCAGAAAATGTAACCATTATCCGCCCGTCTCATAAAAAGCACGTGTTGATTTCTCATTCTCCTCATCCCAACGATTTTTTTCAGGTTTATTTGCAATTACCTCTTTTAAAATTTGAGTTGCTTTTTCAATATCATGTGATTTAATAGCATCTTTAATACTCAAAGCTTCATCAAAATATAGACATGGAATTAAGTTACCCTCAGCAGTTAGGCGAATACGGTTACAGTTTTTACAAAAATTATCTTCATGTGGTTCGATAACACCAAATTCATATCCATCATCAAGGCGGTAATAATGAGATGGACTACTTCCATCAAAGCCAACATCTTCAAACTCATAACTTTTTGAGATAATATTTAAAATCTCTTTATTATCAACTCTTTGAGTAAGTGTTGAAGCGTGTGTATTTTCCATAAATTCAATAAATCTTATGCCCATTCCACGCTTTTTTGAATACTCCAACAAATCAACTAACTCATCTTCATTAACACCACGTATTGGAACAACATTTATTTTAACTTTCAAACCAACATCTAAACAAGTATCAATTCCTCGTAAGACACCATCTAAAACATCTTTATTAGCAATTTTTGCTGCTACATCTTTTTTTAATGAATCCAAAGAGATATTTATACGCTTAAGCCCAGCATCTTTAAGTGCTTTTGCATACGTATGAAGTAAAAAACCATTTGAGGTCATTGAGAGATCTATATCGCTTTTATAGTTACTTATCATTGCAATAAAACGATCTAAATCAGCACGCAGTGTGGGTTCTCCACCTGTAATTCTAATTTTGGTGACACCCTCATCAATTGCCACTTTGATAAACATAAATAGCTCTTCAAAGTTTAATAAGTTCTCTTTAGGTACCCACGAAAATGGTTTTTCAGGCATACAGTATTGACATCTAAAGTTACACCGTTCTGTAACAGAAACCCTCAAATAATCAATTTTTCTATCAAACCCATCAACCAACATAATTAGTACTCACTATTTTATTGAAAGGGTAGCACAAAATATTTCAGGTTAGATTAAAAGGAGGAAGAAGATGGAATTTTGTATTGTCGCTAAAGCTTAACGACAATACAAGGCACTAAGTTCTAGTGAACTTCACGCCAGATTTTTATTTTCCACAGATATGCAAAAAGTGCTAAAATTACTAAATATCCAAGAACCCAAGGAGCTAACTCTTCACGCTCTTGTTTTTTAGAATCACCAATACTCTCTAAATAGTTCATAACCTTAGCTTGAGCCTCTTCGCTCAAACCTACACGAGGCATTGCTGTACCGTGTAATTGTTTTTGAGGGTTATTAATAAATGTATTTAAAAACTCATAAGAGCGCGCTCTAATCATGATAGATAAATCAGGTGGATATGAACCCATATATTTTGTTACATCAGAATCTGCTTTAATTTTATCATAACGCATTGAGTGACATCTCGAACACGCCTCTTCGAAAACTTTTTTGTCTTCTACATGACTTGGAGCAATTGAGACTAAATAAGCAACCATATCGTTAATCTCTTCGTCACTCATCCACTCATAATTTGGCATTGGATGTGGATTTTCTGCATTAAATTTGTGTTCAAGTTTTGCAGCTTTTGCAGGATTTTTAATAAAATGAGCTAAATAATTTTTATCATAAATAAGTCCAGCTGTACTAATGTCAGGTGGAACTACTCCATAAACAGAAGCAGAAGTCGCTTTATCCATCGGAGCGCTCATTCCAGCTGCTTTAAGACCATGACAACCAGTACAGTTAGATTGCACAAGAGTCTCGCCATTTTTGACATTACCCTGTTCTTTCAACTTAATATCATTTAAATCTGTAAATTTATAATCTTCAGGTGAAACATGCGGGTGCATAACTGAATGCGCATAAGGTTCAACACCAATATATAAAATTGCTGTAAATATTACGAGTACTCCTAAAATTTTCCACTCTTTCATTTAAACACTCCTTTTTGAACAAGTCCAAAAAAGACTCTTCAGCAGAGTGCTCTCGCAGCTTACTGCTCTAATGGATTTACTACTTTGTTTCATTTAGTACTCCTTTTCTCTAATATTGTCACAATTGGTAGTGAAATAAATAGTACTAAAAATGAAATACTAGATACAAAGCCCACCCAAGCATTGCTTCCTGTTGGAGGTAGTTTTCCATATACACTAAGAACAATCATCACCATAATAAGTAACCAAAACCATACTTTAAAATATGGACGTTGATTTGCAGGTGCAACCGTAGGGCTTCTATCTAACCATGGGAGAAGAAAGAAAATACCATTTGCAAAAGCAAATGACATCAGTCCTAAATCAAACGCTTTTATTCCAGCTATATCAAAGAAGAAACCACGCAAGACTTCATAAGACCACAAGAAGTACCACTCAGGATAGATATGTGCAGGAGTTTTTAAATCATTTGCAGGATCAAAGTTAACAGGGTCCATTGCAAAGTTATAATGAAAAAAGACAAGGTAAAAGAAAAATATTAAAAATGTACTAAGTACAAAAAAGTCTTTTGCTAAAAATACAGGCCAAAATGGAATTACTTTTGAATTCTTTTTATCACCTGCTAAAAAGCGTTCAGATTCTGTATCAAAATCAACACTATCACCAGTTTGAGTATTAACATGAGGAATGCGAAGAGCATAAAAATGAAGACCAATTGCTCCCATAATTGCTAAAGGAATTAAAAGTACATGCAGCATAAAGAAACGTGTAAGAGTAGCATCAGATACAAAGAAGTTACCCCTAATCCAGACAACAAGTTCATCGCCAATAACAGGGATTCCACCAAAAATATTTGTAATAACATAAGCTGCCCAGTAACTCATTTGTCCCCATGGAAGCATATAACCACTAAAGCCCTCTGCTGAGAAGAGTACAAAAAGAAGCATACCGCTAATCCAGATCATCTCTCGACCACGTTTATATGACCCGTAATAAATCCCTGTAAACATATGAATGTAAATAATCAAGAAAATCACAGACGCACCAACGCCATGAATATGGCGAAATAGCCAACCATACGCAACTTCTTGCATAATTGTGTAATTTACACTATCAAATGCTAAAGCAGTATCAGGTTTATAATACATCAAAAGGAAAATTCCAGAAATTAAAAGTATCCCAAACATAGATGCCAAAATAACACCCATCGCCCATAAAAAGTTAATATCTTTAGGAATCCAATATTCCGTCATCATTACTTTATGAAATTTTTTAGTAGCAAGACGTTGATCAAACCAATCTGCTATACCTTCACTTTTTTCAATTTGTGCCATCTATTCCCCCTATACAGAAGCAGCAGTAATTTTTTTATACTGCTCGCCCTCTTCGCCTAAAACTAACTCCATGCCCTTAATGTTAAAAGGAGGAATATCAAGTGGACGAGGTGGTGGTCCAAACTCTTGGACACCACTCGCACTAAACTCTCCTCCATGACAAGCACACTTAAACTTTTTATCACTTGGATTCCAAGATGGAATGCATCCTAAGTGTGTACAAAGTCCAATAACAACCGTGTATCTATCACTACCAATAACAACATCACGTACTTCATCTTTTTTGATGTCTTTAGTATGTTTTAAAATAAAAACTGGTTTACCTCTCCACTTAATAACATTAAGTTTTCCAGCCTCTGCTAAGTTCAAATCAACAATTGTAAAACCAGCTGAAAGTGCGCTTGGAAGTGGATCCCATGTTTTTTTCATAGCAACTAATGAAGCAACAGCGCCAATACCAGCGACCCCTGCAAATGCTTTGCCTATAAATGCTCTTCTACTCTTACTGTGCATTCTTTGCCTTTTTCAAAGTATTAAAAAAGCAAATATATCTAAACTTTAATTAAAAGTTCTATAAACTATTTCATTTTTCTTTTATTTTATTAAATTATTCGTTACAAAACTTCTCTATCATAACTTCTTTAAAGATAATTGGCTTATTAGTTTTAGGAATTGTTACAATATCTAATACCGTCTCAAAGGCAGAACTTCTTAAGCAACCACTTTTCAAATCACTACTTTGTACTTCGACAGTTGTAAAAAAATTATTTTCTACTATATGTTTTATATTTATACTCTGTCCAAGATATGCTATAACACCAGCGAATACGCCTATTACTGTACTTTTTTCGAAATCTATTTTTGGAATTTCTAAAGTACTTAAGTTGCTTTCAAAATGAGATACAACTGAACCTCTATAGAGCTTTTTCAAAACTAAACTCATCTTGTACAACTTCAAGACTCTTAAAAATTGTCTCAGATAATAGTGTTGCATTTGCTCTATTTACTATGTCTGTATACTCTAACTCTTTTTTTCAGATTTGTGTCTACTTCAGTATTGCACTCTTTTACAATAATATTTTCATTAAAAACCACTTTACCAAGAGATAACTCTTAATTATTTAACCTATAAAAACTTGCAGGTGATATTTGTGTATTATCTTTTATACAGTTTTGATTATCAACAGTTGTATTAATTTCTAAGATTGTATAAAAGGCGTATCTTTTCAAATCTGTTATAGCAGATGTATAACCATTAGATTGCATACCTGATATTAATGCTATTATAGTTTAGATTCTATAAACTCTTTTATTTTCGGCATATCGTTTTCTATTTTTTTATACACATTATCTTGCGTTAACAGTTTTTCTACTTCGCTAATTGTTGAGACTATTGGAATAGCAAAACCTCTTAAAAAACTTTCTAGTTCATTTGTGTAATCTGCTCTTCTCCAAAGAATAGGTTTTCCACCAGAAGCTATAGATTCTAAAGCAGCTTGTGAAGATGAAGTAACAAGATGATTTGATGAAGCTATTATATCCTCATACTCTTCACTCTCATGTAGAGTTGAAAAACAGCTTTTTAGCTCTTTTTCATAATCAAAAAAGTAATAAAATCCCATTAAAAGCTCTAAACCAAGAGCTTTTAGTTCAGCAGATTTTTGCGGTAAATCTCTCTCATAATCATCATCGCCAAAGAAAAGAACCTTCTCATGCTCTTTTTTATGTTCAGTAAAAAAGATAGATGCTACCGGCCAAGATGTACAAATCCTCTCACCTTTCATGTAAGGAGATATAAGGTATTCACCAGCCATAATTTTATCATTTTGTACTTCACTCAGACGAATAAAAACAGAAAAATAGTTAATCATCTCCTCTAATTGCGCATCATTGTGTTCTGGTGAATCATAAATTAAGACATCACCTTTATAGGCAATATTAGGAATATTTCGTAATACATCAATTCCAACTGCCTTTTTAATACCATAATCTCGAGCCGCTGAAGCTATGCGGTAATCGCTACAAAGCAGTGTAACTTCAACATCAAGTTCACGAATAATAGCAACCGCACGGCGAAAGCGCTCTAGTCCAAAACGATGTCCTGTATGAATATAATAGTAAATATTTTTCATTTTTGACTCATCCTTATGTATATATGTAAAATCTCAATTGCAGCAGGTGTAAGTCCACTAATTCTACTAGCAGCATCGAGTGTAGGCGGAGCAAAATGCTCTAATTTTTCAATTGCTTCATGTCCAAGACCAGAGATTGAACTAAAATTTAAATCTTTTGGAATCTTAATGTTCATCATACTTTTCATTCTCTCAATTTGTGTAAGTTGCTTTTCAATGTAACGAAAATATTTAGCACCAATTAAAATCTGCTCTTTTGCTTCTTTGCTTAGCTTCTCAATCTCAGGAACAAGGAGCGTTAACTTTTCATAACTAAAACTCTTTCTTGCTACGATAGCTAGAAGTTCTGTTTTGTCATTAATTCTCTCTTCACCAATAGATTCTAAAAAAGCTAACATCTCTTTATTTGGCGTAACACTTTTTCGTAAATGTGCCATACCAACTTCAACCTCAGCTCTTTTTTTATCAACTGCGTCCATAAACGAATCATCAAGCAGTCCTAGGGTATGTCCATATCTACTTAATCTCAAATCAGCATTATCCTCACGCAGTAAAAGACGATACTCAGCCCGTGATGTAAACATTCTATAAGGCTCTTTTGTACCTTTTGTAACTAAATCATCTATCAACACACCAATATATGCCTCATCACGTCTTAGAACAAATGGTGCTTTATTATCTAGCTTTAGCGCTGCATTAATTCCTGCCATTAAGCCTTGTGCAGCTGCTTCTTCATAACCAGTTGTACCATTAATCTGTCCAGCACAATAGAGATTATTAACTTTTTTAGCCTCTAGGGTATGAGTAAGTTCAGTAGGGTCTACATAGTCATACTCAATTGCATAACCATAACGCACAATTCTAGCATTTTCTAACCCTTTAACGCTCTGTATCATTCTAATTTGTACATCTGGGGGAAGTGAAGTACTCATTCCATTAATGTAAAACTCTGTAGCTTCTGCCGTTTGTGGTTCAATGAAAAGATGATGTCTATCTTTTTCTCTAAACCTATCAACCTTATCCTCAATACTAGGGCAATACCTAGGACCTGTTCCCTCAATTTGACCGGTAAAAAGTGGAGCGCGATGAAAGTTACTCTCTATTAGAGTGTGAGTATCTTCATTTGTATAAGCGATGAAACAGGGAAGCTGTTTTTTTGAAGAGAACTTATCTCTATCTGTACGAAAACTAAATGGTATAGGATTTTTATCTCCATCTTGTTCATCCATAACAGAAAAATCAATACTACTTCCATCAATTCTAGGAGTTGTACCAGTCTTTAGTCGTCCCATTCTTATCTCTTGACGTTTTAAAGATTCACTAAGATTTAAAGATGCAAATTCACCATAACGTCCAGCACTCTGTCTACTTTTACCAATATGAACAATACCATTTAAAAATGTTCCTGTGGTTATAATGACAGCTTTAGCTCTATACTCATTCTCTAAATGTGTACGAATACCAATAACAGTCTTATCCTCTACAATTAACTCTTCAACACTCTCTTGTTTAACTTCTAAGTTTGCTGTAGTTAAACAAAGATTACGAGCTATTACTCTATAGACGTCCATATCAATTTGAGCACGACTTCCACGAACTGCGGGTCCTTTTGTCTCATTTAAAATGCGAAATTGTAATCCTGACTCATCTGTTAACAATCCCATCTGCCCACCAAGTGCATCAATCTCTTTAACCAAGTGTCCCTTAGCAAGCCCGCCAACAGCCGGATTACAACTAGTTGCACCAATCTGTTCAGCTAAAATAGTAATTAAAAGTGTACGTTTACCCATGCGTGCTGAGACTAGTGATGCCTCAATTCCAGCATGACCACCTCCGACTACAATTACATCATATTGCATAAAATCGCTTCCTTTAGCGAAATTATAGCCTATTCTTTTAGCTATCAATTTACTCAAATAGAGATTTTCCAGAAGCACAAGCTTGGACATACCCAATCTTCTTGTAAACATTCAAAAGCAGTATTTGGTGGAATCCCATTTAAATCAAGAATATGTTGAACATACTAAGTGGAATCCCATTTAAATCAAGAATATGTTGAACATACTAAATAGATACAACACTAGTATCTATCTATTAATTTAAAAATATTACTTCTTGAAAAATTCTAATATATCAATTTCAAGTACTTCAGATATTTTATATAAATGTTCAAGATTAAAATGTTTATGTTCAGCTAAAAGCTCTGCCTTACCTAAAAATGTTGCATTTTGATGACCTATCGCATTTGCAAGTCTTAACTGTGAAATATTTTTTTCTTTTCGTATTCTAATAACATTTTTACTAATAAGTTTATAAAAATTTTCTAGATTTTCATTTTCAAAATCAATTACTTTCATTAAATAACACCCTATAAGGTTTAATCTTATTAGTATACAATTTTTATTACAACATTAGAAAGAGTTGAAAAACAAAACACTATAACAACTGTCCAGCTAAATACCCACTAGCAAATGACCATTGCAAATTATAACCACCACATGGACCATCTAAATCCATAACTTCACCGCAAAAATATAAACCGCTTACTAACTTACTCTGCATAGTTTGTGAATTAATCTCCTTTAGTGAGACCCCACCACGAGTAATCATAGCCATTTTAAAACCATCATGTCCTGTAATTGTAAGTGGAGTCCATGCAAGAAGTTTAATTAATCTATCACGTACCTCACCACCTAACTTATTGAATCTAAGACTATAATCTGCTCCTGCTAATTTACACAACTCTATACTAAGTGGTTCAGGCAGCAGTGTTTTAACAAGTTCTAGCGTTGTAAGCTCAGTTGTTTTTTTAAAATGTTTTAAAATTTGATCCTCGTTCATACCCTTTGTCAAATTCATAAGCAGTGGAACTTCACCGTACTTAGAAATTAAAGGTGTAATTTCTCTTGCGAAATCTAATACAACAGGTCCACGAATACCATTTTTTGTAAATATTAAATCTCCATATGCAGTTAAACTTTTTGCTTTTTTAAAATTCACTCTCATATAAACTTTTGAAATAGTATCAGCTCTACAATTTTCTACCCAACTCTCTTTGCATGTAAGAGGCATCATTGCAGGGTGTAAATCTGTAATTTTATGCTTAACTGAAGATGCCAAAGCATAACCATCACCCTCAGAACCAAGTTGAGGGTAACCTAGCCCTCCTGTTGCTATAACTATATTTTTCGCATTAAACTTCTCATTTTGAGTTATAACACCAGTTACATTTTGATTATCTAATAGTAATGTTTCTACCTTTTCATTACATCTAACATCAACTTTTAAATGGTTCAACTCCTCTTCTAAAGCATTTAAAATAGTCATAGCATTATGTGTAGTTGGAAAAATGTGGTACCCATCTGGCGCATGAGTTTCAACACCTAACTCTGTAAAAAAGTCAATTAATGCTTTATGATCTAACTCATTTAACGCGTTCATCATAAATTTACCGTTACGCCCAAAACGCTCCATAAATAGTTCATTTGAGAGCGTATTTGTTAAATTACAGCGTCCTCCACCAGTCGCTTTTAGCTTTGTACCAAGCTTAGATAATTTCTCTAAAAGTAGAACTTTTTTCCCATCTCGTGCAGCAGTGATAGATGCCATCATACCAGCAGCACCAGAACCAACAACAATTAAATCATAAACAATCATCTCTTAACTCTATTTTGAAACTGATACATCATAATAGATGATGCAACACCAACATTCAAACTTTTAACATCACTTTGCATCTCAATTTGAACAACCTCATCGCACGCATCTAAAGTTTTAGCCGACAATCCTTTTCCCTCATGCCCCATTAGCAAAACCCATTTTTTTGGAATTTCAATATCACTAAGATGTATTGAACTATCTGTAATCTCTGCTGCAAATATTTTATATCCATTCTCTTTAAGCCTCTTTAGTGTCACAAAAATATCATCATAAATATGTACATTAAGATGACTTACATAACCCATAGAGACTCTAAGCGCTCGTCTTCCATAAGGATGTGGCGACTCATTTGATACAAGATAAGAGTTAACACCTAAAGCTGCTGCACTCCTTGCAATTGATCCAATATTTTCAGATGATGTTATGGAATCTAACATAATAATGTTATCTCCTAAATCATCTAAAAGGCTCTCTTTAGGACGAACGCCATGCATCATGCAGTTATGATGAATTTTATGCCCCACAATAGTCTGCATTAAACTCTTTTTTGCAACATAAAGCTTTGAAATCTCTTTTGAAGATAGTAAATGAGCAAACTCTTCATAATACTCAGCAGTTGCTAAAATACTTTTAACAATTAAATCTGTCTGCAAAAGTATATTAACCACCTTTGGACTATCTGCTATAAAACTGTTATCTTCTGTAAAGTTATTATCTCTTAGTTGTGAATAGATTTGCAAAGGTTCAATATTAAAGTTTTCAACTTTAGTTAATTCAAGATTTTTAAAAATATTCATATAGACCCTTTTAGATTAATATCTCTCAAAATATAAATTACAAGAGTTACAATATGCAATTTAAAGTATAAACATAGTCTCATTGTCTAAATGTTAATAATACATTACCTATTCGTTGATGTTCATTTGTAATAATTTCAGCATACTTATTAAGAATACATCCTTTCGTTACTCTCCTTAAAAATATTAGCCTAAGCTACTCACTTAGGCTAACATTGAACACAATTTTTAAACATTTGACTCTTTTACTTCATACTCTTCTTTTACAATTTAATATATGACATTTTAAGTCCAAGCATTTTTTTATAATGCAAGATAGGTTGTTCTTTTTGTATTATTATTTGTAGATATAAGACCTGTAAGAATAGCTTTTGATATAGCTTGAGTTCGGTTACCAACTTCTAACTTTTTTATAATATTCTTAATATGAAAAATAACTGTACTCTCTGTTATATGTAAAATATTAGCGATCTCTCCTGATGTTTTACCATCTGCTGTCCATGTTAAACACTCTAGCTCTCGTTTTGTTAGAGGTGAACTGTTATTGCTATTATAATTATTTGAAACTCTTTTTAATGAATCATGAATGTATGGTTGTAGAGCAGTCATATACAAAATAGCATTACAGTATAGACTAGTCTCTTCGCTTAAAGGCTCTTTTTTAGATACACTGAAAATACCAACTTCTCCACTATTTACACGATATCCAATACTTACACCACCTAGTAATCCAAACTTACTAACTTCTTGAAACATATCAGCTATTTTAGAATCTTTATAATTATAGAATTGGTTCCAAGATATTGGAGTATGCGAGGAGATACAGTGTTTAACTATTGGATCTATACTAGAATAATCTTTTACTGCATAGTGTTCTATCCATTCATTAGGAAAAGTACCAAGAGATATAAAAAAAGTTTCTTTAAAGGAACTAGAAAATTGTATGTTATATATAATAAAATCATATTCAAGTTTTTTTTGAATTTCAATCATAATAACTTTAAGATCATCTAATTTTTCACAAGATTGAATTTTATCGATTGTAAGTGGAAGCCATTGAAGCATATTTCGCCTTATTAAAGTTTATTGTCTCTTAACCTATAAAAAATGGGAGTTATATTTTATCATCATATTTGATAGAATGCGCGAGAATTCTAATGAGGAAAAAGTATGAACAATCCAATTGTAGCAGACAATAAACCAAAAAAAGTTACGCTCGTACAAGGTGAAGAATATTATTTTTGCACTTGTGGATCTTCAAAAAAACAACCATTTTGTGACGGTTCACATGCTGGGACACAATTTAGTCCAAAAGCATTTGTTGCGCAAGAGGATGGAGATGCTTATTTGTGTGCATGTAAACATACCAATAATATCCCATTTTGTGATGGTTCTCATAAAAAGTTTTCCAACGAGGATATAGGCAAAAAGAGTTCTATAGCACAATCAGAAAATACAGAATCAGTAGTTGCTACATCAACACTTGAAGAGCCAACGGTAGAAGCTATTCATGAACTATCTAAGTATGGATTAGACAAATTAGGGCATCATGGAGCAATGACCTCTATGGGCGTTCCTCGTTATAAACTTCCAGATTGGAATGACATACAAATAATGACTGCGCAAATGGCAACTAAACCACTTATGGAAGATAAAAATGTGGCCACAGAATTAATTATTGGTCCAAAAGCTAAAAAACCATTAATATTAAAAATACCACTGTTTGTATCTGATATGAGTTTTGGAGCTTTATCAGAAGAGGCAAAAATTGCATTATCAAGAGGAGCAGAACTCTCAGGTACAGGTATCTGTTCTGGTGAGGGAGGCATGTTACCAGAAGAACAAGCAGAAAATAGTAAATATTTCTATGAATTGGCTAGCGCTTGTTTTGGTTACAAAGAGGAGCTATTAACTAAGGTTCAAGCATTTCATTTCAAGGGAGGTCAAGGAGCAAAAACTGGTACAGGCGGGCATCTTCCTGGTAATAAAAATATAGGTAAAATTTCAGAAGTGAGAGGACTTTTAGAGGGAGAACCGGCTGTCTCTCCTCCTACGTTCAAGGATTTGTCCTCAGCAAAAGATTTTGAACGATTTGCAAATCGTGTTAGAGAAGTTACGGGCGGAATACCTGTAGGGTTTAAGTTAAGCGCAAATCATATTGAAAAGGATATACAATTTGCACTAGATGCTAGTGCTGATTATATTATATTAGATGGTCGTGGGGGTGGAACAGGAGCTGCACCTGAAATTTTTAGGAATCATATTAGTGTGCCTACTATTCCTGCTTTAGCACGCGCACGTAGATATTTAGATAAGCAAGGTGTTAGTGGTGATGTAACACTAATTATTACAGGTGGATTGAGAATGCCAATGGATTTTGTTAAAGCTTTAGCTTTAGGAGCTGATGGAGTAGCTCTTTCTAATAGTGCTATGCAAGCTATTGGATGTGTTGGAGCAAGAATTTGTAATACTAACAATTGTCCAACTGGAATTGCAACACAAAAGAAAGATTTACGTCAAAGGTTAGATATAGATAAATCATCTATGCAATTACATAATTTTTTTAATTCATCAATAGATTTAATGAAAGTAATGGCTAGGGCATGTGGGCATCAACATCTCAATGAATTTAATATGGATGATTTGTCAACTTGGCATCATGAAATATATAAGTTGTCTGGTGTTAATTATTCAGGCGTTATTAAATAATATAAGGAAAAAAAATGTTAACATATATACCATTTGAAACACTCTATACAGCAGAACATGGTTGGTTAAAAAGTAAGTTCCATTTTTCATTTGCAGATTATTACAATGCAAATAATATAAACTATGGTGTACTACGTGTCATGAATGATGACATAGTTCAAGCAAAATCAGGTTTTGGAAAACATGCACATAATGATATGGAGATAATTACTTATGTAATAAATGGAAAACTAAGTCATGAAGATAGCATGGGGAATAGAGAAAGTTTGTCCCGTGGGGCTATTCAGTATTTAAGTGCTGGTACTGGAATTACACATTCAGAAATGAATGATAGCGATGATAAAGTACATTTTATACAGACATGGATTGTACCACAAAAAAAAGGCTTAACTCCTCAATATGGTTCAAAAAGTTTCCCCCTAGAAGATCGTAATAACAAGTGGTTGCACCTAGTTGGACCAAAAGGTAGCGGTGCTCAAATCAATATTTATCAAGATGCTTCTATGTATGCCTGTGAACTTGATAATGCTAAGAAACTAACCTTTGATCTAAAAAATAATCGTCAACTTTATGTAAAGGTTATGGAGGGTAGTGCCAATATTAATGGTGTTTTATTCAAAGATGGAGATGCAGCTGAAGTAGAAGGTGAAAATCTTAATGTTGAAGCAGTTAGCAACACTCATCTACTTTTAGTAGAAATGAAAAAAGAGACAAAAAATGAGTTATAAAATTACAGAGCTTAATGATGGTCCACTGAAATTAGAATCTGATAAATCTATTATATATAAAGATGGTGTTCTATTAGAAACAGAAAATCAAGTACACCTTTGTCGTTGCGGGCTTTCTAATAATAAACCTTTTTGCGATGGAAAACATAACAGTGTGAATTTTTCTAGTAAAAGAGAGATTTCAGAAGAGATTATTCAAAACTATAAAGGTAAAAGTATAAGTATCATCTTTAATCGCTCTATTTGTGCTGGCGCTGGTGAATGTGTTCGCAATTTGCCAACTGTATTTAAGAGTGAATCTTCTTCTGAATGGATTTATCCAGATAATGATAAAAATGAAAAGATAATCAAGACAATTAAAGACTGCCCCTCTGGAGCTCTATCATATAGTATTCAAGGTAGGACTGATTTAGATGATTCTTCTGTTGCTAAGATTACTATTATAAAAAATGGACCCTATAATGTTGAATCTGTACATTTAGAACATCTTACAGCCCCAACTAATTTTTCAACAAGAAAATATTCATTATGTCGTTGTGGTCATTCAAAAAATAAACCATATTGTGATTATTCTCATTCAGATAAAAAGTGGGATGATGAAAAAACAGAGGAGAGAATATGAGATTGAGTAAGTATGATATAGACAAGCAGTTTTTAGAACGTTTTTCTCCAAAAAAGTTTATAGACAAAGAGATAAAAGAAAAAGATTTAATGGCATTAATCGAAGCAGCATCAACTGCCCCATCATGTTTCAATGAACAACCGTGGATTTTTGTACTCGGGAAAAAAGAGGATTTTCTCTCTATTTTAGTAGAAGCAAATGCTTTGTGGGCAAAAGATGCTAGCGAATTCTTATTAGTCTGTTCACGATCAACTTTTAATAGAAATGGAAAACAAAACAATTGGCATGGATTTGATAGTGGAACAGCAATGGGATATATGATTTTAGAGGCATTAAAACGTAATATTTATATACATCCTATGGGAGGGTTTGATACAAATAAAGCAGTAGAAGTATTTGAATTAGAAAGTCTAATACCACATGCAGTAATTGCTTTAGGGTATAGTGATGAAACTCATTTAATCACAGAACGTAATTCTCTCGACGACATAATTATAGATAAAAGATAGAACATCTTAGCGTAAAAATAGGTACAAAATATATTAGACTTCTAGTTTTGCAAGAAGTCTATTATATTGCCTTAGGCACCTCTATTTTAGGTTCTTTTAAAATGATTAACATTGCTAATATAACTAAAAATATTCCTGGTAAAGTTACCACTTCAAATTTATCCATTCCAAAAGATATACTAAAAATGATTACAAAAATTGGTGTTAAAAAGCTATAAGCGGCTACGTTAGTTGCTCCAATAATTACAACACTCATTTGAAGTAAAAAGAAAGTTATTAAAGTAGAAAATAGAGCTAGATAAAAAATTCCCCCATAAACATTTGCTTTAATGCCAAACCAATTAATATCTAAGATAGTTCCAGATGATGCTATTAAAAGCCAAATAGCTCCAAAAAAAAGAACCCAAAATGTCATTATTTCCATTGGCTCACCACTATAAAACTTTTTTATAAGTGGATTATAAAAACCAATAGACAAGCAACCTAAAATAAATATATAATCTCCATAATTAAGTTTAAGAGACAACAGTGCTTCATAATCACCTCTAAAAACAATCCAAAGTGCTCCTAATGTACCAACAAACAGACCAAATGAACGAAATTTACTTGTAATTTCTTTATTTATAAATAGTGTATAAACTGCTGTTATTGCTGGAACTAATGTATATAAAGCTCCTGTATTTAGTACACTAGTATATCTAAGGCTCTCAAACATAGCCCAGAAAAAAACTACTAAAGGAAGACTTATAAGAATGTATACAAAGAGCTTATTTAGTGATGGTATAGATAAACCATTTTTGATAAATACATATGGTGCAAATAAGATTGTTGCAAGTAGGAATCTAATAAACATCATGATAGTTGGAGGCAGATCATTTGTTATAGCTGCTCCAACTGGAAAAGAGCTTGCTGCTAATATGATGGTTAATAGCATAAAAATGTGAGCTTTTTGTTTTGATAATTTCAATAGTAAACTTCCCCTTAACAAAGTAAATCGATTATAACATAGTAACCCTTCTTGACATTTTTAGAACATTTGTTCTATAATTGAACAAATGTTCTAAAGGGTACTTGTGACAAAGCAGGAAACTAAAGAGAAAATTGTTGATGTTGCAATTGAACTCTTTAATGAAAAAGGTAGTGCAAAAACTAGTACAAGGCATATTGCTAGGGCAATGGGGATAAGTGTTGGAAATATCTACTATTACTTTAAAAACAAAGAAGAGATAATCAGACGAATACTTGAAAGAATGATTATAGATTATGACGATGCCATGAATGTTGAACCTCTTGAAAATGGATTAGTAGATTATGAACAACTATTTACAATGATTTTCTCATACCACTGGAAATATCGGTTTTTTAAAAAAGAGTTTATCACTCTGTTTAATAAAGACAAAGTTCTAGGTGGCATGTTTAGAGCTATTCAAGCTAGAAAGATTCGTGATATAGAGCTGATGATTAATCATCAAATAGAGATTGATATGGCTATCAATATGGATAGCAAGACACTAAACGCCTTAGTTCATAACTCATGGATATTGGCTAATTACTGGGTAACATTTTTAGAAATTGCAGGTGATATGAATGAACAGAGGCTTCAAGAAGCAATTGAAGCTATGATGTTTTTAATTAAACCATATCTAACTTCTAATGCTGTTAAAATTTTTATAGATAGAAAAACAAAAGGTTTTGTATGAAAAATGTTGAAAAATTGCGTGATTTTATAGTTAAGTTTAGATGGTCAATTGTACTTTTAAGTCCTCTTATAGCGATTGTTCTTATATTCTCATCGGCAAAATATTTTGGTTTTGAAGCAGATGTTAGTATCTGGTTTGGAAAAGATTCACAAGAGTTAAAAGATTACTCTGAATTTAAAAACAATTTTGGAAATGATGATCAGGTTATGATTGTCTTTCGTGATGAAAATGGTATCTTTAATAAAAAAGCTTTGAGCTCAATTTCACGAATTACAGAAGCTCTTTGGCAAACTAAATATATTATCCGTGTAGATAGCCTTAGTAATTTTCAGCATATTCACTCAGATGAAGATGATATTGTTGTAGAGGACTTTTATGAGGACGCCGAATCTTTAAGCCCTACAGAACTCCAAAAGATGAAATCTATTGCACTTGAAGATGTTCAAGTTCGTGGACTAATTATTTCAGAAGATGCAACAACAACTACCATTTATGCTCGTATGGCACCTCAAGATAAGGTACGTAGTGAAGTTTATATTGAACTTAGAGGTTTGATTGAAAAAATAACAGCTAGTGAAACCAAAAAAACTGGTTATACCTACTATTTAAATGGTCTTCCAATAGTAAGCACCGAATTTGCACAAATTGCAGGTAAAGATGCCATCTTTACTCCCATAATAATTTTAGCTACTATTATTTTGTTATTCTTTGTATTTCGTCGTGCTAGTGGTGCGCTACTGCCACCTTTAATTGTAATATTTACAGCTATGAGTGTAATGGCGTTGCAGGCTCTTTTTGGCTTTAAATTTAATAATTTTACTGCAAATGTACCTGTCTTTATTGTTGCAATTGGTATCGCAGATTCTGTACATATCTACTGGGTATGGCTACTCTCTCGTCAAAAAGGGATGGGTAACCTAGAAGCTATTGCTCAAACACTACATAAAAATTTTCGTCCAGCACTGCTTACATCGATTACTACGTTTGTAGGTTTTATGTCACTAGCACCTAGTTCAATTGTTCCTATTAAAACATTAGGAATTGCAACTGCGAGTGCTTCAATATTTGCTTTTATACTGTCTATTTTATTTATGCCAGCAGTTTTGGCGATTTTAAATCCAAAAGTTGAAATAAAACATGATGAACATACAATTTTACCATTTGCTTCAAAGTATGCAAGTTTCATAATGCGTAACGATAAAATAATTTTAGGTATTAGTTTTATTTTAGTTGCTATTTTTGCCATTGGAATCTTTAAGATTCAAATAGATAGTGAAGCTATAAAATATTTTAAAGAGGGAACATACATTAGAAATTCTAGCTCATTTGTTGAAAAATATATGACAGGACCTGCAACCTATGAAGTTATAGTTGATTCTAAAAAAGCTGGTGGAATAAAAGAGCCAAAGTTTTTAAAAGAGATTGAAAAGTTTACAAATGAGTATCAAGCTAAATTTAGTGATGTTCGTCATGTTCGCTCACTTCTTGATGTCATAAAACGTTTTCATAAAGTGATGCATGCAGATGATGAAACCTACTACAGAGTGCCACAAAGTAAGGAGTTAATAGCACAATATCTACTTCTTTACTCTCTATCACTTCCTCAGGGTATGGATATGAACGATAGAATGGATGTTAATGAGAGGCTTTTAAGAGTCTCAGCAGCTGGAAATATGTCAAGCTCAAATGAGGGGCTTGAAAAGCTAGCTTGGATAAAAAATTGGTGGACAAAAACAAATTACTCAGTTAAAATCCAAGGGCAAAATGCGATGTACACATATATGCAAGGTGACGTAATTCGTACTTTAATACAGTCTGTTCTTTTGGCTCTAGCTCTTGTGACGATAGTAATGCTAATTGCTTTTAAAAGTGTAAAAGCGATGCTTATTTCAATCTTGCCGAATATTTTTCCAGTTATATTATCGATTGGTTTCATGGGTTGGTTTGGACTGAACCTTGATATTGGTGTTGCTATTTCAGGAGCAATAATAATTGGTGTGGCAATTGATGATACCATTCACTTTCTAGTAAAATACAGAGATGCACGCTCTCGTGGGCTTGATGTAAAAGCATCACTAGAGTATATGATAACATATGCAGGAAGTGCAATAGTTTTTACAACTATGATTTTAGCTTTGGCATTTTCGATATTTATGTTTAGCTCTTTCATGCCAAATTATAACTTCGGTATGATTACAGCAATTGCACTTATAATTGCACTTGCAACTGACCTGTTGATGTTGCCAGCGATGTTTAGCATATTTGATAGAAGGAAACAAAAATGAGAAGTTTAATAGTTTTAATTTTAAGTGCATTTAGTTTAATGGCAATGAGTGGTGAGGAGTTAGCTGCAAAAGTAGATTCAGTCACAGATGGTTTTATTGATTCAAAATCAATTAGCACGATGACACTCTTTAATGCAAATGGTGTTAAATCAGAAAGAAAGATGCGTACATCTAGACTTGAGGGAGATAATGGTGATCGCTCTATGATTGTTTTTGAAGCACCATCAGACATTAAATCAACCGCACTTTTAACGTATGAACATTTTGATAAAGATGATGATCAGTGGATATACTTACCAGCACTCAAACGTGTAAAAAGAATTGCTAGTAAGAATAAATCTGGTTCATTTATGGGAAGTGAGTTTTCTTATGAGGATTTATCATCTCAAAAACGTTTTAAGTACAATTATGAAGATACAGTAATTGAGAAAAAGAGTATGCTCGTTACCAATAGGATTCCAAAAGATAAATATTCAGGTTATAGCAAACAAGTAGTTTATGTTGATGCAACAAATTTTTTAGTACAAAAAGTTGAATATTATGATAGAAAAAGAGAGTTGTTAAAGCGTGCAATATTTAAAAATTATAAAAAAATTAAAAATATTTGGCGCTTTGGTAGTATAGATATGGAGAATCTTCAAACAAAAAAGCGCACAGTTATTCTAGTGACTAATGAGAGTTTGAAAAACGCTCTTAAAGAAAAAGATTTTACAAAGCGTTATCTAAAACAGCAATGATTAAATTATTCTCATTAATAGTTCCATCATTTTTATTAGCTTTTGATATTCAGGGTTATATTGGTAGTGAGTACCGAATCTTCGATAATGAAAATAGTTTAAAAGAAGATTACAGCAGATCATTAGAAGCAAAGTTTGAGTTAAAACATCATACAAGTGAGTACTCATTTGCAGTAACAGCTGAATTTTTAAAAGATTATGATGAAGATTCTAGAACATATGCTAGATTAAATGAATTTTACTTGACTAAACATTTTGAAAATAGTGATTTTAGTGCTGGTAGGCGAGTCTATTTCATGGGTGCATTAGAAGTACTGAATCCAGTAGATATAATAAGTCGTCAAAATTTTGGACGTGATCCATTAGATGATAGGTATAGAATTGGTACCTATATGGCAATGTATGAATATTTTAGTGATGATATAGAGATTAGCTTAGCTGCATTTAGAACAGAACGTGCTGATGAGTTTGGTAGCACTACATCACCTTATAATATTTTTGGAGCTGAGTTAAATAAAGAAATTGATAGCCAAAGAGGTAAAAATCATCCATCAATAATGTTAAAAGCTCAGGGTACTCTAGATGAAGATTATGCCCTAGATTATGCCTTTGGAGTAATTAGAGGGTATGATACACAACGTACATTTACACAAAAGTTAGAACAAGCACAATGGCTTTCAACTACAGCTTTTACCTATAATACATTGGCATATAAAAATACGCTCTATAAATTAGAAGCAAGAGCCTCAAACATTGATAGAAATCAAGAGGCTAAAATGGATGATTATATATATTTAGGAGTTGGCGTTGAGCATACTCTTGCTGCCTTTTATGAAAATATAGATGTTGGTTTTTTAGCAGAATATTATAATTGGATTAGATTAGATAAAAACTATTTGAGTGCTGATTCTATGATGGTACTTATGCAAAATGACCTCTTCTTAGGACTACGAATTGCTATGAATAATGCAAGTTCTACAGAGTTAGTCGGTGGAGTTATAGCAGATTTAGATAGTGGGAGTGAGCAAAGCTATTATGCACAAATAAAAAGTCGTATTTTCGATACTCTACTAGTAGATTTAGATTTAAGATATTTAAATCCATCAAATGATAGAATTACAATGATGAGCTTAATTGGTGAACACTCAAGAGCTACAATCAATGTTAGATACTACTTTTAAAGTTAAATTTAATTATAATTTGGTATAATTTCACAAAAATTGAAAAGCTATCCTCTTTCTTCTTTAATGGATAGCTTTTCAAATATAATGGAAATTCATGTTACGAAAAAGAATGCGTACAGTTAAGTACCTATTTGGACTAGTCTTCGTCTAATTTTTATCTATCAAAATCTGGGACACGTCCAACCATCGCCTCTAGCAGACGAAGCTCTTTATCTGTATGACCAATCATCTCATTTGCAGACTTTATATCACTCTTAGTTACCCATATTGGATTATGGTGAGTAGCTTTTAAAACTCTTTTTTTATGTCTGTCCATATGATTTACATCTACTTCACCATAACAGTCGCAAAAATAACTTTTATCATCTTCAACTAGAGTATAAATAGCCGTTCCACGCATTCCAGCAGTTAAATTTGGTGTTTTTACTTTATGATTTTTACCTTTAAATACAGCTAGTACACCACCACTTATTACATCAAGAGTTTTTGCTGAACCACTTTTTTTAACACTAAAACGGCTATTCTCTTTTGCCATAAAGGCATCAGTACCAATATTGAATCTAATATTTGCACCTTTTTTAGTCTCTATTACATCATCTAAATTTATTACCATTTTATTGGTAATTGGTTTTGAGTTAATTAAAACTTCTCCGCTACTTATTACTTTATCTTCAGCATGTAGTGAAGTAAAAAGAATCAATGTACTTAACAGGTGTATAACTTTTTTCATTAAAATTTCCTCATAAGTGATATAATTCGTCATTATGCCTAAAAATATTTCAAAACACCTTTTAATAGCAACATTAATTTTTTTATTTTCACTGATTTCTTATTTTACTCTTGGGAACTACAGTCGTCAATTTGATGAAAAACTGCGAGATACAATGTTCTTATTGCGTGGAGCAGTAGAACACACAGATAAAGTTGTTATTGTTGATATTGATGAAAAAACTCTAAAGGCTATGGGACAATGGCCATTTGATAGAAAAAAAACAGCACAAGTTTTGGCAAATTTGACAAGTGCAGGTGCTGGAATAATAGGCCTTGATATTGTTTTTTCAGAACCAGATAGGTCCTCGCCAAAAGCCATGGCAAAAGCTTTAGGAATAGATGGAGAGTTTAGAGATTATGACAAACTCTTAGGCTCAGTTATAGCAACTTCTCCTATTGTAGCTGGGTATTTTTTTCTAACAGAGAGCAAAAATAGAGATACCGCGCCACAAATTCCTGCTAATTTCACAGAAACTATGAAAACACCAAATGATTGGATAATTAGAGCTAATGGTGTTATTACAAATATACCATATATTCAAAACAGTGCATACTCTAGCGGGTTTTTTAATGCGCTAAGTGGTAACAGTGGGCGTATTAGTAAAATGCCACTGCTCATTCGTTTTAAAGATAAAATTTATCCATCTCTTGCGCTTGAAATGCTTCGTATAGCCTCTAACACAAAGAATGTTGCTATTCATACTTCAGAAAATGGAGTAAGAGGGATTGAGTTAAAGACTGGATTTATTCCTACTGATAAAGCTGGATTTTTAAGCCTTAATTGGCGTGGTCCAAAAAAACATTTTCCATACATCTCATATGTTGATGTTTATAATGGAAATTTTAATGCCAAAGATGTAGCTGGAAAATTTGTTTTATTAGGAACATCAGCTACTGGTTTAGTTGATTTACGTGCTACTGTTTATGATGCAGCACTCCCTGGAGTAGAAATCCATGCAAATATTATTGATTCTATTTTAGCTGGTGACTTAATTCATTCTCCAACCTTTTTTGTTGGTGCAGATACTATGATGATATTTTTATTAACTGTTGTTTTAATGGTTTTTCTCTATTTTATACCAGCAATTTGGACAATTGTCTCTGTAATAATAATCTCTAGTACACTGTATGCGTTTTATTATTGGCTTTTATTTAGCGAGGGACTAGTTTTAAATTTAATATATCCATTTGCCACACTAATACTATCTACAATAGCATCTATTTCACTCCACTACATGAGTGAAGAGCGTCAAAAGAAGTTTATACGCGATAAGTTCTCTAGAAAAGTTTCATCTGCTGTCGTAGATGATTTACTACAATCAACAGATCATAGTTTTTCAGGAAAGAAAAAAGAGGTGAGCATCTATTTTAGTGATATACGTGGGTTTACCGGAATCTCTGAAAAAGTAAATAATCCAGAAGATCTTATTAACCTTTTAAACCTATATATGGAGCCTATGGTTGAAAAAATTATAAATTTAAATGGCACAGTAGATAAGTTTATTGGTGATGCAATAATGGCATATTGGAATGCCCCTCAAGACGTTAAAAATCATGCAGATGCTGCGGTTACCTGTGCTATTGAACAAATAGCTCTTCTTAATAGTTTAAATATAGAGATATTAAGTAAGTTTGATGTTGAGATTAAAATTGGTATTGGTATAAATACAGGAGTTGTAACGGTTGGTGAGATGGGTTCATCGGGGAGATCTGATTATACTATTATTGGTGATAGTGTAAACCTAGCAAGTCGTATTGAGGGTCTTAGTAAGTTTTATTCAGTTGCAATAGTTATAACTGAATATACAAAAAATGCCCTAAAAGAGCAATATGTAATTCGTGAACTAGATTTAACACAAGTCAAGGGTAAGTCTGAGGCAGTAAGACTTTTTGAAGTACTTAGCCTTGGTACACCTAGTGATGAGTTCAAAGCTGAAAATAAAAAATATATGTATGGATTAACACTATACAGAGATGCTAAATTTGAAGAGGCACTAAAAATATTTGAAGAGTTATATAAAGTTAACTCTTTAGTCCTCTATGAACGCTACATTCAACGTTCAAAAAGGTACATAAGTAATCCACCTGAAAAATTTGATGGTGTTTTTTATGATAAAAGAAAATAATAGACTTCTTGAAAAACTACAACAATCCTAAGAGTCTAATAGATAGAAGTTTATATATAGAACCTATAGTATTTAGCTCTATCAGAAACTGCCATTGAGATGAAACTTAGAAATGCTGCGATAATGCTTGAAAAAGATAGAAGTGTTAACATATCTATCATATCAATAATTGGCATATTAAACACGGCTATTAGGGAGATTGCGCCAAAGAGTACATATAATCCAAATAGTATGGAGAATAGTTTAATATGTCTAGATTTTAATGACCTATAAAACATTTTGGCACTCCTTTTCTACAAAAGTTTTTAATGTTACTACCAATCAATACCAATTATAATTCTAATAACCTTAAATTATCTTTAATATTGAGTTTAGCTCAAATATATATTCATTTAAGAATAATAGATTCTTGATTTAAAGCATAAAAGTATTAATATTATGAATTAAATTATTTTAAAAGGGTCTATTGTGGGTTTTATAACAAGGAGAGATTTTTTAAAAAAAGGTGCTACATTAACTGCTGGTGCAGCAATTACATCATTGAACTTTCCAGCTATATTACATGCTAAAAATAAATATCCTACAATCAAAGTTGTAGGGACTCATGTTACTCTTCAAGAAGAGATTCGCATAAAAGCACAAAAAGATCTTGGCATAAATATTGAGTTTTACCCTGGTGGGAGTGCTGAAGTTATATTAAAGGCAATTACAGATCCAAGCTCATTTGATGTATATGAACAATGGTCAAATAGTATAAGGGTTCTACATCAAGCAGATGCTATTCAACCGATTGATACTAAACGATTGAAGTATTGGGATGAAATAAACTCTCTATCAAAAACAGGAAAAATATCTCCTAACGCTCGTACTGGTGCTGGAGATGTACCAAATAAGATTTTATATGTACAAAAAGATGGCTCACTAGGGCCTAATACTACGAATCAAATTAGTTTTATGCCATACGTTCACAATGTTGACTCATTTGGCTATAACAGTTCAGTTATTCCAAGAGGTAAACCATATGAAACAGAGAGTTGGGCTTGGTTATTAGATAAAACTCATCATGGTCGTGTTGCATTGGTTAATGAACCAACCATTGGTATATTTGATGCTGCCCTAGCCGTAGAGGCTAAAGGTTTAATGAAATTTAATGATATGGGTAATATGAGCATAAAAGAGATTAATCAACTTTTTAAAATACTTATAGAATATAAACGAAAAGGACACTTTAGGGGTGTTTGGTCGTCAGTTCCACATTCTGTTGAATTAATGGCGAATAATCAAGTAGATATTGAAAGTATGTTTTCACCTGCGGTTTCTACATTAAACGGTAAAGGAATACCATGTGTATATGCAGCTCCTAAAGAGGGTTATAGAGCATGGCATGGAGTAATGTGTTTATCTAGTGAATCTAGAGATGAACGTAAAGATGCAGCTTATTCGTTTATGAATTGGTGGCTATCTGGTTGGGCAGGAGCGTTTATTGCACGTCAGGGTTATTATATTTCAAATCCAGAACGATCTCGTAAATATATGAGTAGCCAAGAGTGGGATTATTGGTATGCTGGTAAGACAACTAATGAAAACCTAAAAGGGACAGATGGAAAAATTTCTGTTCATAAAGGCACTTTTCGTAATGGTGGGTCTTACATTAAAAGATTTGAAAATATTGCTGTTTGGAACACAGTAATGCCAAATTATGATTACACTGTTGATAAATGGAATGAATTTGTAATGACTAGATCATAGGTGGAATGTTATGAATATTTTTTCAAAGACTCTTAGAAAAAAAATATATTTCTTATCTATTTTATCAAGTATTTTTTTTATTGCTATTGCATATATTGCATATAGTAGTTTAACAGGTTTATCCAAAAGCTTTGATGACTTTAGTAAAATAAATACTCAAGCTCAAAGCTATATTGAGTTTACTAGGGATGTAGAAAAATTAAAAGGCAGTGTACAATCTTTTACATATAGTGGATATCAAGATTCTGCGAATGAAGCGAAAGAGACTTATATAAAAATAAATGATTTTTTTGCTCTAAATAAATCAGAAAAAAATAGTAGTGTTACTAATAATTTTTTAGCTATAGAGGGTCATCTTATAAAGTATTTTGATACTTTTAAAGAGGTAGAAAAACAGAAGAAATTGCAAAAAAAACTTACTATTGAGAAAATAGATCTTCACAAAAAACTAGTTGAAAAGATTCACCAATATTCAAAATTAATGCCAGAGTATCGTGTATCATTAGAAAAGATTAACTATAATATTAATAAAGCAGAAAAGCTTTCTCTATATTATTTTGATACATTAGATAGAACATATATTAAAAGTTACAAAACTACAATCAAGCAAGCAAAAAATAGTCTTTATATCTTAATTACTAACGAGACTAATGATAAAAAAGTTTATCAACTAAAAGAGTTATCTAGTCTATTAAAACAGTATTCTAAAATATTCTTAAAAACAGTTCAACAAGTTCGCGGTTATAAATTTCTTGTCAATGTTGTTATGTCTGCTGAGCTATATGAAGTTTTACACTATGCTAATATAATTAATAATGAATCACTCGCAATTATTAAAGAGATAGAGCATAGTGTGGACAAACATATGGCAGATACTCAAAGAGTATTTTTGATAATTGTCATACTATTTTTTATCTTTATGCTTTTTGCCTCTTTTATGGTTACAAAAAGTATTGTTAATCCAATTACACTGTTAACAAAGTCTTTTAAAAAACTTACAGAGGGTAAAACTGATTTTGAAATTATTCAATACAATGAAAATGATGAGATTGGTGACTTAAGTAAGGCAGCTTTAGTTTTTCAAAAAAAGAATAAAGAGACAGAAGTTTTTCTACAAGAAAGTAAGCAATTAAGCCAGCGTTTAATTGCAAGTGAAGAGAGATTTAAATTGGCATTAGATGGTACTGAAGATGGTTTATGGGATTGGGAGATAGACAAAGATACCGTATATTTTTCAAATAGATGGAAAGAAATGTTAGGCTACGCAGAAGATGAATTTCCAAACAATAGTCAAGCTTTTTTTGATATTATTCATTTAGAGGACGCTAAAAAAGTAGAAGCTATGTTAGATAGACATTTAAAAAATCCACAAAATAACATATACTCTATTGAAGTTAGAATGAAATGTAAAGATGGCTCTTTTAAATGGATTTTAACAAGAGGTAAAGTTATGCTCAATGAGGATGGGAGTCCACATAGAATGGTTGGCTCACATACAGACATTTCAAAACAAAAACAGTTAGAGAAACAATTAGTAAAAGCTAAAGAAAATTCAGAAAAAGCGAATCAGGCAAAATCAGACTTTTTGGCAAATATGAGTCATGAAATAAGGACTCCATTAAATGGAATCATAGGATTAACAGCTCTTGTTCTAAAAACAGATTTAAATGATAAACAAAGAGATTATCTCGAAAAGTCAGAGATCTCTTCAAAAGCATTATTGCACGTTATTAATGATATTTTGGATTATTCTAAAATAGAAGCTGGAAAACTTACTTTAGAGAGTGCTAAATTCAATTTAAACGACGTTTTAAATAACATAAAAAACCTTTTTGAGTATCAAGCAAATAAAAAAGGAATATCTTTAAATATTGATATGCACTTAAATTTAGTTTTAGTAGGTGATGCACTTCGTCTGACTCAAATATTTACAAACTTAGTTGGTAACGCCTTAAAATTTACAGAAAAAGGTAGTATAGATATAAAATTAAGATTAGTCAGTGAAGATAATAATTTTATAAAATTGGAATTTTCTGTAAAAGATAGCGGTATAGGTATTGATGAAAATATAATTAAAAATCTTTTCAGAGAGTTTAACCAAGCTGATACATCTATTACACGTAAATATGGTGGGACAGGATTAGGTCTTGCAATAGCAAAACAACTAGTTAAAATGATGAGTGGTGATATTTGGGTAGAGAGCGAAAAAGGTATTGGAAGCACTTTTATATTCATTGTTACATTTCCTAAACTAAATGTTACTAACATAAAAGAAGATGAACAAATTAAAGATGTAGTACGTAATACAGATGGAATTAGTGGTTCTTTAATTTTAATTGCTGAAGATAATAAAATCAATCAAATGGTTATTTTAGGGATGTTAGAAGATCTAAATATATTATCAGATGTCGCTAATAATGGTAAAGAAGCTGTAGACTATGCTAAAACAAAAAAATATGACCTTATTTTTATGGATTTGCAAATGCCGGTAATGGATGGATATGAAGCAAGTCAAAAAATAAGAGAATTAGACAAAAAAACACCTATTATTGCAATAAGTGCAGCAGTAATGCAACAAGATAAAGAGAGATCACAAAAAGCTGGAATGAATGAGCATATAGCCAAACCTATTGAACAAAATGTTTTAACCGATATATTAATTAAATATATAAAACCTAATAAAAATATTGATATTATTAGTGAAAATAAACAATTAAAAAAGAACATAAAAGGGCTACCAGACGAACTGTATGGAGTGGATATAGATGATTTAACCAAAAGAGTTGGAAAAAATGCAAATATAATAAAATCAATTCTCCTTAGTTTTTGTGAGGAACAAGAGGATATAGAAGATAAAATTAACTCTATGAATGTTAATACAAAAGAGTACAATCAAGCAATACATACACTAAAAGGAGTCAGTGGCAATATCTCACTTCATGAAATATATAAGATTTCAAAAAATATACATGACACAGATAATATTCAAATAAAAAAAGATTTAACTCCAAAACTTTTAGAATTAGTAAAAGTTACAATATCCAATTTAAAATCACAACTAGAAGAAGTCTCATAAATTCTGGGAGTGTTAGAAATTTCGTGTCAGTCTGATAAAATACTATCAAGGACTGACTATAATGGCCTGAAAAGTCAATACAACAAATTTCCAAAGTTAATTTCAACCTAATTTTCTATTTTATGCTACATTCCTAATAAATTCAAGATAAAGGTTCATAGGTTTTTGATATCCAATAGCTGAA
>Ga0316205_10001067_pt1 | contig 38596 bp, 70 predicted proteins | sample 3monthpyrite_MG_FD_204941 | JGI IMG/M metagenome (GOLD analysis project Ga0316205, IMG submission 204941) | Microbial mat bacterial communities from mineral coupon in-situ incubated in ocean water Damariscotta River, Maine, United States -... | ecosystem: Environmental > Aquatic > Marine >...
CTTCCATCCACCGCTAGCGTGAGTGTAAGATGCGCCATTAATTCCCATCGCCAGTGATAAGGCTTCGCCAATATCGTTATTTCCATCTGAGCGAGAATCACCAAAAATTAATATGGCGCTTCCTTTGTCAACCTCATACGATGGCCCGAAAGAATCAGTCACTTTCTGATTTGCGCCTATGGCTGTAAAATTTGACCTGTTAAAAGCTATAGGATATTGCGGGTACGTGTATTCAGATGGATAGCCGCCTGCGCTTATGTCAATCGGTTCCCACATTATATTTTTAATCTGCAATTGTTTTCCAGTTGCATTTGAAGTAGGCCCGACGCCTAGCCTATAAATAAGACTGGCTCCTACTGTGTCCATAAACACGCAAGCATAACGCCCAACACCACCTGCAACTATGTCGGCCTCACCAATAATTGAATCGCCTGTGTCTGGTGCCACAGTGAATAAGAATCCTGAATTGCTAGTCGTTAATCCTGAAAAAGAAACAACCTCGAATGACATGCAATACCATTGCCCTGCCGCTAACACTAATGTATTGCTAACACACGATCTACCCGAAGACCCACTAATTAAGTCTATAACGCCGGTTAACCCGCCATTTTCGGTTGTTTGCACATCTGAGCCAGTTCCTGTCTGAAGTGCTGCTGTCGGAAATCTGTGCTGCTCTAATATATTGTTTTTAACTATTCTTGGTTTCATAATACCGCCCCATTAACTGTTATTTTAGACCCAGCCGCATTGCCTGATGCCGCTTTTAATTGAACTGAATACACACCTTTGACATCTAATGTTACCCAATGCAGGCCAACCGCTGCTGTTAAAAAGCTACCGCTCGCGCCCAAAACCGGGGCATTAGGAGTGGTAAAATCCAGCGCTGCGGTTACTCGTTGAATAAAAGTACCGCCTTTGGCGAATTGATATAGAATTTCAAACTGGTCAAGTGCATTTTCTGAAACAGTCATTTCGATACTTAATACTTCTGCGCCATTTGTTAAAAATATCGCAAACGGCTTTAGCGCTTCGTTTACGTCTTCATCGGTTATTGAGACCGTTGACCTTTGCACATAAATTATATGCGCTGCACCGCCTGTGCCAATAATGGGTTCAGGGTTGCCGCTGCTACTCTCATAAAATCCTAAACTGCTGGGGCCTGGTATATTTGGCATAATTTTTAATCCTATAAGTTATAATTAATATTACATAAAACGATGTTTTTTTATTTTATTATTCCAATGTTCTGCAAATCTGCTATAAGCGTTCCGACAACATCGGCCAGTTCAGATATAACAACAGCATCAGCATTAAATGATCTATCGGTTACTACGTTTGTCGGTGTATAAGCTCCTGTCAATGTTGTGCCGGTTTCATAATTCAGCATAACAAGGTTATTTGTACCAGAGTCTTCAATGTCTGCTGTTACGTTGTTTTTAGATGTGTTTCCAATACAAACACTATCATTTGCAAATGTTGCTAAAGCAATACCTTTGTCTTGAGTTGGTACGCCTTGATAATCTGAGCAATCATTCCCTATAGCGATTAGCCCATAAAGATTTGCCGTTCCATTAACATCTATTCCTATATTTTCATTATTTATACAGGTATTACCAATTAGTTTAACGTTATCAGCATCAAACACCTTGATACCACTACCGAATAATGCGCCCACGCCCAATGTTCCGTTCATACATTTGTTGCCTGAGGCTGTAACATTATCGGCATTGATTGAAATACCATTATTGTTGCCATCACAGATGTTACCGACTAGTTCTGAACCCTCAGCATTAATCTCAATGCCGTGACCGCCTGCCGTATCACCTGTATTATTATTTTTACAGGTATTACCTATAATAGTGAAATCAGTTGAGCCAGTACTGCCAGCATAAATGCCATTCTCAATGTTATCGTTAACATCATTTCCGTATATTCTCATTCTTACGCAATTAGATGTGATAGACATACCTCGCCCAGAATCATCAGCTATAGTGCCGTTGTCATCAAACACACCACCCTTAATTAATACATCGTCACTTTCAGCAACATATATTCCGTTTTTCCCTGCTCCCGTAGAGTTTACGCCTTTAATAACAGCCCCATTTGAAGCGGTAATATATATGTTTGCTTCGTAAGGTTTCGTGCCTATACTAGCGCCGGTCGAATTTGTGTAATTGCCATTAATTATTTTTGCGTGAGTCGTATTTGCAATAGCGACATTAATATCGCAGCCATCTATGTCACAGTTTCTAAGATAAACTTTATCGTTTGATGTAAAAAACACGACTCCCTGATTTATAGAATCAACAATATTCAAATCTTGAAGTATAATGTTTGTACAATTCGAGCCTCGAATCCCATCAACTGCTGAAACTTGATTGGCTTTGTTAAAATCAAATTTAATGTTTTTTATAACAATATCTGAAACAGAAGAAAGAACAAGACCGTGAACGTTTGAACTATCTGCAAGCTTTAAGACGCTATCATTTCCGCCGGTTATTGTAGTATTTGAAATTGGGGAAATCGAAGCGTCAAACAAGTAAGTTTTGCTACCTGTGAGACTTAGCTTTCCGCCAACTGCCAGCCATGCAGCTATTGCGCTGGTATCTATTGTCGGGGTGCCTTTAGCCCCAAACCAATCAAGATTGACGCTACCTGAAAAAATCCTTATCCATGCCGTTGATCCATTCCCACCCGTTGGAATAAACAATGTTCCACAAAATGCGCCGCCATCATCCGCATAAGTACCAGGCGCTGCTCCAATGGCCGCTTTAAATGATCCGCCATCAGTGCCTTCAACAACTAATGACTTTCCAGTAACAGGCTGCAATAAAACTGCTGCTGCTTTATCTGCAACAGTATACGCGCCGTCAGAAACAGTTAGACTGCTCTCTGGATCTGCATTTAGATTATCAGCTACTTGTATAGCATTGGTTGTGTCGTTTGCGTCCGCCTCTGCTGCCGTTGGGAATAGCCATCCATCATAATCGCCATTAACAAAAGGATTTAACAGGGCAGAACCAGCCGTTTGAATAAATCCGATAGGAACGGCCCCGCCGGATGAAATCTCAGCTTTAACGATTAATGTGCCACCAGTTGAATCTGTTGCCATACTTAAAGGCGTAGTGGTTCCTTGATCGTAGAACTTTAACCAATAACCGGCATAATCCTCTAAGGGTGTTGATAATAGTTGTATTGGTGCGTATGCCATTACTCTGCTTCCTCGATTTCTTCAACTAATGTCTGGATTGCTATCGCATCGTCCAAATTTGAGTTTTTAGCAATGTTAATCAATGCGGCCACTTGTGATCCTGTCGCTTTCCCAACTGTTTCGCCATTCTTAGCAAGCCACTTAACAAAGCCTTTATTTGTCATTAATCTTGCGCCCATATTATTCATTGTTACGGTTGCAGCAATACTAGATAACAATGGAACACTCGCAACCGCAGCACCGCCAGTAGTTGCCGCGGCAAGTCCAAAATTAGCTATTGATTGCCCGCTGCCGGATGCGTTAGCAGCCGCCCTTGCTGATTCTTTTGAAACTTCCGCAACATTCGCTATTTTATCTAAATCAGACTTAAGTGAATTAAGGCGCTCACTTCCTGAAAATAAAGCTTTTTTTGCTTTTCCCAATTTATTCCAGTCTGTTAAGAATTTGTTTGTTGAAAAAGCATCACCGGATGCGTTTTGTTGACCAGGGCTTGCCCTTCCAAGCCTTCTTACAACATTAGATGCAACAACCTCCCATTCTTCTTGCTTTAACGATCGCTTAAATGAATTTATCAATCTAGTGCCTTCGCCGCCTTTGGTTATAGAGTCAAATATCTTATCAACTTCAACCTTTTTGCTAATTCTTTCAACAAAATCTCCTAATCTTTTATGCCCAGAACTAGTAAACTTATTAGCACGATTAAATGCTGTTGTGGCCTGCTTTCCCTGTAGTCCTGTAATAGCCTTAACGTCTTGCGTTATCGCGCCGTATAACTGTTTTAATTCGGCCCTTGGGATATCACTAACTAATTCATTGTTGCTTATTTTTTGGCCTATTGATGTTCTCAAGTCTCGAAGCACTCTATAACCAACGGTTTCAGCGCCCTCTAAAGCCTCTCTAACACGAACTAATTGCTTGTTGTCTAATATTTTACCAACATCGCCACCCCTAACTAATCTATCAAGAGCTTGTTTAGTATTTGTTATTGATGTCTCAGTAGCATCATCAACAAAACCATCCGATCTATTCCATAAATCAGAAGACTTTGACTTAAATCTATCAACAAACCCGCCTTTTCCCGTGATTCCACGCTTGATAACCACGCCAGCCTCTTCAGCACCGATGGTTGTACTTGTTTTATCGGCTATTTGTTTTACTCTAGCCTGTATATTAGCCGTCAACTGCTCGGCCCTATTTGTTATTCTTCCGCCACCGATTACTTTAGACGCTAAATTTTCAGCGGATTGCAATGATCTACGACCGGTCGCCTGTGCTACGGTCGGCACATCACCAACAGATGAGAAATCCTCTATTGTCTTTCTGATGCCAGGTAAATTTTTATCAGAGCCTCTAAATATTGATTTAATCGCATTCCCTACACTAGATTTTATTACTTGCGGGGCTAACGGAGCCGCCAATGAGCCAATAACTTTACCCGGTGCGCCTCCAACTTCTTCGCCAACTTCGCCACCGGTGCCGCTAAGTAATGACGCTGTAACGTCTGTCGCCGCTGTGCCTGATCCTAGCTGTCTGGTTACGGCCTGTCCTAATGTTTGGGCACCTGCTTGAATGGCAGGTATAGCTTTACCGGCTGCACGTAACGCGCCACCAGCCGCTACACCTGGGGCAACAAGTTCACCGGATGCTCTTAAAATATCACGTGTTAACCCAGGCTCTACAAATTCACCTGTCGTTGCTTGTTGTCCAAATTCAGTACTTGCTAATGTTGGTATTCTTTCTTGTTCTTCAACACCGGCTAATTGCTGTATAGCTCTGGCTGGTTTAGTGGTGAAGAAATCTACCAGATTTACAGCGCCTCTGCCTATTGCAGCTCCAAATTCAGCTAATTCAGAACCGGCTGGCGCATTTAATATAGCCTGCCTAACTTGATCTAAATCACTAACATCTTGTTGTGGTTGTGGTTGTGGTTGAGTATCGGCAAACTCAGCGCGCAACTGTTCAAGCTCTTGCCTTTCGGTTAGCTGTGCTGGTTTTGAAAACTCAGCGCGTAAAGCTGCTAGTTCTTCTCTATCGCCCATTTTGCTGGGCCTTTAATGCTCTTAGTTGTTCAAGTTCTGCTTGATCTTCCGGTGACAGTTGATCAGCTTGCAGCTCTTGCCTTGTTTCTTTTTTAAGCTGGTTCCTAGCTGCAGACGATTCAAATATTCCTCTTACTTTAATAAACTCCTTTCTTGCTAGTTCGTCGCTTATTAATGGGTCAGCCAATACTGTTGCTGATTTCTCAAGTGTTTTAGCTTCGCTATCTGTTATGGTTCCTTGGCCTTTTAACTTTTGTCTTGATTCTAACGAAAGCAGCCCGATAATCTGATCAACTTCAGCCCTAGAATCTATTGCTGATTGCGACCTTAACAACGGAGGTGTTGCCGTAACAACCTTTCCAAAAGCGTCCGCAAACTTATCATCCTTCAATAATCCATTAACCTGATCAACAGCAGCCAAAGCCTCAACTCTTCTGATATTCTTTGAGTCTATTATTTGCTTTCTTTGCTCTGCGTTTTTCGCTTTTGTTTCGTCTAGCCTAATCTTTCCGGCCTCTAATGACTGTCTCGAAGTAGCGGTTTCTGTTTCTATCCTCTGGGCCTTTTCTACTTCTTGTTCTGTTTGTATATCGCCCTTAACTTGCTGCTTCTGTCTTTCTGTGTCTATAAGCGTTTCCTGCTTTTCTACCGCAGTCTGCCCCAATTGTGATACAAGGCTGACTTGTCCAATCGGTTGAGCTGGCCCACCCGCAATGGGTGCCAGAACACTTTGAACTGACCCATCAGTCGGGTTGCGTTTAGTTGTACCGAAGAATAAATTCCCTTTTGTATCTTTAAATGTCTGCTGTCCGCCGAACTGAGTTTTTCCAGATGGTGTTAATTGACTAGCAAGCTGCACGGCCTGTTGTGATCGAGTTAAAAGCTCATCAGGATTTGTTTTTGCAAGCCTTATGGCCTCATCTGTTTCTTCTGTCGTAATATTAGGATTTGTTTTTTGCTGCTCTATTAAATCATTCCTTCTGCTCTCTAAATTAGAAACAACTAAATCTATGTTGCCCCTCTCTAAATCCGGTATTATTTGTTGTGCGCCAACACCTAAAGACTTGATTATCTCGCTTTGTCTCTGGTTTGAGATAGATTGCTCACTAGGTACTCCCGCCTCAGTTGATTGCGCTTGAGCGTCAAGTATACGCGCACGTAAAGGGGCTTCAGTAATGCCCTGTTTGATTCCTTGAATGCGATTAATTCCAAGCAGAGCATTTGAGAAAGACTGGCCTATGTCAGTGATTCTACCTTGAAGCCCGATTTCTGGTCTAACCGCCATAACCGACACCTAGCATTTTGTAGTTAACTTTCATATATTCGCCGTTAGTAATTACTGCACCAGGATTTGTTTTTATAATCTCCTGAGCCAAAACACCAAACGATTTGCCGAACAAGCCCATAGAATTAGCTAATTTATTCCACGTCCAAGAGTAAATATTATGGCCTTTTTCCATACCTATTTTGATTATGTTTTCTTTTAGACTTTCATCAGACAATGCAATAGCAGCACCACCGGCCAACTGTGTCCCTATGTTAAGCAATCCTGCTGCGCCTTGTTGCTTAGCATTAGCCCCGCCAAGTATTCCAGCAGCAGTAGCTGCTGCTGCATCCGTTTCAAGCCCACCCTGAGCCTTAGCCGTGCCTGAACCAATATTCAATAGGTCTGCTATGCTGTTTTTCTGACTTGATATTAATGGACTAGCAGATGTTAAGACATTATTGCTTAGTTGTTGTAATGTATCACCCGCACTTAATCGCCCACTTGCGGCGGCTGATTGTTGGGTTACTGTGTTTGCGTTATCCAATGCGAGTTTAAATAAAGGATTGTTTTGTAGAAAGTCGAATTGTTGATTTGGGTCTGTAAGGAAGCTTGCTTGATCTATCCCGCCAATACCTAATTGCCTGAATGGCTCGAATCTTTCAGCAGCAGCATTAGCGGCGTCGGCTTGCAATTGTCCGCCTTCCTGTGCTGCACTAGCGACGCCTGAACCGGTTAATTTTCTTACAAACCCCATTGATTTAGCCTTAAGATTATTGCATCATATTTCACACCGTCTTTAGTGCAATCGTTTTTGATGCTTTCCCCTGTCTCCTTAAATCCAAAGCTTTTCGCAAACTCTAGTACATTAGGATAACATTCGGGAATTTCGGCATAAATAATGACGTTTTTGGCTTCACCGAATTTCAAAGCCATTCGTCCAAATTCTCGTGCGTATTCTTTACGGTATTCAGGCAATACTTGAATATGTATATTAGTTCTGCCCTCTTCACTATGATAAATCATAATTCCGATAATGTCACTATCTACATAACCCGCTATGTACTGGTATTCTTCAGAAATTGGCGGTTCAAAACTGTCCGGCTCTGGTGAGTTGTCATCGCTTATACACGGGTAAATAGCAGGCGAACATAAAACCGTTTTAATCTCGCCTGTATTAGTAGTTTCTTTAACTATCATTAGTTATCGACCAATATTAAAAACAATCTAGCGTCTGCTTCAGCGTTTGCTGAGTGCGTGGCAACCGTCATCTTGATATCGGTTTTTTCTGGCAATGGGTCTGATATTCGTTGCGGGATAGTGGCATTATTTGTGCCGTCTGTATCAAGGCCAGAGTCAAAAATATCACGCCAGGATTCGTAATTATTATTGGACGACTCATTATATATTCTTATCCATCCTTTGAAATGGCCTACGTGCTGGACAGTCGCGCCGCCTTCCTGATCAATTAGACTTATTCTAGCCTCCTCAATATAGCCCGTTTTCCCTGCTGGTATCGTGTTATACATTTGCTCAGTTTGCCCCTCACCCGCTGGAATTAATGCCTGTGTTGTGCCGCCGGTCACCGCCTCTATCGTAATTCCTGCTGCGTTAACTTCACCACTACCCACTAAAGTCACATAGCATGAATGAACACGTAGATAAGTATTAGTTGTTGCAGTCGAGGCAGATGCCCCTGCTGTGGCAATAACATCTGTAACAGGCAAGTAATTTTCATCAAGACCAGTAACTGTAATTGATTGAGCGCCGGTTCCTGCCGCCGTATCCGCTGCATTACCACCCGCTTTAATTCTAATTGTTGATGCGGTAGTTAAATACGTTAGCACAAACGGGGCTATATCATCTTGTGCGCTGCCACCCGTTGTCGCTGGTATTCTAGCAAACCTGATAAGCGCAGAGTGACCGGCCACATTGCCTTTTGATACTTCAAAAAAGAAATCAAACGTGGTCGTTGAAGCTACAGGAACAGGGTTTAGAGTTGTTACTGGTGATCCGCCGACATTAATATTAGATGTTACCTCGCCATCAACAGTAAGAGATGTCCCGCCATCATCGACAGTTAAAGTTCCGCCGCCATCGTCAACCGTCGAGCTAGTTCCGCTCTTCTGTTCAACCAGCACAGCATCACCGGCCACGTTCTGGGGTAATGGTATATAACTCATGTTGCCACCCACACATTAATGCTAACTGCTGTATATTGTATTGACATCCATTTTGCATTCATAATCACGCTAGTTTCTCCGAATATAGTGGCCAAACCAGACGGTACAACAGTGGGGGTAAATGTTGCATCAATTATAACCACGTCAACACTTTCACCTATCGTGGCGCTTGTTATTGGCGGCAACGTCACTGTAACGTCAGCGGTATCAGCCTCTACAATAATTAATGATCCGTATCCAGCAGAGTCTAAGATTAAATCAGAACCGGCAATAATTACAATCTGCTTACCAGCTACCGCGTCTAAACTGCCACCCGTCCTCTGCCAAAGTTGAAATAATATTGTTCTTTGTTGCTCAAAAAATGACCTTGTAATTGGATCATTAAAAAACTGCTCTGGTATTCTTAATTGTGGTGGTGGGTTTACAGAAACACTCATCGCCCAGCCAGCCTTAAATCAATTGCCGCAGAATATAAGCTAAATGATACAGGGTCCGATGTTGTCAACCTAACCATGACATCATAAAAGCTTTTCATATTAAACCATTCGGCTCTGATATTAGTTTCTCCAAGACGGCCAATTCTTAACCATGTACCAGTTGTCCATGACTTTCCACCATCATATGACGCTTCAAGCATTATTTTCGGGTCACTACCCTGCCCAGTCAATAAACCAACGCCGGATTCTATAATAAATTCCATTCTGCTCATCTCTACCCTGTGGCCTTTCTGTCCTAATGCATCGCCATTAATGGAAGAAATTACACGCCTACGCCTCCAAACTTCCCCTGCTTGATTATAGGTATTAAAATCTAATTTATTTAACTTTCCATTTGATCTGTCGCCTACTAATATTTCCCCATAACATTCAAGCATTGAGCCTGCATTATACCGTCCGTCTGTTATACCCTCTGACAGCTCAAACCAGCCATTTACTCCCAATTCTTCAATGATCGCTAATGTTTTATTAGCTGTCGGAAAAGTTAACACGTAGACTATTTTATTGTCTATTGTTATCACTTCACTAAACGCATCGCCAGAATATGAATAACCTTGTATTTCGCCAGATATTGCAGCCGTGCTTATTATTTGCTCCTGCCCTCCTCTGGCCCTGTAAACATTGCAATCTGAGCCTAACCAGTATATAAAATCCTTAGAATGACTAACAGAGTGCTTAGCCTTTAAACCGACATTAATTATTTGCCCCTCTATCCTTGAAAAAGGCGGAGTGCCAACGCCTGAATTCCACCAGCTAGGGCATGTTCGAGTGCTGAAACGGTATAATGTTTGATCAAAAACATAATCCCTAACTAGATTGTCTGGGTTACTTTCAGCGCCCACGGCGTTAAGGCTAGATGCACTGGAACCATCGCCAACCGTGCTAAAAACAGTTAAAGTCGGGAAAGTGTAAGCGAACTGATTGTTTATAAATGCTACAGATAATGCACCAGCAATACTGGTATCAGTTACACTTTTTACTAAATTTGTTGAGTTACTATATTGATATACAAGGCCATTCGTCACAATATACATGTTTACGCCATCATCAGCAAAAATACACCTATCGAATCCAGCTATAGTGCCCCTGTTTGTATGAGTTCCATCAGATAATACTTCATATAGAGTGGTATCTATAACTCTATATGCAATCTCAACCATCTGGTGCATACCTCTATCCGTGCCTGCCGTGGCAGATCCTATATTATTCTGTCCAGGGAATGACCTAATAACATACTTATCTTTACCTGAATCAACCAGCTCATGATAAAAATTGCGCGTCTCTTGTGACGAAAGAGGGCGCGACCTGTCTTTATAGGATGGGCCGGTTATATTAATCGGTATTGTTTGAAATTGTGATTCGGCCATTATGGTGTTGCGCCTTCAACACGCATTACCGGGGCTGGCCCGTATCGCCCTAATTTGTCTTTGTTGTTTGCGCCACGGATAGCGTTAATGAACATCTGATACCAGCCTGCCGCTGCCTGCGTTTCGTTTGTATATTGCTTCAATGCCCACATAGCACCCGCCCAATAGATAGTTGGATGATTAGTCAATACATCGTTTGTAGTGTTTGAAGCTGATAGAGCGGTAAAGTCTGCATAATATTGTATCTCACCGGCATAGACTTGATCTGACACGCGGTCAAACTCAATTTGATCTGTGACGGTAAAGAATTGAGGCAACCCGACATCACTTAATATATTTAATTGACTGGGTGTTCTGTATCTTAATTCGTAAGATTCCCCGTTGACGATCTGAATGCGTAGCTTACGAGCCGATTGATAGCCCGTAGGCAATGCAGAAAAGCGAGTTGTTATACTGGTAGCGAAGGCCGTTAAAGTCTCAGCAGATCGTAACTGAAGAGGCTCCACAGTATTAGCTAACATTTCAGACTCAGCAAGATCGATAAAAGTATCGATCTTCTGGTCTAAGTCATCACGGTGAGACCAGTCAATAATCTCTGTCTTCAAATTCGCGTAAGTATCAAGAGACACAATCTCACCTCATTAAATTAATCTTCTTGTTCGGCTTCTTTTGCTGCTTTCAATGCTGGTTTAGGGCCGGGCTTTGCTTTCTGCTTTGGCTCTTTCTTTGGTTCCAAGTCTATCATGCACGATTCTGTAAATTGCTCATCAACGCCAATAATACGAAACTCACCTTGATCGTCTTTCTCGACTGAGCAAGTAATTGGCTTCAGCGTGAATACCGTGCCTTCTGTGCGTAGTGAACCACCCGTAAAACAACTCATGCCTTCTTTTACTTGTACTTTCATGCTGTTACTCCGTTAATCCCCTCCCCGATAAAGGGGAAGAGCTATTAACATTATGGGTTAAGAGATAGTGAAACCATCTGCATAATCAACCGTTGCGTCAATCATACTCATAGGAGTCAGATAAGCCGTAACTGTGATTGTGGGGGATGTTCCAGCTAATGTCGCACGAATACCTAAGTATCGAGCGTCATCACCCGCGCCTGTTGGCGGGATAGGGATTGCGAAACGATAACCGGCAACTAATAGGTCAGCGTCTTGAGCGTTAGCTGAAGGCGTTCCAGACTCATACACCCGCTGTCCCATAGTTTTACCATTGGTTTGTGCGGCTACTGCGGCATACTCTACAGTGAAGGTGTAATCTTCATCGCCAGTTGTTTGATCTGCCGCAACATCTACAACAAATAGTACCGCCATCGCCTCACCATTGCCAATTGAGCTGGCAACACCTAAGTCAATCACGTTTGTACCAACAGCTGTAGCCGTTAGCGCTTGCGCATCTGCAAGCAAGGTTTGTGAATCTACGTACATTTTATTCTCCTTAAACCGCTTCGGCTTCTGTTTGGGTTAAAGCGTCCACGATACGAACCGGCACACCCAAGAAAGTTAACTGGTGAATGGTATCACCCCATTGATTGATCGCTGGTTCAATTGTTACAGCGCCCGTACTTCGATCCATCGCGATTAAGCGCAGATGAGAAGCGATAGTTTTATTTACATAAAACGCGAGGTTGGTGCGGCCACCTTTAGGAATACGATCAATAGCGCGAGCCATTAACTTATCAATAGATGTTGCTGCTGTAATAGCCTGGGTACCAGTTTTCGCCAATAAAGCCGTAATATCAATATTAGGAATTCGCACAGCATGACGCCAATCTTTAACAACCAGGCCATTTTTCCATTTCCACTCGTCCATATAAGCGCGGAAGCGATCGTTTGAGCTATCAAACGCATCACCTACGCCTAAATCTTCATGGCTAATACCAGCAGAGGAGCCTTTAGGAAATACACCAAATACTGAACGCTGACCCCAGTTAACTAGCCAGATAGACGAATAAACCGAACCGCCACCCGTGCCACCAGCCACAAGAATGTTTTGTGCATTCGTAGCACCTAGCGTGTTGTATCGAGGGGTAAACCCAACGAATTGCTCAGGATTAGCGGCTGAGCCGTAAAATAAAGTGGTTGCCATTTGTTGAGACATAGCCTCTACAAAAGCGGTCGCCTCATCCATGCGGAACTGATTTGTGTTCCCGTTTAGTTCTGCTTCATCTACGTCAATTTCACTACGGGCCGTTAAAATTGCTGCATTCTCAGTGACTTGGGCCTTTGTTGATTTAGATTTTGGTGTACCTTGATTAATTAAACGGTAATAGACCGTAGGTAGGCCAGTACGAATACTAGTTTGCTCACCTGTGGGTAGATTACCTTCTTTGAATAACATATCAGTTAAAACTTCGTTGTCTTGAGATAGTAATTCAACCGTTGCTGCGACTTTGCCGTCTGGGTCAATACTTTTTGCCCAATCTGCCATAGTCAGCACTGTTGCTGCGATAGTAGCCATGTTTATGCTCCGTTACGTTTCCATTAATTAGCCGGCCTTATCGCCATAAAATACATCAGCGATATTTTTAGACTCGACTGCTTTTACTTTTGCCTTAGGTCGTGTCACAACGGGTACTTTCTCGCGCGTTTTACCTATTTCACGGCCCTTTTCTTCAAGCTCGTCATACTTTGCAGCTTTTAAAATAGTGGTCATGTGGTGCGCTTGAGTTAATTGGCTAAACTCTTCCTGGGTGAATCCTGCTTTTGCCGCATAAGCATTCAAAAGGGTCATATCTTTTTTAAATACTTCGGTTGTTTGATTCTTATCGTCGAGCCACGCTGGATTAGCTTCGTAAAGCTTCTTTTGTTGCTCTTGAATCATCGCTGGGTCATCCGCAGGCGTTTCGCGTTCTGCTTTAACTTTCGCTAATGCGTCTTTGCGTTTATCGCTCTGCTCTTTTAGCCTTATGTACTCGTCTGGATCATCTTCCTTTAGGTCTACCCAATTTATTTCCTCATCTTCTGCAACCAGTACCGTCAATAGGTCTCGCATATCAGAAACTTGAGCTTTAGTTTTGAGTATATTTTCACGTTCAGTTGTCCGCTCAACATCAAAGGTTTTACGCTCATCAGATAATGCGGTCGTCTTCTTCGTGTAGTCGGATTGCATCAAGTGACCATCTTTCCACTTTCTAACGTCGGCTAAATCTACCTCTTCTCCATCTAATTCGATGAATTGAGAATCTTCGCTTTCGTCTTCGCTTTCTGACTCTTTAGGATCGGCTTTAGCTTTCGCCTCTACATCACCTAGTTTTTCAAGCTCTTCAACTTCCTGTTCAGGCGCTTGCTCCTGTGGTGTAACAGATTCATCGGTTGGCCTTATAGGCTCCGCTGCTTCTGATTTGTAAAACGTATCGGCTGGTTCCACTAATGGAGTATCAGACATATGTCTTATTCCTAATTGTTAAGTTATATTTATATAATAGCTTAATTGTTATTAAATGCCAAATTTTTGACCAGTCGAATTATTGACGTGACAATTTACTGGCTATCTTCTGGGTTTGCATCAAGTGTTACCTGCGCCATCTTTCCAGTTTCTGCTATTTCTTGAAAGTAATTCTCTAGCGCGTTCATGTTCTTCATGGTGCGCCAAGCTTCTTCCCTAATGTCGCCCTGATCCTTTCCGGTATTACAGAATAACTCGAATATCTGAGCTTTCCGCAGTGTTATGGCATTATTAAACGCCCGACTACCTGTCACAACTTGCATTTCTGCGGCTAATGCTGCCTCTTGTTTTTCTTGCTCGAATTGTTCTGACATTATTGGACCTCTGGTGTGGCGGTAGTATTGAACTTCTCTTGCAACTCAGTAATTTGAAATGCCAAGTCTTTCATAAACTGGTCTTGCTTCTGCTGAATAGTGACGTTAAATTGACGCTGGTCTTCTTGAAGCTTGGCAGACTGTATGCTGGCGTCTGATTGAGCTTTAAGTAAGAACGCTTCCTGTTTAATGGTTTCAGCCTCGGCCAGTGGGTTTTGCAGCGCCTCTAATTGCTGTTGAAGCTGTTGAACCATCTGTGTAAGTATCTCATTCTGAGCGGTGACTAATTCTTCAGGCCTATTCGGATCATTGAAATACTCGTCAACCTCTGGCAATCCCGCAGCGGTGGTCATAGTCTTAAGTATATTAAATCGCTTAACCTCATCAGTCATCGGGGAATTTGAGGCTTGAAGCTGTTGATGCAATACCCACATGGATGACATAGTTTGCAATATCTGCTCATCATCTCCGGCACCTAGCCCAACTTTGCTAACCACACTATGCTTAAACTTCCAGTTAGACGGATCAACCTTTAGCTCTTCACCTAGAATCTCCACCTCTACCTCAGTGTTCTGAAAATTCTCATCCAACCATGCAACGCCCTCATACAATTGACGAAAGCCTGTTTCAGCCATTACCCGTGCAACTAGTTCAACCTTTGCGCCTGATGCGTCCTGAACACCATTGAACCGCGTTGCTGTCTCTTTTCCTAGATCATCAGCGTTAAGACCCTGCGAGGCCATTAACGAGCCGGTTGTTTGTGCCCTTGATTGATCCAAGTATTGAATTATTTGGAGGGATTTATCACCTACATATGGAGTTATGATAGGTAAAAAGTCATTACCTACTGGCCCGTCCCCTTTAGACCTGACAACCCTATTAGGGCGTATGACCAGTAAATCATCCATGTTCACATTTTTATTTATATAAGTACCAGGATGATTTACCGCATAAATGTTATCCATTGTGCCACGTAAGACGGCTGTTTTAATGCGTGCTGTAGGGGCCGTTATTTCTGCGCGGCTCTTGCCAATTGCTTTATGCGGCATGAGAATTGACGACATAATTGCATAGGGTACATGATTAAACACTTCGTTAACCAGAATCGTATCACCAGAGCGCATAATATGACGCCTTTCTGGTATGCCATCGCTATCAAAATCTATTTCAGGATACAGGTCTTCAACTAAAACCTCTTCACTTGCCCATGAATCTATTTTATTTTCATCTTCTTTCCCGCCTTCAGCTCTATCTCTAATATCCTTTAACCGTGAATTCTCTTGAGGATCACCGGCGAGCGTCAAACTTTTGACTATCTCTTCTTTAAATCCTAATGCTATTAACTCTCCCCGCTTCATTAACGAGACATCACCGACTACATCGGCATCTTCTTTGCTTGATGCGTTCTTAGTCATACGGAAGTTTTCAAGCTCTACGCCGATCAATCTAACGTATTTGGTGGTTCGCTCAACCTTTACAACAACGCTGTTTTCTTCTGTCTCGTCGTCGCTTTCTTCTTCCCTGACAACCTCAATGCTTTTTACATCTTTACCTTTTAGGGTTTTTTCAAACGATGCTATTTCTTTGTTGCTTAACCCGGTCTTCTTATGCTCTTCGACCTCTGTCTTTTCTTCGATAAAGTATTTGATTACTGATGTTTTCTGAATACATGCATTTTTAAGGAAGCCATGCAATATAGGAAATGACCAGTCTTGCTCTCTAATCTGCCAGTTAACATACTTAGTCTTACTTTCTGCTTCTGATACGTCTCCTTTATCTGATGATTTATTCGGCTTAAACTTTAATATCTCACCTGGGCCTAAGAAGATCCTAGCAAGCGAAGGCATATCGGCCTCGACTACATCCATTACATCATTAGATATAACCTTTGATCGTTCTGGTAGCTCGTCGCCATATGGATTCCCCTCATACCGATCTAATAAATCTTCATTTTCTCTAATGAACGTCGAATTATTCCCCGTTGCGTCCGAGGTCATTTTGTCGAGTTCACTGTTCAGTGTCGCTTCGTTCATGTCTGCCATTATACGATTCTCATATCTGGATAGTTTAGAGGCTCCATGACAGCCTCAATAACGGGTTTGAATAGGCACATCATAACGCTGTCGGCGTCATTTGGCGAATCTATGCCAAGCAATTTCATTTCTTTTTTATTCATTATTTGTATTAATCCGTTCGGATTATCTTTTTTAGGTATGTGACAAATCTCAGACCGTAGCCTTGTAATATTTTCTATTCCATCAGAATCAAAGCTTATCATATCATCTGGATCAACGTATTCACCCTTGACCACGCACCTGTATGTGTTATAACAGCGTGTCGCTAGATCAGTATAAAACTGTGCCCGATTGTTTTTAAATGTTTCTGCGTATGTTTTCTTTGCGCTTTCATCGCCGTACTGGGGTTGGTAGATCTTCTTTGCATTGTCCTGTCCTATTCCAGACAGTGAGCCTCGGAACATGTGGTATTTAATTGGCGTTCCAGCAAAGGCGGTTGATACCTGTCTCTTAAGCCCCGCGCCCATCCCGTCACCATCCCACACAAACCAGCTTGCACCGGCTTGAATGGCTTCACCTGTCGCCCAGTCGCAACCCTCATCTATCTCTCCGGTATCCTTGGATGCTACCTTTGTGATTATTGAACCATGTCGTATAGCCAGCCCTTTTGCGTCGTTACCTGTATCTGATGGATCATGCGCCGCGACTATCGCACCGTGAGGTGTAAACACTTTCTTAAGTCTATCTATCTTATGGGCATCAATGCACGCATCAAGCCATTCAGACTTAATGATGGCGTCTTCTATCTCGTCGTTATAATCACCTAGCCATTTGTGATTGTAATAAGCCCGTGACATATTTTCATAATCCCATTCCCTTTCACTTTCTAGTCCTGAGTCCTCAAACCACGGGTTATCGCAATAGTTAATCTTAACGATTAAATGCAGATCATCTTCATAAAAGCCGCACTTATCTATGTCGTCTTTATATGGCTCGATGAATCTCTGACTAAATGGGTCTGCGCTGCTGCCAGGGTTGGCTATGAATATCATTGATACAGAGTCTAAATCAGGGTGAGTTTCTATGTCTTGCAATACCGACTCATCTTTAAATCGTTTAGGCAGGCCATTGACTGGTGCTTTTCTTAGTGATGGGGTTAATACATTAAGTGATTCCTGCGATATGAACTGAGCCTCTTCAATCTCAAACCGGTTAAACCCATGGGTAGATTTAACCGAATCAATGTTTCTGGCTATACCGGCAAACTCAAATACAGATTGTTCCTGGTAGTTAATTGATTGCTTTTGTACCTCGAACCCTTCAAAGCCAAATCTATTAACCTCACTCTTAACCAGTGAGTGGACAGAGTTCTTTATACTAGATTGAAATTCTCGGAGGAAATACGTTCTGTTTTTGTAGTCTTTACCGTCTGCGATAGCTATGTCAACGCCTGCAACTGACTTTGTGCTACCTCGTCCACCTATCAGCACTATAAACCGCTTTGTTGACTTAATAACTCGCTCTATCTTTTCAGCAACGTATATATCTGGCTCTAAATCAACCTCTATCCATTCGTGTTTAATCTTCTGTATAGCGCGTAAGAATCCTTTGTCTGGGCAGACAATACCAAATACTGTTTTCCTGTGTGACTTTCTGCGATTAAGTTCTATTCTCGCAGACGCCCTTAGTTCAAGTTCCGCTCGATCCATTTATTATCGCTTTTAGTTCTTCTTCTGATTTTTCAGTTAGGTCAACTACCCCCAATGCACCGGACAGCGCTTGCTCTGTTTTATCCTTCCAACCAAAGTTATTCTTCAGGTTAAATATTGACCCTGTAACATTGTTACCCGCTAGTCTTTGCTCTAATGAAATCTCTATTCTAAGCTTTGCTCTTTTTATAGTGTCAAGAAATTCGTCCTTTTTCTCGTAATCACATAATGCTTGTCTTGACATATTAAGAGTATAAGCAAGTCCTGATACAGTAGGTACAACGCACTCCATACCTTTAATTATTAGCAATTGATCTTCTGTTAGTTCTTTTAGAATTTCTTCGTCGTCTGATTGATGCGCTTTACATGCTAAAAAATACAGGTCTATTAGTTCCTGCATTTCAGCTGCTGTATTATATTTTGGTGGTCTTCCGGCTGGCATGTCTATCCCCCTGTCCTAACAATGGCTATCTTTGCGCCTAGACGATGAGTAATATTAATAACGTCCTGGATCACAGTATTAGCTGGGTCGCACATAAATACATAGCTTTTTTCTGGGTCTATTTCGATTATATTAGAGTTTTCTTCACCTATGCTTAAAACTTCAAAGTCAGATGATTGATACACGTCCATTTCTTCTGATGTTAGCGGAATTATTGCGCCAGGCTTTGATTGCTCAGATAGCTTCTGTATAAGTGATTGAGCTGCGGCTGTTGTTTCATCTACTAAGAACATAAACATATTGCGATTCCTTAAGGTTGTTCGCTCATTAAATAATTTGGCCTTTTACCTTTGGTAGCCTAACCAGCGGGAATCACGATAGTGATAACTTATTATAGCACGATATTATGTCATTGCTATAACGATTAGGGCGATTATCATAACCCCGGCCACCATAAACAATAAAATTCCGGTCTGTCTTTGCTTCATTTCTTCCCCTCAAAATATGGTTGCAGCTTAATTAACATTATAGCCTCGCTATATTTGCAAATTTCAGCATAGTACATCGGCGCATCGCAATCGGTTTGGCCGCAATTCCAATAACAATCATGATAACTCACTTCAAAGCCTCGTCTATCTCGTGCTGTATATGAGGGCTGAGCGCAAATCGACTTTTAAGCTCTTTCAGCGCATTTTCCATTTTTTTGTACTTCGCAGCCAATACTCTGGTCGAATAAACCTCACCTTCTGCATACACTTCCGGTGGCATTGAATCCCAGCTAGTTACTATTATAGGCTCTGTTTTCATTTCTTCACCTTTCTGCACTTGCACGGGTCTTTGTAGTAAATACCACTACAACGCTGATAATTCATAATTCTCATGCCTGTTGGGTAGGTAGGGTCGATCTTAACCGGTAAATCACAGTATGGAATTATTGGCTTAATCTTTATCTCTTCCCCATTAGCGTAGAGCGGTAAACACAATAGAGCCAGACCGATAATTAATGAAGGTAATGCAACGAGTAGATAGCCGGTTTCTTTTTTCATGTCTTTGTTTCCTCGCATATTTTAATTATACTCTTTTTCGCTAACTTCTTTGATTGTGTCATTTATTGTTTTATTTTTTGCATATCGCTCAAAAGATTTTAATTGTAAGGTTAATAATTCGCGTAAGTCTTGAACGTCTTCTGGCGTCAACTTATTAGGAACTTGCAAAATTGCAGGGCCATTAGCTAAGTTTGTCATGGTCTTCATTTATTACTGTTTCCTCGTATATTTTAATTATTAGCAATATATGCCCAACCGCTAGGACTTTCTTTTCTACTTAAAGTCTCTCCGTTTTCCTTTATCCATCGCCAGCCTTTTCTAAACCCTTTAGGGCTCTGTCCTTTTTTTGGCTTTTTGTAATTAACTCTTTTTGCAAACATTGTATATTCACCAAGGTAATCATCGCATTTAATTAGTAAAATAACGTTTTCTGGTGGCTCTCCGGTCTGATATACAATATTTGAGTTAAAGTCTTGTGGGTTCATTTGCTTAGTACCTTTATGAAGTCTTCTTTTGCCGTGTCATAGGCAATTCTCATATCTGATGTAAAAACATAATCATTAATCTCGCCACTTGGAAGGCTTAATTCTCTAACCTTCTCGATAAGCTCAGCCTTTAGGGTGGCTATAGTCTGCTGGTGTTCGGCTTCTGTGTAAGTTTCAGGGCCGCCTCCCTTGCATCGCCTTACAAGACCTTCCCCGCAATCATTCCTATCACAACCGCGCTGCTGATAACATCTGTGACCATAATTAGCTTGTCCGTTACTCATTTCTGTTTCTCCCACTCAATTAAATACGATTCACTTATGTTATTACCTTATATGGTGCGCTTATTAGTTGCCTGGCCTTGTGTTATTTGTTTAAGGCTTTCTTTCCATCGCTTGTCACTCGGTAATATTCATCTGGAACAAATGATTTCTTACCAGCAGATTCCATTAATCCGCCTTCGCACAGTTTGTCCATATCTTTGCTTCCGCCGCAGAATATTCCATTTTTAATGGTGTGCTCAATTATTGCTTTTTGCTCATTATTTAATTCCATCATCTACCCCTTGCCTTTAGTTGTTGCATTCAAGATATTTAGTTTTTAGGCCGCAATCACCAGTATCAAGCCTAATAAATCTGTATATTCTCTTTACAGAATTATCCTTATTAATTAACGTCCAACCGTCTGGCACATTTTCAGTTACCGGTATTTCCTTTCTTTCTGTTTCATAATCTGATTCCCAGCCCATACATTCAGACCCGATGCAATTGTGAGTATAAAGCCCATCAACTTTCACTCTTTGGGCTCCAATAATACAGTGCTTTGTTTTTGCTTCTTCTTCTTTCATTGCTTAACCCGCCTTACTTGTTTGTTACTGTATATTTATTTATTCTTCATAATCACAACCTACAACCATGCAGCGTCCGGTATATAAATGAATTGTTTTTCGGTTACACTGTGGGCAAATCCCCGCATCTTCACCGCCGGCTTGCTGTTCAGGTGTACAGTTTTGTGTTTTTAGTAGCTCACTATATCTTTCTGGGTCACCGCCACTATCACGCCAGCATCTTTCACATGCACTCATCTTATTTCGCCTATTAATGGTTAAACCGTGAAGGCCAAGGGATTGATATTCCAAACTTCTCAGCCGTTAACCTGTTTAAATTCTCATATACGAGACTTATTTCTTTAGTCGATAGCTGGGTAGTGCTTACCACTTCACGGCCTTTCTGGTCCGTCTTGATTTTATTTGGGTACATTGCCCGTACAATAGGCTTTACCATGTATTCCTTGACTGTTTCAGGCGTGAAATCAACCTTTACAGTGATAGTGGTCCCTACATCATATCCGCCGTCATTCAGCGCTGTAGATAGCTCTCCCATATACTGGTGTAAGCATCCGTTCTGTGTATTGGTCCGCTTCTTATCAGCAATGTCAAAGCTGACTACATCACCTTCTTTGCGCCCAGCCGTGTAGTTGAGAGTATCTTGGTCAGCAGGGACCCATTCAAGGCAATCAGATAATTTAAAAGAAAGCTTCACTCTTCCTCCCAGCGATAACTTTCCGCCAAAACTAAATCCAGTAAATCAGAATAATTCAATGGATCGGTTTCTGGGTCAGTTATCCACCACTCATGGTTACGATAAAATATCTCAATATCATCCTGGATGAACGCAAATCCACCCTTTGGATCGTTTACCGGGCTAAATCCATAGCCAACCATTGCGGCACAGTGTTGTATTGATTGGTTAATCACTGGCTATCACTTTGATTCATAAGTTAAACAACTTCTTAATCTTTTCCTTGATTATTCTATGGATTACTTTTGGTGCAAATATTCCACGAACCTCCTTTAATCCTGCTGCGTCTTTCTTTGCTCTGAACTTGATTGATGCTTCTGTGTTTTTATTCATGTTTCTATTATATGCCTTGCGCGCAAGTAATCAAGCTATTTACTGCTTTGCTGACAAACGGTTACTTATAAAACATCGCTATCAATCTATCTAAATAAGCTATAGCCTCGCTTTGCTTCTCGAATGTTATGTTGTTGACCGGCTTTTTATTTACGCCCTGGATTTGCCAGCCTTTAGCTACTTTGGTTATTTCATATTTAGGCTCCATGATTGGCGTGAAATCCATACTCTTGTTCGGCCATTTTTCTGGCAATAACCGCATCATTTTTATTTTTAAATGATCCAATGAACCTGCACTCTCCATTTATGGTTATTTGAGCCTCCCACTTGCTTTTATTTTTTCTAAAGCGTACGCCAGTGAATCCAGATGTGTTTGATTTGTTGATTTTTCTATTTCTCTGGTTCTCAGGCATTGTCACATCACGTAAGTTTTCAAACCTATTGTCATCACGTACATGATTTATGTGGTCAATCTGACCTTTAGGCCATTCACCAGTCATATAAAGCCATGCTAAACGATGAGCCATATATCGACGATGGTCTATTGAGATTCTTTTATATCCATCACTCCCTTTGCACCCACCAATACTAAGTTTTTTTACGCTCTTTAAGCTAATCTTCCATAAAAAAATACCGCTTTCGCTGTTATATTCAATACAGTGTTTTAAGCGTTTTTGAGTCAGATACTTTGTTTTGTATTTATTAATATGAAGAGAGTCGCAAATTCTCCCTGCTTTTATAGTTTCCGCTCTAACAAGATATTCATTTCCTGTTTCTAAAAAGCAAATGAATATTTTTATAGGGGAGATATAGCAAGTAACAACGAAGCAACCGTGATTGTTTGAATTATGAAGTGTGTTTGGTCGTATATCATGTGGTATATTGCGCTTACGCATTAGCTTACCTTTTTAAGTTAATGTTAGGTGAGGGGCGTTCGTAGCGCCCTTATGCCGATTATAACATATCTGGCTCTATTGTGTATACCTACTTGGCTTTTGCTGGTTTCACTCTAAAAGCTCTGGGTTTTCGTAAGTATTCCCAATTATGGTTAACCGCTTTTCAACATCCTTATTGTTTATTCCCCAAAATCCGTCTTTATCGAATAGAGAAAATTTGAATTTATCCACGTCAAACCTAATAACAAAAACACCACTATTTTCATCATCAAATTCATATCTTGCAATATCCTCCTCAAAACCGTCCTTCCCGTTCTTATCCGTTATTCCTGTGAACTGACCTACTGTTTCAGGCCGTACCTTGATAAATTTTTCAGTTGGTGTTGAAATTGCTCCGAACGGCATAATGGTTTTTTCTTTAATCCATGACGAATACTCCCCGTCCACTTTGTTAGGCTTTGATTGGATTAAATCACCATAAACCCACTTGCCATCAAAAGCCCTTCTCGCTCTAAATTTAATATCTTGCATTGTATTACCCTCTGTTAGTTGTTGTTAATCACCGTCTACAGTGTCGTTCTTTTTCATTTCATTAACTAACATTTCAGATACATATTTAGCTAATACATCAGCAGCATCCTCTCTAGTTTTCATTACTATTTTCCCAACTTCTTTGGTCACTCCACCAACCAAAGGCGCGATTGCTGCATAAGTACAAACGTCAATTTTTTCAAACTCTTTACGATATAACTCAGGTATCTCAATGCAAGCTCCAAAACTTTCATATTGACCTCGCAATCTAACTATTAATTCTAATTCCATAATATTCACCTTTAGTTGTTGTTTAACCAGCTAATTTTAAATCCTTTGTACCATGCGTATGTGTAGAAAAAGCAAAGTACAAATATTCCCCACTGTTCAGCCGTATAAGCGCTGTAAAACCAGAATGGCTGTCCAACTAATCCGAATATGCACGCATACCGCCTTAATCTCGAATCTTTATCCTGAGATAGCCATATTGCTATTACTCCGGTTAGTGCAATCATTATCTGTTCCATGCTTGCCCTCTTATTTAATGTGAGTTAAATCTAACTTGGATTGTTTGCATACGATCTATGGTCGTAGTCTTCTATTCGCATAAATTGCTGCAACCAAACAGTGTTTACCTTGCCTATTTGCCCATGCCTGTTTTTGCAGACGTTTATTTCCATCACGCCTTTATCGTTTGTATCATGGTTATAAACCTCATCACGATATAGCGTCATAATCACATCGGCTTCTTTTTCTATTTCTGAGCTGTTCGCCAGATGCCCCATACTGGGCCTTTTATCGCCCAATTTCTCGACATCACGGTTGACCTGCGCCAATGCTATTATTGGTATGTTTAAATCCCTGGCCAGCTCTTTTAAAGCCCCTACAACGTTGCCTACCTGCTCCCATTTAGCGATTCTCTGGTCTGTCCACTTAATACGCTGAATGTAGTCAATATATAACGCCTTAATCCCGTGTTGATGCTTCCACTTTCTGGCCTGCCTGATTAATTCAAGAATATTTATCCCGGATTTATCGTTAATCCAGATATTTCTGTTTGCTAACCGGCCCATTGCGCTAGTTAGTTTTGAATATCCAAAATCATCAATATTGCCGTTTCTCATGTCTTGCGCATTAACCTTGCCGTTTATCGCTATTAATCTAAGTCCGATCTGTACCGCTGGCTGTTCTGTGCTGATTAAACCGCTCGGCTCGTCGTGTGCATCGAGTAGATTTAATAAGAAAGCCGTTTTACCCATTGCCGGTCGCGCACCAACTACATACAAATCAGACTCGTGTAAGCCCCCTAGTATGTCGTCAAGCTGTTTAATGCCCGTTGGTATGCCTGTGATGCCTTCGTGCTCACTAGCGGCTTCTATTGCCGTTACAGCATGGCTTAAAGCCTGCTTTATCGTGTGCTCATACTGAGAACCGGTTTTATTTAGCTCCATTAGCTCTTTAACGGCTAAATCGAGCGATTCTTGGTCAAGATCAATTTTTGCTAATAACTCACTGCATATTGATTTTGCTTTGCGATTCCTGCTGGCTGTCTTTACCTGTTCAGCATGGGCGGCTAAATTATTAACACCCATCGCGTCTGATTGAGCTTGACCGGTGATAGCTACCCACGGATTGCCAGGGTTTGATTTCTCAAGCTCAGTTGATACCGTGAATAAATCAATCACCTTGCTGGCTAAAAACATATCTAGCATGGTTTGATAGATTAATTTCAATGACTCGATTTCAAAATCATCAGCCAGTAAATCAATATTATCTAGCTCAGATGGGTTTTTTAATATCGTGCCAATTACCGTTTGCTCGTAGTTTGCTTTCATCGTGAACCTAACTCCCAGTTTGGTGATGTTGTTTGGTTTGGTTGGGTTTTTGTTTCTCGTGCTTGCCAACTTCTAACCGCTGCTTTCCAGTCTTTCATTTTTGTTTTCCCAACCATCCAGCCGTTTGATACGTAGTAGTTAATAAAAGATTCTGCATTAACAGAATATCCTTTGCTTAAAATATATTCACTCACTTCTGATTTAGAAGGTTTTGCAAAGACGGTCCCTTTCTTTTTATTAACCTTATTATCATTATTAACCTTATTGTTTGTGTTCAGTTGCTGTTCAGTTGCTGTTCGTTTGCTGTTCAGTTGCTGTTCACTATCTTGATGCTTGTCGTAGTTACAGATCGTTATGACGCGGTATTGGCTGTTCGTTTGTTGTTCAATTTGTCCCTCTATTTCAAACAGTTTTAGAAGTCTTTGAATTTTGCTTTCTGAGATATTTGTTGCTTTTGAAAGTGATTTTCTACCAGTTAAAAGGCTGCCCCGTGGTATAATAATTACATTGTTACCACGCATAACCTTGCCTTCTTTATGGTTGGCAGATAGTAGAATATACAGCCACAAGTGAACGGCTTGAGAGTCCTGGAATACAGGGGAATCTATAAATTTTCGATGAAGCTTAACCCAGCCATTATTCGACATCTGGAAGACTCGCGGTGCAGTTTATATAGATAGTTTTTCCGACCGTGAACTGGCCTAAATTGTATTTACAGCGATAGTTTCTTGAATAGTGGGCACAGACTAATGGATCATCTTTATTGCGGCACTCACAGCCTTTGATTGGGCTTACAGTGTCTTTCATGATTAGATAAGATTTAACCAGTAACTGGCCTAATTTTTCTCTGTTCATAATATTTACCTATCGTGCTCTATATACGGGTTATTTAACGGTTTCAGGCCATCCGCTTTGCAATTCATCAGCTGCATTTTCAAAAATAGCCGCTAGTTTCTTTGCGTCAGATTCATTTTGGAGACCGATGTCAATTTTTGTGCCCCAATATTCAACAGACACATCTAGGTATTCTTTGCTAACTTTTCTTATTTTTATTTCCATCTTTATTTCCTCTTGTGGTCTATACGGGGCTAATCTAAAAAACTAGCTATTTCTGCAAATACGCAAATTTGCTTTTTATTAAACATAAGAATATTGTCATTTAATGGGCCGCCTATGCAGTAAATAATATTATAAATACTTCTATGTGAGGCTTTGTAAGACTTGAGAGCTATCTCAGCCTCTTCTATTTTTAATGCTTGCGTGACTATTAACTTGTCTTTGTTATCGGTACACGGCTCCCATGCAGCCTTATATGCATGAAATCTTAAGTCTCTTTCTTCTGCACTAATATCATATAAATTTGAATAAGCTATATAATGCTCGAAATCATCGTTTACTGTATGTTCTTCCATCTTTATTTCCTCTTTGCCTATAAGTGGTTATAGCTCTTCTATTATCTTGCTAATTGCCAATGTTATTTTTGCGCGTGTTTCTGGATTCTGTTTTAGCTCATTAACTCGGCTTTCAAGCTCCCCGCCCATTTTATTTATTAATGTTTTGGCTAATTTCTGGTTTAGAGATTCGCGCAATGATGTCTTGAAGCCTTTCCCGTTCATCAGAATTGAGAACTCGTCATTTATAAGCTTATATAGCTCTACCTCATTATCGCTTATGACTTTTGAGCATAGATTGCTTAATGGCTTATTGTATCCAGTGAGGCTGTCAACGATACTTGCGCCGATTGCTTTGTTAACTTCTTCTAATATTTGTTTTTCCACAGTAATATCTCCAAATTAATTAAAATTAAGGCTTATTGTGCAGAGATTTCGAATAGTGTTATAATTGGGTCTAACGGTTGAGCTGTTGCTCGAAGTGAATACGTTTGTCCCATTGCTTAAAACTATTCGCTTTAGGTCACCACAACCAAAGCCGTTGTTAAATTATAGGCCATATCCATTAACTTGTATATGGCCTTTTTTATGCTAAACTATTATCTCAAATCTGACATACCCCTTTGTCAGTGTGATTAAGCCTCGTTTATCGGGGCTTTTTTGTACGTATAGACACAACATTATCAGCATCAATACATTCATGTTCTTCATGGTCTAAAGCTTCGTATTCACACATACCGAAGTAATCGCCCTTTTTATAGAAATAATTCATACTAGGCCCGATCATTTCGCCAGATATTTCCCAGCCTTTCGATTCTAAATATTCATGCTTTAGCTTTCTCGACATAACTGACATCATTGAGCATTGAAGGTCAATCTCTTCGGCTTCATCTAGTAAATCACTCATTATCTTTCCCCGTTAGACTGTTTCAGCGTTAGCTAAAGTAAATAATTCTTCATATGCGTCAAGTAATGTTGGGTTATTTTGTTTTAACAAAATATATTCTTCACTTTCCGGATCAAAAAAATCAGCATATATCTCAATTGAATCGCATAATTCTTGTGCCATGTCTTTTGTTAAACTCATCTTTATTTCCTCTTGTGGTCTATAAGTGGGTTATTTATAACCATTTAATAATGTATTAATATTATCTTTTAGTTCTTGTTCTTTTAAGCCCTTAATCCTTAAGCTTTCTAAGTTATTACTTTCGATTATTTCTTTTCTGTGTTTTAGGGCTTTCTCAAAGTCATCAACCCATTTGCCTTTATGCTTCCAGCCATAAGATTCAGTCCATCCAAGTTGTCCAGATACGGCTCCATATACCTTTATGGAATCCTTTACTGTCCAAGGCATAACGCCTTTTTCCAATAGTTCATTGGTTGGTAGTATCCAAATATTGAATGTTGGCCCCCTTGCGTGACTGCCTGGAACTAAAAATAGTCTTTCGATTTGTTCTGGTTTATTGAATACTTTACAAAATTCATTTGCGCCATTCATAGCTAAACTCCTAAATTAATTAAAATTCAGGTTACTTGTACGATTAAACAGTGTTTGATAAAATACTTGTATTGGTTGCTCATGGAGCGGTTGAATACGTAAATTAAGCTTACTGTTTAGCCGGGCTGGTAACCTGACCAATATCTAAATTATACGCCCTCTGTGATTATTTGCAAAGGGCGTTTTTATTTGTGCTAAACTAACTTTAATACGCCATTAGCATAACGGTAATGCAGCAAACTCATAATTTGTCTTATTTAGGTTCGATTCCTTTGTGGCGTACCAATTTAATTATCTGTATAAACATTTAATAAAGCCTGCTTGCATTTTTCTAAAAGCCAGAGAACTTCTCCACCGTCTGCATAAGTCGATGCAAAGTACAGCTCGCCATCTTTATCATAGCCAATGAGAACAGCACTATCTAATTTAGATTTTGCAGACTCAATAACTGTATCAACGGGTAAATCGAGCTTAGTTATATTTCCTAACGGTATTACATTGTCATTCATTTTATATTTCCTATTAAGTTATGCTAAACTATTATCTCAAACCTCTCCTCCCACTTGGTGAGTATGATTAAGCCTCTTTATTGAGGCTTTGTTATTTTAAAGAGCCTTTCTCTATATTTAGTGTATTTGAGCCATAATTAGCTCCAGATGGTGCCATACAGTTTCTTGCTCCATCGCACCCGCAATCAGGAAAGCAGCAATTTTTAAAATCCGCTTCCGTGTTTCCATAATCATCAACCTCTTCATCATCGCCAAGTAATTCATCGAATAGTACATTAAGCCTGTCTTTTGTTTCTTGTGTGATTTCTGTCATTTCTATTCTCCTGTTAACCCCTGGTGTGCGCTATAAATCAATTTTTATTCCAGTCTCATAAAGATGAAGGCAAAAAAGACCGTTCTCCCATGTATCGTGCCCTAAATCCTTATGAATGAATTGATAATTTTCGTACTTCCAAGCCCTTCCGTATCTATCTTTTAGCTCAAAACCTTCATGGTCTATTAAGTCATTTATAAATTCTTTCACGCTTTTGTATTTCTTGAATGCACTCATCGTTATACCCTCTATAGGTGGTTATTAATTTTAATCACTATGACTAACAGTTGGGCCCATGTGATAGCAGCTATAGCCAGAACCTAAGTTATTTAGTTCATTTCCATGTTGCTTTACATCCCCATCGTTTAGCTTTTCCCCGCATTCCGAGCATATAGGCCGGTCTTTGCTGTCTTTTTCAAGCTTAAAGTTACGGTGCCCACACTTGCTGCATATCTTCATTGTTATTCCTCCACATATTCTATATGTACATCTTGCCATTCTGACCAGATAGGGGGCTGAAGCTCGTTAGCTACTTCAAGCATGTTTTGCACTACTCTTGTTTGCAGAACTGGCTCGCCCTTTATCTTTTCAATCATGCCGTCATGGTGCTGTATCGTTTTTCTTGGCGTTAACCATCTCATTTCTATCATTGTTATTCCTTCCCTTTTATAGGTGGTTAAACAGCGCAGTAATTGCCTTCACCGCGTTCATTTAGTATTTCATGTACCATTTCATCACTAATGTAATATGTGTCGCTGTCGCTGCTGTATGTGAAGCTATCGACCTCATTTTCACCCATATCATCCCAAATAACCTTAAGCTCATATGTAGACAATCCTCTAGCAAATTCCATATCTGTTTTAGGCTGGCTTTGCTTGAATTTAATTACATCACCCATCATCATTCTTCCATCAAAGAATCAATTTCATTATCGAGATCAGATCCGTTCAAAACTAAATTATCCGGCGTTTTTCCGGCAAATAATCCTCCATTAAAAATAGAATTAATATCAGCATCACGCAAATAACGATAGCGCCTTGCATCTGCTTCTAGTTCGGTCTCCTTTGGTTTATTAATTAATCCAAGCTCTTCCAGTCTTGCACAAACAGCATCTTCACCAGCGCGTACTTTTGAGGCTTTAATCGTATTTATTAAATCATTCATTGTTATTCCTTCTCTTCTATTGTGGTTGCGGCCTGCGATCTTTGCTCATCATTAAGGCCGATTGAGTTCATTAGATAGTCGTCAAACTTAATCATTAAGCCGTTCATCGCTTCCAGGTGCTTTGCTTCCAGTTCTTCAATCTTAACCCATGCTTCATTTCTGTCATTAATTAGACCCTGAACTTTTTCATTGTGCTCATCCTTGCCTATGCTGGTGTCGGCTAATATGTATTTAGGCTCTCCCTGTGGCTCTTCCTGCCAGTATCCGCCGATTTCATTTCCATCCAGATCACGCGCCATTCCTGCATAAACTACTTCTGGCATATCTGTTTTATTAGTCATATCTATTTGCTCATTGGTGGCTTAATAATGCCACGGATTACTCTTGCATCTATAGCGTAGGCCATACGATCAAACCCATTAAGCCCGAGTGAATCCATTTGCCTAACTATCTCAGCATCAAACTCTTGATCCTCCTTATAGATGGCTTTTTCTTCTTCGCTTGCTGGATCGCAATCATCATCTATAAGCTCGTATGTGACCTTGTATTTAGCTATTTTGTATTTAGCCTTGTCCTTATACACGTCGTGGCAATTCGACGACCTAGCCTCTTCAATTGAAGAAAATTCATACACATCATGGTAACTTCTACTGTAGACGCCTTCAGTCTCACCAGCTTTATTAATTATTTTGTATACTTCACTCATTTTTTGTTGCCTCTATGTTGTTAGCTATAAAATCAAGCTTCTTGCGGCTTTTTTGCAGCGTATAACCGCGTTTAGCCATGAACCATAAAAACCAATCTACTGTATAGATATGACCATCAACCCAGCTCGGCGGGGTGAATCCGTTGCTATCCTGTGACGCGTCATAAAGCGAGTGCATCTCCTTAAATATAGCCTTTTGATCGTGAAAATCTCGCATGTGTTCTGGTAAATACTCCATGCTTTTAAGCCATTTAGTTAACTCATCCATAATCATTCCCCTTTAATCATCAGGCCGTAAGGCTCTTTTACTAACTTTACCGCGTGTTTGTCGCTGAATCTCTTTAGCGAATGCTGGGCCAGCTTGGATATGCCCATTAAATATATTTGATAAGCGAGCAACACTAGTTTTTAGTTTTACCGCGAGTGCCTTTTTCTTTTCTGGTACAAGGCTCGACCAATATTCATTAGGTTTCATGTCTCTATTATGCACGTTACTATATTATAGTCAATATATTAATTATATTAGATTAATACAAATATTGTGTTGACAGTGATTTCAAATGAGCATAGTATTTACCCATAGCCAACAGAAAGAAGATATAAGGCTATACCGATTAACCAGCATTTAGAGAGGTGGCGCAAAATGGACTAACCTAACTTTATATATATTGAAAACCATAAGAGAGAATCCAGCTGGCTAAGAATATTTCTGGCTGGATTCATTAAATAACAAAGGGGTTACACAATGCCAATATACGACACAACAATAGGCGAAGATTTACCGGTCGAAATTGAGTACGAGGAAACCGGTCGATACTTAGCACCAACAAAGACCAGCCCGAGTGAGTGGCCCGAGATTAAATTTATTTATATAACTGTCAATGGATGCAACATTCTAAAATCATTAAGTGATCGAACGCTTTCTGATTTACGTGTTGAAATCCAGGACGAGATTAACAAGGGGTAATGACAATGAAGTCTGATTTAGAGCTGTATAACGACTTTGCAATTAAATCGCTCATAGCGTACTGGAAAAGAGGCGGGGAGCGATTGGGTGATTACCTTCACTGTGCTGTGATGTGGAATAAAGGCGCGGCGGGTACAAATGACTTATTTTTCTTACAGCAGATAGTCGCTATTAAAAAAACATTGGGAAATTGATATGAATCAAGAAAGACTTAATTACATAATCCCCATTCTACAGGCTATGGCCGATGGCAAAACTATTCTTGGCAGAAGCGGAGAAGGGTATGCGTTTATTGATATTGATGAAGATAAGTTTTTTATGAGTTCTGATATTGTTATTTTTTGGGAATTGAAAATAAAGCCAGAGCCTGAAGTTCTCTATGTTAATAAGTGGAATGAAGAAGCAAATCAGAAAAACTGTCATTCAAGCGAATCCAACGCCATTGCCGCAGCAAAAAATTCAGGGCATAAATATATCTACATAGCCAAGAAATTCACTGAGGGGGAATGAATATGACAATAATTAAAAGAAAGTTAATCCAGGGCACGCCCGAATGGAAAAATGCGCGGGTAGGCTGTATCACAATGAGTAATGCAAAGGCGTTACTTACAGATGGAAACGGCACTACCCGTAAAAACTATTTGCTCGATGTGGCTAGTGAGGTCGCCTCTGGCGTATTGATTAGTAATATTAAATCAATTGATATAGACCGTGGAAATTTACTGGAAAGTTATGCCAGGCAGGCTTACGAGGAAATTACAGGGGAAATAGTGGAAGAGGTCGGAATAGGTTATTTAGATAAGCTTATGCGAATCGCGGCCAGCCCAGACGGCTTGATTAAGAAGGGCGGTATCGAGATAAAGTGCCCTAATCCTAAAGCTCATATGAGAACGATTTGCGCCGGTGAAGCGCCAAAAGAATATATTCCTCAAATGCAGGGCTGCATGTGGGTGTTTGATGTTGAACAATGGGATTATGTTTCATTCTGTCCACAATTTAGCAGTAAGCCAATAAAGATTATTACTCAGTATCGAGATGAGGAAATGATTAAAAAAATTAAAGACTCGGCACTAAAAGGCGTTGATGAAATTGACGAGTTTTTAGCGCTAGCAAATGAAAATCATAGTGATGCAGTTTATGAGATTTGCAACCAGGCAATCTTTGCACTTGATGAACTGTATGACATAGAACCGGAGATTATCTAATGGATGATATTTCAGAAACACTCGCAGCAAAGAGCGACCAATTAAATGCGGCTGATTTAGTAGGCGGTGGGATCAACGTAACGATTCAAGCGGTTAAGGTTAACAAAGGCTCAGATCAGCCCGTTAGTATTGATATAGGTCAAGGAATGCAGCCATATAAGCCATGTAAGACCATGAGGCGGTTATTAGCTGCAATCTGGGGCACTTCAAGCGTAAATTGGGTTGGTCACAGCATGACGCTCTATTGTGATATGGACGTAATGTGGGCGGGGCAGAAAGCAGGTGGTATAAGAATCTCACACGTTACCGGTATTTCAGCAAATCGTGATATTCCGCTAAGGTCATCTAAGCATAAAGTGACCACGTATACTATTTCCCCGCTGGTGATTAAGTTGCCAGAATATACCGATGAAAGCATCGAGTCGCATTCGGATGAATGGTCGGAATTATTCAGTAATGGCGCGTCAACACCGGATAAATTAATTACTTCTATTAGTAAAAAATTTACTATGAGCGAGGCGCAGAAAATAACAATTAATAACTTAAATAATGCTAATCAAAATGAATAGAAAAAACGGCAACCGATACACAGCACAAGGAAAGTGCGCCACTGACAAAATGTATGAATTTATAACCAGATGGCCGCGCTGCTTCTCTTCTGTGCAAATATCTATGTTTTGTGGAGTAAGTATTAACAGAGCATCAGATTTTTTAAGGTGTATGTATAAGAAAAGTAAAATAGATAAGGTCGGCTTAATTGGTGATCGCCGCGAAATTTACTACAAACTTAGATTTTAACCGAGTCATAGCAAGACCCCTATTCCATCTCCTTATGGGGAGGGCTTTTAAGAGGATAGATTATGTGCAATAAGGTTGGCTATGAAACAAAGCAAGAAGCCAAAAAGGATGCTGAATTTATTACAAAGTCATCCAGAACACAGAAGCAGAAAATTAGTAAGCCAAAGCATGGTAAGAAAATGCGGCCATATAAATGCAAATATTGCGGATTGTGGCACTTAACAACGCAAAAACAGTTTAAGTGGAGTAAATCCAAATCGGGGTGAATATTATGTTGATACAAAAAGAAAACGAAGAAAGAATAAATTATCTGTCCAGAGTTCTTTACAAGTTTATGGATAACACCGTTGCAGGCGAGGAAGTAATTGAATATGACGGTACAGAGTGTGACGGGTTTTGTTTAGCTCAAGATATTGTAAATGAACTAGATATTGATATAGAACAATTCGAGGACTGATTATGGAATACAAAGACACACCAACCAGCATGACCGAGCCAGATAAGCCAGTGACCCGCCATAGACCCAAGGGCAGGGGGATTAATCCGGCAATGGATTTTATCGAGAATGACAGTGAGGAATTTGGTCAGGCACTGGCAGGGGGTAGAGCTTACCGTTCATCTGTTAATGTGAAATAATTACACGCTTTAGTTATTAATGAGGTATAATTATTACAAGTTAAACGAAACCAGATAGTAAATAAAGGGGAATGACATGTCAGATGATGCAAAAACACTACTTTACTGGATGCAAGGTGCAAACGCTTTAGGCGCTACGGGTGATCAGCCTTATTGCAAATCATGTGCTAGAAAATGGGCTTCGTACATATTGGCTAACAATTAATCACTTTCTAAGCATCTTATTTAGGGTGCTTACATGGTGACTAAGGAATAAATATGACTCCAAGCGAACAATGCAAAGCTGCCGGATTAACCAAGGGTGTAGCTGAATTATCAAGGCTGATACACGTTAGCCGCCGCACGTTAAATAATTGGTATAAATACAACCCGGACCGTTTTAACGCTGCATTAGAGAATGCGGCACTGATGAAGAAATCCAAGGAAGAATAGCTTACCCGTTCAGGGCATTCAAATTTAGCGAATAACGACTAAGATTAAAGAACATTAAAGAGGTAGAAAACCATGAGTAACCAAGAAGAAAAGAAAATCGAAGCATTAGCAAAGCTAAATCGTGATGAAACAATTAAATTGATTAAGCCTGAACTACGAAAAAGCTTGTATGAGGGCACTAATTTAAAGGTGGATAAATGAACCTTCAAAAGCAAAATAACTGGCGCAACAAGAAATATACAGACTGGGTTAAAACTCAGTGCAGCATTATATCGGGTATGCCAGCAGATGATCCGCACCACATTATGGGACATGGATTAACAGGCGGCACTAAAGCGCCTGACTGGGCCGTTATTCCGCTTACACGACAAGAGCATACAGACTTTCATAATACATCTATGGAGACATGGGAGGCTATGTATGGATCACAGGTAGATTTATTAATGCAGTTCTGGCGTGATAACTGGGACGAAATACAAGGGTTTTTCAGTAAATGAGTAAGCACAGGAGGGCCGCTAAGGTAGATGCTAATCAGGGCGACATTGTGAAGGCTCTCAGGGCGATATCAGGCGTTACAGTACAGTTAAGCATGGATGATATTTTAATCGGTTACAAGGACGTTAATTACTGGATTGAGATTAAGGAGCCAGATAGCGTAAGCCCGGTAACTGGCGAGGTTAGGCCCAGTGCAATTAAGCCCAGCCAGCATAAGCTAGTAGCAGAGTGGGAAGGGCAATATGATATTTGCCATGATATAGATCAAATATTATTAATTATTGGAGTAACTAATGTGTGAATACTGCAACAACACCCGGTCAATTAATAACCTGCCATGCCCTCACTGTGTAGGTGATCTGAAATCTGATGAATTTAAGATCGAGCTATGCGAGGTCAACAGATATGATGTTGAATTTAAAAACACGCTTAGAAACATGTTTAACCCTAATGAGGCGATGAAATGAGTGAATTAGTCAATGAATATATAGAGGCTTCGCTAAGAGCTGAAGAGCTTAGAGAAATAGCTAGATACATTGAAGATCTGGCGGAGGAGAAAGCGGGTTCTGCTTGCCTTCCTAGGAACTTAATGCCTGCTACTGCAAAAGACATAATCGAAGGTACTATTATTTGGTATCCAGAATGGGAAGAAGATGAAGGAAGATGCTGGAATGTAGTTGGTGAGGTTTTGAATCCGTCAGATAGTTTCAAAGCATACTACGCGCACGAAGGGTGCAGGTACGGACTGGAAGGCGCATTTGTTGAGCCAAACAAATGAATAAACTAATCTACGGCCTACTACTGGCTATCTGTTTATTTGCTTGCGGTGCTGAGGCTTGTGATATGTCAATAGATGAGATTGCAGGTGAACCTGTTGAAATAAGGATTAGTTATGCAAATTAACAAAGTGGAGAAAATTATGAATATAGATAGCGCAATACAAAAAATACGATCAGTAAAAACTATGCCTGAACTAGATGAATTACGCGGATTAACGGTTGAGGCTATGACTTCCGGAGGGAAAGAGGTATTTGATAAAGTGCAGAAAGAGTTTAGAAAATCAAAAAACAGATTAAAGCGAATACCGCTAAAAGACAGAACTTGGTAGAAATTAACATCAATCACATAATAGGGGATAGGTAATGGCGAACTTTAGGGTTTTGATGGCAAGAAATGGCTGTCGCGGCTTATGGTTATCGAAAGCAGCGATTAAGCAAAATTATATAAATCTTTCCAAAATGATTGGATATTTTAGCGCTTTGAAATAACAAAATAATAAGACGTTATCGGACTATATGCTGATATTTTAATGAAAACTACCTAACTCGGAAGGTGAATATGAATGATGAACAGTTAAAAACAAAAGAAGAATATGAATATCGTAAAAATTACATTTACGCACAAAAAGACTTAGACGATGCCAGAGAAGAAGAATATTTACTAGGCTTAAAACACGGAACCGAGATAAGAAATTATGAATCATGGCTAAGCACTGAGGTTGCACGCGCACTTATAATTTGTATTCTGATTGTTCTCATCGTTATTATGGTTAAATTATATACCTAAAGAGAAAATTATGATTGTTGAAAACCGAGCTATTAATATAATTAATTCATATCCTAAAGATCATGGATTTACTCGCAGGGGATTAGCAAAAGAGGTTGGATGCCATCCTAAATCAATCACGTCTCTGATGTCTGATTTAAGAGCATCCGGCCATATATCAGCTTATACGTCTAACCAGGAATACACTTATAACCGTGTTACTGATGAAATCCCGCATATTAAACGCACGTTGAAGGCAAAGCGTAAGCCGATCAAACATAAGCCGTTCACAGATGTGATGAGTATTTTTAATTCAATGCCAAAACCGTATTAATATATGCTATGCTAACATCTGGTAAATTAGTTTCTATCATTTCTAATTTATTCAGAACTTCCCGTTAATCTCCCAGGTTAGCGGGTTTTTTATGCCTTTCATGATTTATTGGTTTGCTCAATTAAGATTTCAAGCATCCCTTCTATTTTAGATACAGAGGTTTTGGTCTCAACCACGGAATCTCTTGTGATCTTGTGTTCATCTTTAAACATATCAGTGATTGACTCTGTTTTTCTGTCGAGCTTTTCACTTAGATAATTATTGCCAGCCCTGAACTCTGCTAAAGCGTCCTTAATGTCGTCTTTTGTCGCATAATGAGCTTCGATGACGTCCACTCTTTCCTCAAGTCTTTTAAATTTTGCCCCTGATCTTCTAATTAACAAAGCAGATAAAAAGGCAAAAATGGCACCAACCCATTGCCACACTATGCTATCGGGTAGATTCATTCTTTTTACCGCCTTTAAAGCTTTATTGATATAAGTCATAAGGCAAGTGCCCTTATCTTAGTTTAGTACACTTTTAACATTTTGCTATCACCCGTATGAGTTAATAGTAAATCACGGCAACATCATGGCGATAATCGTTTTCGTTTGTCCAGTGTAGATAAGAGTCGTAAATACGCAACCGGTCAGCCAGTGTGCCGGTTATGCTGTATTGTCGATACCAATTTTTAAAGCCTATATATTGCATTTTTAGGCTATTTCCAGCTCTTGCCGCCACAATTGAATTCTGGTCAATACCTCACCAGCCACCCTTCTGGCACCTTCTATTGATAAATGAAGCCCGTCTGCTGAATAATTAGGTGTCGTTCCTAATCCATCCGATAGTTTATCAGGATCAGTAGAATCAGCTAATTGTGAGTACAGCGGGATAAATATATAACCTTTTGCTAGCGCATACTCTTTTATGCGGCGATTTAATCCCCAGGTTTGAATTTGATCTCCATTGGTCTCACTGAATCCGGCGTTTGCGTTCCAAGGGGTGATTTCAGTTAGCGCAGGCGTTTTGCCAGATGCCACAATCTTGTCGCAAATAACTACAATGTTTTCCATTGCGCTATCTATGGTTAAATTATCCGCAGTGCCTACTGAAATATCATTGACACCGGTATTGCACAAGACAACCACATCTGGTGCCAACTGATTGGGCTGATAATCAGACTGTTGCTCATCTCCACCCGTTGAGAAAGTGCGCCGTAAAAGCGTACCCGCAAGCGCCTTATCTATATCATTGCTGAATGTGCCAAAAACGGTAGGGCCAATTATGTCGCTAGTCTTCCATCCACCGCTAGCGTGAGTGTAAGATGCGCCATTAATTCCCATCGCCAGTGATAAGGCTTCGCCAATATCGTTATTTCCATCTGAGCGAGAATCACCAAAAATTAATATGGCGCTTCCTTTG